>Ga0316220_1004457_pt1 | contig 10722 bp, 6 predicted proteins | sample TBH18005metaG_FD_203632 | JGI IMG/M metagenome (GOLD analysis project Ga0316220, IMG submission 203632) | Freshwater microbial communities from Trout Bog Lake, Wisconsin, USA - TBH18005 | ecosystem: Environmental > Aquatic > Freshwater > Lake > Hypolimnion/Profundal zone | place: USA: Wisconsin...
CGTTGTGCCCTCGCTCATGGCGCCGACTTCGACCACCGTCCTGCCGTCGTCCCGAATCCCAAGCAGCCGCGGCGTGCTAGCGTCGTTGTCGATCCGTAGCGCCGCGTAGCGTCCGATCGTAAGCGTGGAGAACAGTTCCGAGGCACGCAGCAGCATCGGATCCTGATGGCGTTCGCGGTATTGCTCGATGGCCCAGCGCAGCGTCACCGCCTCGGTTCGCTTCAGGATGTACTGCTCGGAGAGAACGGCCAGTTCCGCGCGGGCATGATCCGCGTCAGTCGCTGCGTCGACTGCGCTGTCACCTTCCTGCTCAAGGCTGGCGAACGCTCTTCGCGCGTCCCCGTGGGCCGCCGCCGCCGCGTCTATCTTGGCAGCAGCGACAAGCCTGCTGCGCTTCAGACTGCTGGCCAGACTTCTGGCCCGAATGCTAGCGTATGTCACGCTGTTCGGCACGCCGATCATCGGGCTGACGGGCACCGATGCCCAGCTTGCCGCCATCGAGAAGGCCTATGGCGTCTATGTCGCCAAAGTGCCGCAACCGGGCGGCGACTACACCATCGACCACAGCACCGGCGTCTATCTGATGGGCGCCAACGGCCAGTTCCAGACGCTGCTTGACCATGACGAAAGCGACGATGCCTCGCTCGCCAAGCTGAAGCAACTCGTCGCCTGACCGCGGTGCGGCAATGACCGGCATGGGTCCCATGGCAGCCATGCCGGGAATGGCCGCGATGCACCATCACCCTGCGATGACGGCCTTCAATTCGGCGCTTTTCGACGAAATGGTTGCTCACGCTCGCTCCGAACATCTGGCCTTCCCGGCGATGGTGGTCCCACCTGGTGCGGCAGCCGGTGAAAGCGGACAAGGCAAAGCCACCGGGGTTTGGATCGTCAAGTCCGATTCCCAGAACCGACCACTGCGGGTCACATTGCGCTATGATGGACAGACAGGTCTGCTCAAATCCCGCGAGGATTTTGCCACACGCCACCCGATTGACAAGGTGATCGCCTATGGCGTGGCCTGGCACGAAGGACAATTATTCGGCCTCATCAACCAGCTAATCGGGTTGGCAACGGCGGCAATGCTGGTCACGCTGGTGGTCAGCGGCACCGTCATGTGGTGGCGCCGCAAGCCCGACGGCCAACTTGGCGCGCCGCCGATCTTGGCGAAACCGGGGCGGCTAAAGGGTGTCGTCGCCTGGGCATTGCTCGTCTTCCTGCTGATCTGGCTACCGCTGTTCACCGCATCGCTGGTCATTCTGTTGCTGCTCGACCGGCTGCTTTTCCCGCGGCTGCCAAAGCTTGCCGGCTGGGTCGGGGTTGCCCCGGCCTGATTTTCCACAAATCTGTTTAATTGCATGAGGGATTTAACAATGCTTTTCCGTAAAATAACATGGCTGTTGGCCTGTCCACTATTGCCTTGTTGACGCCCGCAGTTGTTTCGGTTTTCTTTTGCTTCGCCCACCTGCCTCGCCGGCCTTGACCAAGTCTTCGGGCGCCCGACCATCAAGGGCGGTAATGGGCTGCGAACGATACCACGCCATCGCCTGGGTCTCGCCGCCTGCGTACGCGGCGCAGCGAGAGCTGAAACCACAAGCTGTAGTTCAACGACCAGAACGCCCTCCTTGATTGCTGAGGGTGTGAATTGTGGGACAGATAGAGCTGGCTGAAAGCACGGGACCGGTAGAGCTCTTCGATGCCCCATGCGGGTTTGCAATAAGATGCTGCACCAAAGATGTCAGGCTGCGGGCCGCGTCATAGCCTACGTTGAGCATTTTGTGCGATTGGGAAATTTTAGCCGTTCTCGCCTCTTTTCAACACGCCCCTTGACATGAATGTTAATTTAGGCTCTTTGCGTGGAAGCGCTACCACGAACCTGTGTCACACTTGATACCTGCAAGCAGCTTGGAATCGAGAGCGTACAGTGCGGCGGCTAGCGGGATGGCCTGTGCCAATCCGGTGGGTGATTATAAAAAATTAAGTGTGGAGAGGGGAGTTTTACGTGGTTACACAGTACATTAGCAAAATTTGCTCGGGCGAATTGCACGGAGATCCAGATCAGGGGAGCACCGACAATAAGATTCCTGCAACTGCAGTTCGCAAAGTCGGACTCTCTGGTCTGGCCAGTGTATCAACTTTGGCTTTACTGGCCAGCTTTCCGGGCGCCGCTCTCGCGCAACAGGCGCCTGTGCCATCACAGGCTGCGGATAACGCTTTGTCCGCGGATACCATCATTGTTACTGGTATCCGGCACGGTCTTGCGGAATCGATCGACAAGAAGAAGAATAGCCTTTCGATCATTGAATCGATCACGGCCGAAGATATTGGCAAATTGCCGGCCGTCTCTATTGCAGATTCGATGGCGCAATTGCCTGGCCTTGCCTTGCAGCGAGTTGATGGCCGCGCCCAGCTTGCTACGCTTCGCGGATTCGGCCCTGATTATACGGCGTCGTTCTTGAATGATCGCCCGATTGCCAGTGCTCGGTTTAGCCGCGCCGTATCGTTCGATCAATTCCCTGCGGAATTGCTGGCGGGTGTTGACGTCTATAAAACCCCCAACCTCGATCTTGCGGGTATGGGTTTGGCCGGCACGATCGATCTGAAAACGGTGCATCCACTGGAAAGTAAAAACACCTTTGCGTTTAACGTCAAGGGGATGGTCAATTCGCTAGGCCATGTAAACCCCGATGTTTCGAACAAGGGTTTTAACGCCAACGCCACCTATATCCATAAATTTGCAGACGATACGATCGGCTTTTCGATCGGTTACGCGCATATGGATTCGCCTGAAGCCATTCAGCACACCAAGGATTGGTACTACGGCTCCAATCCCGGCAATGTCACCCCGGCGGCGGCGGCCAGCGATCAATTCGTTGAGGGCTTTGAGGCAACGGCAACTTCGCGACGCTTGGTGCGCGATGGCGTTGCCAGCACGCTGGAATGGAAGCCAGACGACAAAATCCACAACACGCTGGATTTGATGTATTCGCAATTCTACCAGCAGGAGACCTCGCGGACGATCGAAGGTTTCGCCAACCCCAGCGCCAACGCCAACGCCAATTACACCGGCGTTACCACGGCGACGGTCGGAGGCACGGCGGTGGCGCAATCGGGTACGCTGAACAATTGGAACGCCGATCTTCTGCAGAACTCCAACCCCGAAAAGGAATGGCTGTTCGCCATTGGAGACAAGCTGGAATACGCACCGTCAAGCCGCGTCAAATTCGCTCTGGACCTGAGCTATTCGCAAGATCACGATAAGCAGACCCAAATCCAAACGCAGGCGGGCTACCTTAACCCCACTGGCAGCGCCACGCCTTTTAATCAGACTGACACGCTTGGCTTCAATGTACCCTTTGATGGCAGCAGTTTCCCGCAGTTCAGCACGGGGCTGAATTACGCCAATGCCAGCCAAATCGGGCTTGGCGATCCGGGTACGTCTGCTTGGGGTGGCTGGGGTCAGGACGGCACCATCCACAACTATGACATCAAGGATAAGGTCTATACCGCCGATCTGGGTGGGCGTTATGATGTAAATTCAGGACTCTTTCAGAATTTTGATTTTGGCGTGAACTATGAGCATCACGATAAGCAAAAGACCATCGTTGAAGACAATCTGTATCTACTGAACAACCGCGCGCCGACGACTATCGCAGCTGCGGATTTTGTTGGGCAGACCAACCTCGGCTTTGCCGGCCTTGGTCCGCTTGCCGCATATAATATCGACAGCGTTCTCAATAATTATTACAACATCGTGCCGTTTACCGATAACAACTCGGTGGCCAAGCAATGGAAGATTACCGAAGATTTCGTCACGGCACGCGCCAAACTAACTCTGAATTCCGGGCGCTTGCATGGTGATATCGGCACGCAGTTGGTCTTTACCAAGCAGACTTCCACCGGTGGCGGGCAAGTCAACGTTCCATCGGCATTTGTGGCGCAAGGGGCGAGCACATCTCTGCTGACAACGCCACTGTCATTGGGTGCGAGCTATGTCGATTTCCTGCCCAACCTGAATCTGATCTATGACCTTCAGGACGGCGTGCATCCTCTCAAGCTGCGCTTTTCGGTCGGTAAGACGATGCAGCGCCCGCGCACCGATGATATGATCGCTAACGATACGATTTTTCTTGGTTCGCAGGGAAGTTGCGGTGCCGCTCATCCCACGCAGCTTTGCTGGTCCGGCAGTGGTGGCAACCCACAATTGCGGCCATGGCGCGCGACCAACGTAGATCTAAGCCTTGAAAAATACATGGGTGGCGCCACCCATTTTGCGGTGGATTTTTACTATAAACACTTGGGAACTTTCGACACCACGAGCGTTTCGCAATTTAACTATGGCGTATTTGCGATCCCCAGCAACGTCACCATACCGGCTGGATTTACAGTTAATAACAGCGGGTATTATTCGCAGCCAGTAAATGGCAGCGGCGGTGACGTGTGGGGGGCGGAAATTGCCGCTTCAATTGACTTCGGGAAATTCGTGCATGCACTTGATGGCTTCGGCGCCACGGCATCCTATACCTATGCGGATTCGAAAGCTCCCGTTACTGCCATCGGCGCTGATGGTTCCACTTCCACAGTGGCTGTAAATGGCATCAGTACCGAACTACCTGGCCTGTCGAAGAACGTTTTTGAAGTGACCGCTTATTATGAAAAGAACGGCATTCAGGCACGCATGAATTACCATTACCGCTCCGGCTATATTGGTGAGGTTGGGGCAGCCTTCGGAACGATCGGCAGCACTTACATCTTGAACGATCAACAGATGGATGCGCAGATTGGCTATTCCTTCCCCAAAACCAGCAATTTGCACGGCATGAGCTTTACCGCCCAAGTGCAAAATTTGTTGAATTCGCCTTATCGCGATGCGCAGAACAGCAATGGTCTGCCCAACGGATTTTTGGCAAATGGCCAACCTTTGCCACAGGTCTATGAGAAATACGGGCGCACCTATATGGTCGGTTTTGGTTATAAGTTCTAAGCCTGACAGAAAAGCTCGCCCTCATGTTGCAACGGGGGAGTCTCATGGTCAGGCCCTGAGACTCCCCCGTTGTCATAGACGCGGACAAACATCATTGCCCAAAATCGCAAAATTCAACCGTGAGAATCCCCGCGTTATGAAAATGACATCGATTTCGCGGATCACCGCCGCTATTGCCCTAACGGGGGCCGGCCTGCTCACCACGGCCGCAATTGCGCAGCCCAATACACGCCTCACCGATTGGCCGAGAATCGCCAGCCCCATCAAAGCAAGCCCTGAGCAAGAGGCGCGCATCCGGCGCATTGTGGCGTCCATGACGCTCGCACAAAAAATCGGCCAGATGACACAGGCCGAAATCAAGGCCGCCACGCCCGAACAAGCGCGCGAATTCTATCTGGGTTCCGTGCTCAATGGCGGTGGATCCTGGCCCGCCATGCACAAAGGCGCCAGTGCAAAGGAATGGGCGGCGCTAGCGGATCGCTATTACCAAGCCTCGATGGCTTCTGACATGAAGTATCCGGTGCCCATCATCTGGGGGATCGATGCGGTGCATGGCAACAACAACGTCATCGGCGCAACGCTTTACCCGCACAACATCGGCCTTGGCGCCGCGCACGACCCCGTGCTGGTCGGCAAAATCGCCCATGCCACAGCCCGGGCGGTGCGGGCGACGGGCATCAACTGGGCCTTTGCGCCCACGCTGGCCATAGTGCAGGATGAACGCTGGGGCCGCAGCTATGAGGGCTTTGCTGCGGACCCGCTGTTGGTGAGGGCCTATGCGGCGGCCTATGTGCGCGGCGCGCAAGGCAGGCTGGGCGCGGCGGATTCCGTGCTGGCCACCGCCAAGCATTTCATCGGTGACGGCGGTACCTTTCAAGGCAAGGATCAGGGCGAAAATCGCAGCCCCCTTCGCACACTGATCAACACCCACGGCCAAGGCTATTATGGCGCGCTGGGGGCGGGCGCGCAGACCGTTATGGTGTCATACAGCAGCTGGAACGATGTCGCGGCGGGCAATAATCAGGGCAAAATGCATGGTGACAAGCTGCTGATAACTGGCGCATTGAAGCAAAAGATGGGCTTTGATGGCCTCGTCGTGTCCGATTGGGATGCGATAGAGCAGGTGCCCGGCTGCACCAAATCACACTGTCCGCAGGCGATCAACGCCGGCATTGATATGATCATGGTGCCCATCGAATGGCAGGCCTTTATCAAAAACACCATAGCGGATGTGCAAAGTGGAACCATCCCGATGGCGCGCATTGATGATGCCGTGTCGCGTATTATCCGTGTAAAGCTGCGCGCGGGGCTGTTTGCCGGATCGCCGGCGAAGGGCGCTCTGGCAGGCGATGATCGCGCCATGGTGAACCGCCCCTTGGCGCGCGCGGCAGTGCGCGAGTCTTTGGTTTTGTTGAAAAACCAGCACAGCCTGCTGCCCTTGGCGCGGGGGCAGCGCGTTTTGGTGGTCGGCAAGAGCGCCGACAGCTTTTCGAACCAAAGCGGCGGCTGGTCACGCACATGGCAGGGCACAGAGAATACCAACGTCGATTTCACCACCGGCGAAACCTTACTGACAGCGCTGAAGGCCAAGCTGGGCGATGCCCATGTCACCTACAGCGCGGACGGCTCCGGCGTGAACCTGCATGACTTTGACACCGTAATCGCGGTGATCGGCGAGGCGCCCTATGCCGAATATCACGGCGATATCACGGCGCCCGCCAGCCTCGAACATTCGGCGCGTTATCCTGAGGACCGCGCGGTTCTGGATGCCGTGTCGGGCAAGGGCGTGCCGGTGGTGACGGTTTTCTATTCGGGGCGTACCACCTATGCCAATGATCTTATCAACCGTTCCGACGCCTTTGTGGCCGCGTGGCTGCCGGGCAGCGAGGCGGGCGGAATTGCCGATGTGCTGTTTCGCGATGCACGCGGGCGGCCGGTGTATGATTTTCGCGGGCGTCTGCCCTTTGGGTGGCTGGGCGATCCTTGCGATGAACGGATATCGCTGTTCCCGGTGGGCTATGGCCTGAGCTATGGTCTAGGCTATGCGGGCCCCAAAAAACTTGGGCCCTTACCCGAAATGCATGGCATCAGTGCCGAGGGCGGGGCAAGCTGCAAGCGCGTAGCAATACAATAAAGGCTGAGGATGGGGCATGGCGGAGCAGCACCTGAAAGAGATTTTGATCGTCGGCGGCGGCTCTGCGGGCTGGATGACGGCGGCGCTGTTTTCGCAGCTGTTCGGTCATCTTTACACCATCAAACTGGTCGAATCCGATGAGATCGCCACCATCGGCGTCGGCGAAGCGACCATTCCCGCCATCAAGCAATTCAACAAGCTGCTTGCCTTTGACGAAGACGAGTTCATGCGGATCACGCAGGGCAGCTTCAAACTGGGCATTCAGTTCGTCGATTGGTGGAAAAAGGGCGAGAGCTACATCCACTCTTTCGGCCCCATTGGGCAGGATATGGATTGGCTGCGCTGCCATCATTATTGGCTGAAGGCCCGGCAAAAAGGCGATGCTGCTGATTTCAGCCGCTATGCCATCAATGCGGCGGCTGCGCTGGACAATAAATTCATGCGCGCCGACCCCAAAATGTCGCAATCGCCGCTGGGGCATATCGCGCATGCGTTCCATTTCGACGCCGGGCTTTATGCGCGTTATTTGCGCAAATATGCCGAGGCGCGCGGCGTGCAGCGCACCGAGGGCAAGGTGGTTGATGTGACCTTGGCACCCGAAACAGGCAATATCGCGGCGGTGACGCTGGCCAGCGGAGAGGTGGTCACCGCGGATTTCTTCATCGATTGCTCGGGACTGCGCGGGTTACTGATCGAGGGCGCGCTGGAGTCCGGTTACGAGCATTGGAACCACTGGCTGCCCTGCGATCGCGCCATGGCCATGCCTTGCGATCGCAGCGCCGATTTCACGCCCTATACCCGCAGCACCGCGCGGGGTGCCGGCTGGCAATGGCGCATCCCCTTGCAACACCGCACCGGCAACGGCCATGTCTATGCCAGCGCCTTTACCGATGACGACACCGCAGAGGCGGCGCTGCGCGGCAATCTAGACGGCGAACCCCAAGCCGAGCCGCTGAAAATCCGATACGCCACCGGCATTCGCAAGAAGTTCTGGAACAAAAACTGCGTCGCCATCGGGCTGGCGGCTGGCTTTTTGGAACCGCTCGAATCGACCAGCCTGTTCCTCATCCAATCGGCGGTGGTGCGCCTGATCAAGCTGTTCCCCGACGCTAGCCTCGATCCCGCCAATATCGCCGAATATAACCGCCAAACCACCTATGAATACGAACGCTGCCGCGATTTCATCATCCTGCATTACAAGGCAACGGCGCGCGACGACACCGAGTTTTGGCGCCATTGCGCCGCCATGCCGGTGCCCGACACCCTGCAACGCAAGTGGGATCTGTTCGCCGCCAACGGCCGCATCTTCCGCGAGGACGAGGAGCTGTTCGCCGAAGAAAGCTGGATACAGGTGTTCCTCGGCCAAGGCGTCATGCCGCGCAGCTATGACCCCTGCGTTGATCTGAAAGACGATGCCGAAGTTGCGCGCTATCTCTCCGACATCGAGCAGGTGATCGCCAAATGCTGCCAAATCATGCCTAGCCATGCCGATTATGTCGATCGCACCTGCCGCGCGCCTGCATGATGCGCCGCGCGTCTTTGTTGCACATCGGCCGGGCCAGCGTGCCGGTGGTGGTGATCGACAATTTCTGGGGCGACACCGCGCCGATCCTTGAATTGGCCGCCGCGCTGGCGCCTTTTCCGCCGGCCACCAACAATTACCCCGGTGTCCGCCGGGTGATCACATCGGGCGACCGGGTCGCTTACGCGTATATCGACAGCGTATTGGAATGCGCCGCGCCCTATATTTGCCAAGCCTTTGCGATGGAGAGCTTCCAGATCGGTGAGGCGAGTTTTTCGATGATCACTACGCCACCCGGTGATCTGGCAATGCCCCAGCGTGCCCCGCATTTTGACAGTCTTGAGAACCAATATCTGGCGGTTTTGCATTACCTGGTGCCGACGGCAGGCACCGCCTTTTATCGCCACCGCGAAACCGGCATTGAGGAAGTCACGGCGGCCAATCTGAACGCCTATGTCGCCACAGCCAAAGCGCAGGCTGCGGCTACCCCGCCGGGCTATATCCTCGATACCAACGCCTATTACGAACGCATCGGAGCGCTGGAGGGGCTGCGCGACCGATTGGTCATATATCCGGGGCGGCTGCTGCATTCCGCCTTGATAACGCCCGATGTCCCGCTGAACGACAACCCGCGAACCGGACGCATCACCAGCAATATATTCATTAAAAACAAATAACAGGAGAGCGACGATGCACCATTGGCACAGCCTATTGACCGGAATGGCGGCTAGTGCCCTGCTGGTGAGCCCGGCCTTGGCCCAAGCACCTCTCACCACAGCGGAAACCCAAACCCCCAGTACGCCGCTGCTGGGCGCCGCGCAGGTCGAATTGCGGGCCAAGGACCTGCTCGCCAAGCTGACGCTGGACGAAAAATTGCGGCTGGTGATGGGCTATACCGATGTCGATGATCTGAAAAAACTGCCCGCCGGCACAGTGCCAGCAGATGTGATCGCCGATGCGGTGCGCGAGGGGATTCGCGGGTCCGCAGGCTATGTGCCGGGGGCGGCGCGGCTGGGTATTCCGCCGCAGCAGCAGACCGATGCCTCGATCGGCGTGCGGGTGGAGGGCGTCGAGCGTACCGCGCTGCCGTCCTCGCTGGCGACGGCGGCCAGTTTTGATCCGCGCGTGACCTACCTTGGCGGGCAGATGATCGCCGATGAGGCCCGCGCGACGGGGTTTAATGTGTTTCTGGCGGGCGGCTCGAACCTGGCACGCGAACCGCGCAATGGCCGCAATTTCGAATATGCGGGCGAAGATCCCTTGCTGGCCGCGACGATGGTTTCAGGGCTGATCAACGGCATTCAGAGCCGCCATATGGTCTCCACCTTCAAGCATTATGCGGTGAACGATCAGGAGAGCCAACGCTTCACCGTCGACGTCAACATCACCGACAAGGCCATGCGGCAAAGCGATTTGCTGGCCTTTGAACTGCTAATTGAACGCTCTGACCCCGGCTCTGCGATGTGCAGTTACAACCTGCTGGGCGGCGATTGGGCCTGCGAGAACGACCATCTGCTGAACGGCTTGCTGAAGAACGATTTTGGCTTTCAGGGCTATGTCATGTCCGATTGGGGCGCGGTGCATTCTTCGCACAAGGCGGCGATGGCGGGGTTGGATCAGCAGACTGGCTATAATTGCTGCGGCGACCATATTGACCATTTTGGCCGCACATTGCGCGTTGATCTCGCCAGTGGCACCACGCCGATGGCGCGGCTTGATGACATGGTGCTGCGCATCCTGCGCGCGATGGCGGCCAAGGGCGTGCTGGACGATCAGCCCAAAATCGCCCCCATCGATTTTGCCGCCGATGCGCAGGTGTCGCTGCGCGCCGCAGAGGCCTCGATGGTGCTGCTGAAAAACGACGGTGGCCTGTTGCCCTTGGACCAAGCCGACAGCATTGTGGTGATCGGCGGCCATGCCGATGCGGGGGTGCTGGCGGGCGGAGGCTCCTCGGGTGTGCATCCGGTGGGGGGGAATGCCACACCGGGGGTCAAGGAGCCTTGGGGTGATGACGCCACCTTTATGCCTTCCTCGCCGCTGAAATCCTTGCAGGCGATGCGGCCAAAAGCTCAAATCGATTAC
>Ga0316220_1004469_pt1 | contig 10701 bp, 11 predicted proteins | sample TBH18005metaG_FD_203632 | JGI IMG/M metagenome (GOLD analysis project Ga0316220, IMG submission 203632) | Freshwater microbial communities from Trout Bog Lake, Wisconsin, USA - TBH18005 | ecosystem: Environmental > Aquatic > Freshwater > Lake > Hypolimnion/Profundal zone | place: USA: Wisconsin...
ATCGGTCACTGCCGCGTTTGCAGCACTCCCCGCAAATGCGCTCAACAGTGCGACCATAATAAGCTTTTTATTCATACTATCCTCCCTTTGTTAATCCGAAATGGTACTAATCTTAATTGCACTAGCACTTCATTTATAAGCAAACTCCATGCCATGATTAATTAAACATTATTGCCTGATTGCCGGTACTGTAAAGTGAGGCGATAAATAGCTGAAGTTAAGTGTTTATTTTTACACGTGAAGAGCGGGAAATTTTCCCGTGAAGAGGGGGGAACTTTTTACTGGATAGTCTGCCGTATAAACTTTTCAGTCGATTTGAGTCACTCCGGATGATCTGTGACAATATGGAACAATTGTTCATTTGCGATACAGGTGTTAAAGAGCCGGTTTATCAACCCGGCGTAGCGTGCAAGCGTGTTTTGGCCAATCGGGTGTTGTTTACATTGATGCTGTGCTCTACCTCATCCGGCGGATGACGGGGCGGCGCGGGATTCTGATAACTGAAACAGGTTAATAGCTGATGTTACGCACTCGCCATAAAATTTGGTTTTTGGCCTTTTTTACTGTGATGCTTTTTTCCCCTTGTTTGTCGCCCCTGTGTGCTGCCGAAAACAGATCACAAACAGCGGTGCGGCTGGGCGAGGACTGATGAAACAACTAGCCAATCGACTAAGCTGGCAAGTCGCTGGTTCTGTTTGAGCACGTGGCCGCGCAGCGGATCGTGCGAGTTCCGCAGCCCGCTGTTTGCCGGCTATTGAGGGTACGCGGCCTGATAGGCATCAGACTGGCGGCTTGGCCGGTCGTCTTTGCTTTATCTTTTTTGGCTGCAAAAGAAAACGCAGTTTTGGCGCATCCTTTAAGGCAAACATGGACGCATCCAAAGTAACCCGCTGCCGGTCTGCCACCGGCGAAATTGCTTTTATGTCTGATTAACTGATGTTGCTGTGTAACATCAGTTAATCGCTTGCACGCCGTGCTTTATCAGCTTGGCGGATAGGGGTTCTTGAGTTGATCGACCAGGCCGGCCAGCACTAGGCGAAACTGCTCTTCGTCACAACCCATGAGCACCGCATCGACAAGGGCATCCTGGCAGACCTGACGGATCTCAATCAAGTTTTCCTGTAGCACTTTGATTTTCTCCACACAGGCAATGACTTTGCCTTCAGGTGAGCGCCAGATAATTTGTTGGTCTGTGATCATTTAATATCAAAAGTAAATTGATGCAGTTCAGGCTTTCGGCAGGGTAACGCCGACCTGTCCCTGATACTTGCCGCCGCGGTCTTTATACGAGGTCTCGCACACTTCATCGCTTTCGAAGAACAGTACCTGCGCCACGCCTTCGTTGGCGTAGATCTTAGCTGGCAGCGGTGTCGTGTTGGAGAATTCCAGCGTAACATAGCCTTCCCATTCCGGTTCAAACGGTGTGACGTTGACGATGATGCCGCAGCGCGCGTAGGTTGATTTACCCAGGCAAATGGTCAGCACGTTGCGCGGAATACGGAAGTACTCTACGGTGCGCGCCAGTGCGAAGGAATTGGGTGGAATTACGCAAAAGTCAGCCTCCACGTTGACGAATGAATTCGGGTCGAAGTTCTTTGGATCGACGATGGTGCTGTTGATATTGGTGAACAGCTTGAATTCGCGCGCGCAACGGATATCGTAGCCGTAGCTTGAGGTGCCGTAAGACACGATCTTCTTGCCGTCTACTTCCTTCACCTGTTTTGGTTCGTATGGATCTATCATGCCGGTCTGCTCCGCCATGCGGCGTATCCACTTGTCTGACTTGATGCTCATCTTTTGTCCTTATATCGTCTAGGTAATGCCGGGGGCAGGTCTCCGGCGCAAAACGGGAGACCTGACCCCACTGCGAATTTTAGGCTAAATGAAAAAGGACTTGCAACGGTTAAGTCGCAAGTCCTTAATTATTTATTGTTGCACTTTAAGCGAACCTTCAATGCTTGGCCGTGCTTTTGGCCGCTTCTTCCAGTGTGCGCGAGTCAATGTAGGCCTTGATAGCCCATACTGCTTCCTGCGTAAATACCGCATCGTAGGCTGGCATCGTGTACCGGCCTTCGCTGTTCTTTTTGCCGTTCAGTGTTCTTGTCTTGAAGTAATCATCGCTATCATTCATGCAAGCTGCTTGAGCATTTTTTGACGCAATAGAAAGACATTCCGCATTGAGCTTCAGCAGATCAGGCGCTACGCCACCGGACACTGCATACAGGCCGTGACATCCGGCACAATTGTGCTCGTATCCATCAAGTCCGACTGAAATCGCTTTTTCGTTGCCGCGATAGGGATTGGGTACTACCCATTCAGTACCAATGGGCGTGAGGCTGGACGTATCGACCGGATGAGGCGTCACGTCACCGTGTGCAAGCGCACCGCTAGTCATTGATGCCAGAATCAGCCCCGCCATCAGTAGTTGAAATTTCTTTTGCATGCCGGAATTCTCCATTTTTGTTAACAATATACGGTTTGATTTACCGCAAAGCAGTTGCATGCCGCGAGCATGGAGGTTAAACATGGCGCAAAGTTGAGCAGGGCGGATGCATTATAAGGCATCTTTTCAGCTTTACTTCGCGGCTTGCCGGTGGATGTTATCCTAAAAGCCGCAGTTGTCCACAAAATTCACGAAACGCTTCCGGCAGGCAATCCGCTAATAAATAGCGGATGCTCGCAAAAAATACGAAAAAATTCAATTTTATATTGATTTTTAAATTATCACCGCCTCGGTGGGATAACAAAACTTTGATTTCTTTCGTGCGTTTCGTGGATCAAACGCTTTTTATTATCGTATTGCCGACCTGGAAGTTGCGATACCCGGGTTCACTTCCCGGCGCAGGATCTTGCCGTTCTTGGTGCGTGGAAAATCTTGTGCAAGATAAATGGTTTTCGGTGCCTTATAAGCGGCCAGGTGTTCACGTCCGAAAGCCAGCAATTCATCCGCCGTGGTCGTGCTGCCCGGATGCATAATGGCATAAGCTACCACCAGCACTTTATCTTTTTCGATTTCTTCACCGACAGAGGCGCAATCGGCCACCGACGGGTGAGATTTCAGTACGCGTTCGATTTCATAGGGTGACACACGGTAACCAAAACTCTTGATAATGTCATCTTTGCGTCCCAGGAACCAGATATAACCTTCGTCGTCATAACGCGCGTAATCGCCGGTGAAAAACCATCCGTCGTGCACGTGTTTGTCGGTTTCTTCCGGCATATTCCAGTATTTCAGGAACAAACCAGGATCATCTGAAGGTACGCAGATCATGCCCTCTTCGCCTGCTGCCACTGGCTGCAAAGTGTCAGGATCGAGCAGTTGTATGTTGTGACCCGGTTGCGGGAAGCCGGCTGAGCCCGGACGAATCGGACGCGAGATGGTTTGGCACAGGTAGTAGGAAAACTCCGACATGCCGACCGCTTCATAGATATCCACGCCGAAACGTTCACGCCACTGGCTGAGCACTTCATCGGACAGATGCTCTCCCGCACTCATGCAGTGACGCAGGCTGGGCACATCGGCACGGGTGTATGCACTCTTTTGCACGATCTGACGATAGATGGTCGGTACGCCGACAAAGATCGTCGCGGAATGTTTTTTGATCAGCCGGGGCCAGGTATCTGCATCGTTCTTGCCTTCGTGAACGATCACGGTTTTACCCAGGAACAGCGGATCCATCAATCCGGAACCCAGCACATAGGTCCAGTTGAATTTTCCCGAGTGCATGATGCGATCGCCTTCGGCGGCAAAATCGAACCAGTAGGTCGATGCCGGTGTGCGGCCTATCAGCGCGCGATGCGCATGCAGTACGCCTTTGGGGTAACCGGTCGTGCCTGAGGTATAAACCAGGTAGGCAGGATCCGTTGACAGCGTCTGATGCGAGGGCTCACATTCAACGATGGCGGCCAAGGCCGTATCCAAATCCTGAACATTCAGACCGTCAACGGCCAGCACTTCACCCGGGCCTGAGAGCAGCACGTGGCGCAGATTAACCGCATCTTTCAGATTGTCCTTCAAGCTAGGCCAGGCAGCTTTGTCTGTGACCAGAACTTGTGCAGTCGAATCCTGTGCGAGATAGGCAACTTCTTCAGCCGTCAGCAAGGTGGAGGTTGGAACCGAAATTGCACCTCGCTTCATCGCCCCCAAAAATGCGGTTGGATAATCCAGGCAATTTGGCAGGCGGATCAGCACGCGCTCGCCGGCACCCACGCCAAGATTTCTCAATAATTGCGCAAAACGACCGGTGCGTCCGGCCAGTTCGGTAAACGTGATTTGCGACGTTCCCAGCTTGTCGTCTTCCACGATCATGGCGATATTGTCGGCAGCGGGCGTGCCCAGATGCGCGTCGGTACAGGCAACACCGATATTAAATTTTTCAGGGACGGTCCATACCCAAGGTTCAAACGGTTCAAATGTTGTCATATTGCTTCCTAAATGGGCTTTGTTAAATGCCAAAAATATTAAAAAACCAGGCGCGTGCACCTGCGCTCCCCCTTACCTCAATGAGGATAAGGGGTAAACGCTACGCTGATTTCAGGTTACAGAATAACGCCATACGGCCAGTTTTCGCGAACAACCTGCGTTGGCATGAGTTGCAATACCATCATGGCAAACTCGCCGTCAGCTGAGGTGAGTGCGCGCAAGGCATGCGCTCTCAGCAGGGTTTGCAACGCCTTACCGAACATCGGAGGATCAAGCATTTGACCATCAATGCGTATTGCGCCGCCCAGCAGAGCATCCGCCTCGATCGCAGCCTTCAATATTCTGATTTTCTGGGTAATCTCGGTAGGTGACGGTGTGTAGGCCACCTTACACAGATGGATATGTCCGGGATGGATCACTTGCTTGCCGGTCAAGCCCATCGCAGCTTCCTGACAGGCGTGCTTATATACAATGCGGGATTCATTTTCGCCGTGCAAATCCAGCCAGCGGCGTACATCATGCGGTTCAATGAAGGTGTCCGGCATGCTGCTCGAACCGATCAGGGTTTCCACACCACCGATGACCCCTTTACCGGCGATACGTGCTTCGAACATGATCTGATTAAGAAAGTATTTCAACTCTTCAGTCCAGTGTTCCGGCGTGATCTGTATACCCATCGCTTTTGAAAAGTCATGGATACCGAACACCACGTGTTTAACCGTACTGTATTGCATCAGATCAGGCGCGATCTTGAGCGATTTCGGGTGTTCGATGATAGGCTGAATCGAGATAGGATGTTGCAGACCGACCAGAAAGCTGGATAAATCGCGTACTTCGGCAGCGCCATAGGCTTCACCCGCCTTCGCCAGCATAACCACATCAATATGCTCGGCCAGATCTCTGACCAGTTGCATATCAAGTTCGTATTCCTCGGTGCGAAAAGGATTTACGCGGATTGCGATGGCGACTTCATGTCTGCGTTTGAATAAGGGCAATTCCTGACGCAGCAAAGTTCGGCTCATTTCCTTCTGGCGGCATCCGTCTTCCAGATCGAAGATCAGCGTGTGGGCATGAGTCGGGTGCGCATGTTTTTTCATGCGCAGCGCGGCGGCTTCGAGATCCTCGTATATTCCCAGCGCTGGCGCATATTTGACCGGCGGATAATACAACTGGATACCGGGCCAATAACCGCCCATCATGCTGGAATCGACATTCCGGCTGGTTTCACTGCCAGAACTGGCTTGGTGTACTTCCATGTTTTTCATATTACCCCTACCTTATATTCCCGCTGTCAAAAAAACTTATAATCCATCAATTATTCGAGATGGTTCATGTAATGATGGTCATCAGTCAGGCACAGACCCAGTCGCCATTCCATGGGTTTATCCCCATAGGTGTATGATACACGTTCTATGCTCAGCAGCGGTGTGCCGGGCTTGAGATTCAGCGCCTCAGCGGTTTCCGTATCCGCCCCGATGGCGGCAAGCCTCTCCTCGGCGCGCACCATGCGTATTCCCAACAATGATTCATAAATCCGGTACATAGAGCCATTGAACTGCTCGATCCGTTCGGCGTTGACACCCTTGAATGCGTTGGCCGGAAGAATGATGCGGTCAAGGATCAGCGGCTTATTCGAAAATAGCAGCAATCGCTTGATTTCTATCACCGCACTGCCGGACTTGATCTCCAGCATGCGGGCAATGCTGGCGGATGCCGTTGCACGTTCGCAGCTCAGCAGCTTGTTATACAAAGTTTCCTTGCTACCGTCGACGGAAACCAGTCGCAAAAATCTGAGTTTGACCACGTTTTCGGAATGCGTTGCGACAAAAGTGCCCTTGCCCTGTCGGCGCATCAGGATATTCTCGGCAGCCAGCTCATCTATGGCTTTCCTTGCCGTGCCCTGACTCACTCCGAAGCGGGCCGCCAGTTCCATTTCGCTGGGGATCGCATCTCCCGGACCCCATTCGCCCGAGATCAGGCCTTGCGTCAGCAGAGCCTTGATTTGCCGGTATAGCGGTTGGAATACGGGGGTGCTCATTAGTCTTGTTCCTGTTTGATCGCTGTATGATTTGCGAATTTATATCATGCTAAATTCGATAAGTCTAGTATTTTATGTCTTATAGAAGATATAAGAATTTTGTTGACACTGGATTTTTCTGCCGATAGAATCGAACATCGAATGCCTGATGAAATAATTCGTAATAAGGCGCATCAACCTAAAAACAGCCGTTGTCCACGAAAGACACTGAAAAACACGAACAAATTCATGTGGTTATATTTGGTTGAGTTCTTGCCGGTTTGGTGAGCAATAAAGCTTAGTTAACATCTTGATTTTATCTGCGAGTTATTGCGTACAGCGCAATATCCCTGCTTGCCGCATTTCGTGAATTTCGTGGATGAAAAGCTTTTTCTAAGCATCAACAAGGGAACCATAATGAACAACTATTTTCGACCTCGTCGTTCCATGCTTTATGTACCAGGGTGCAATACGCGTTACCTGGAGAAGGCGCGTACATTACCGGCTGATTCGGTGATTCTGGATCTGGGTGATGCCATCATAATCAGTGCCAAGGAATCTTCACGGCAGAATGTGGTAGATGCAGTCAAGCAAGGCGGCTATGGCGGGCGCGAAGTCATTATCCGCGTCAATGATCTGAAGTCCCCCTGGGGGCACGATGATATCAAGGCTGTGGCAAAGATAGGTGCCGACGCGATCCTGTTCAGCAATATCGAAAGTCGTGCTGATGTGCTTGCCGCATTAGTCGTGCTTGATGAGGCGGGCGGTCAGGATATGCCGGTGATGGTGATGATAGCCAGTCCGCTGGCGGTGCTTCATGCCGAAGAAATTGCCAGTGCATCGGACCGCATTGCCTGCATGATCATGGCGACATCCGAATTGATCTCCGAATTGCACGCGCACAGAACACGCGAACGCATTCCTCTGTTAGCCAGTCTGTCCATGGTGGTTCTGGCTGGCCGCGCCTACAAACGCGCCGTAGTGGATGGCACCAACAGTCACTTTAAGGATATCGAGTCATTCGAATACGCCTGTCGTCTTGCCCGTGACATGGGCTTTGACGGGAAATCCATGGTGCACCCGTTGCAACTGACTTATGCCAACGACGCCTTTACACCCAAGCCTTCCGAGGTCAAGATGTCGCGCGAAATCATCAGCGCACTGTCCGCCGCTAATGCAGAAGGAAGCGGTATCGTTGTTGTCAGCGACCGTCTGGTAGAGCATCATCATATTGCTGAAGCTAAACGACTGTTAAATCTGAGTGAAATGATCGTTAAAATGGAACAAGAATATGCAAAACCAAACTAGGCAACCGGGTCGCGGCAATTTCTTCGAAGACTTTTCTCTGGGGCAGGTGATACAACACGCCACGCCGCGCACCCTCACGGAGGGCGATGCCTCATTGTATCTTGGACTGACCGGTAGCCGGCACATTCTGCACTGCGCGCAACCTGTGGCGCATGCCTTAGGCTATCGCAAGCAAACTATTGATGACCTGCTGGCTTTTCACATTGCCTTCGGCAAAACCGTGCCGGATATTTCCGTCAACGCGGTCGCCAATTTAGGTTATGCCGACGTGCGCTTTTTGCAACCGGTTTACGCCGGCGACACCCTGAGTACCGCTTCGACCGTCATTGGACTGAAGCAAAACTCCAGTGGCACCAATGGCGTGGTTTACGTGCATTCCGTGTCGCAAAACCAGAACCGTCAAATCGTGCTGGAATGGAAACGCTGGGTCATGGTGCACAAGCAGGACTTGTCCCGTCCGGCTCCCGAGACCGTGATTCCTGAGTTGCCGGATGCGGTTACCGTTGACCGTCTGTATCTGCCTGAATTCGCTGATTATTCCAAGTTTGAAACCGCAGAGACCGGCAGCGACAAGCTATGGGGCGACTATGTGGTAGGCGAGCGCATCAATCATCCGGCCGGCATGACGGTGGACGACAGCGATCACACCCTGGCGACCAAGCTTTACCAGAACAATGCGCGCCTGCATTTTGATGACAAGATGATGAAGAGTTCGCCCTTCGCTCGTCGCCTGATGTACGGCGGTCATGTGATTTCGCTATGCCGCGCGCTGTCCTACGACGGACTGGAAAATGCGCTATGTATTGCCGCCATCAATTCCGGCACGCACAGCAACCCTTGTTTTGGCGGCGACACCATTTACACCTGGACTGAAGTGCTCGATGCATGGGAATTGCCGGGCAGAACGGATATCGGCGCGCTGCGACTGCGCATGGTAGGCCTGAAAAATATCGCAGCAAGCGAATTGCCCGATACGCACATAGAGAAAAACGGCAAACGGGTTTATCACCCTGACGTCGTGCTTGACCTTGATTACACCATTTTTATGCCACGCAGATAAGGAATCCTCATGTCACAAGTTACCCACCCAAATCAAGCCCTGTTCGGCGGAGAAAAGTCTTTTCCGGCCATTCCAAGTTGCGAGCATTTTGCCGGCAGTGAAAAGCTCATCCTCAAGGCCATGTCGTTGCAAGACAGCTTAGGTCCGATATTCGACATCACCTGCGACTGTGAAGACGGCGCTGCGGCAGGACAGGAGCGCGAACACGCCGGCATGATCGTGCGCGTTTTGAATTCTGACGCCAACAAGCACAAAATGGCAGGCGCGCGCATCCATGACTACACGCATGCCGCATGGCGTCTGGACGTGGACATTCTGGTGGCAGGCGCAGGTCAAGTGTTGACCTACATCACCATCCCTAAATGTACCCGTGCCGCTCAAGCAGCAGAGATGATCGCCTACATACAAAAGGTGGCAAGCGACAACGGCATCACCCGTGAAATTCCTATCCATATTCTGGTAGAAACGCACGGCGCACTGAATGAAGCCTATGAAATCGCAGCCCTCCCCTGGTTGCAGGTGCTCGACTTCGGTCTGATGGATTTCGTCAGCGGCCATTACGGCGCGATTCCCGCCTCTGCCATGCGCAGCCCCGGCCAGTTTGAACATCGCCTGCTGGCGCGTGCCAAGGCCAATGTGGTCGCTGCTGCACTGGCGCACGGCGTCGTTCCTGCGCACAACGTGACGCTGGACTTGAAAAATGCCGAGATTACTTACAATGATGCCAGTCGCGCGCGTCACGAATTCGGCTTTCAGCGTATGTGGAGCATCTACCCTACCCAGATTCAGGCTATCGTTGACGCGATGAAACCAAATTACGGCGAAGTCTCTGATGCGGCAAATATCCTGCTGGAAGCGCAAGTAGCCGACTGGGGTCCGATTCAATATGCAGGCGAATTGCATGACCGCGCCACTTACCGTTATTTCTGGGAAGTGCTGCAAAAAGCCAAGTTGACCGGAGTGGACATCCCGGCGGCTGCACTGGCTGCATTCTTCAGCTAAGCAGTTGTAAAGTTTTAGAGATTAAAAAGGCGCGGGCTTAGGCATCGCGCTTTTTTGCTTCAAATTATCCCACTTCTCACTTTCCCTTCTCCATTATCCACTACCCACTACCCACTTTCCACTTTCCACTTTCCACCTTGCATTATTGCCTGATTCGGACTAGCATTAGTCCACTTAAAAAATAAAGTCACGCGCCATGCAAACCGTCAATATTCACGAAGCTAAAACCCATTTTTCCCGATTCGTTGATCAGGCGGAGGCGGGCGAAGAAATTGTAATTGCCCGTGCAGGTAAGCCGGTGGCGCGTTTAGTCGCCCTGGTACCTGTTGCAAGGCCAATGCGTAAGTTAGGGCTTGGAAAGCCGCAGTTTATGTTCCCTGAGCATTTTGATGAGTTGGCTGCAGCTCAAATAACTGATATGTTCGAGTCGGGCAATTAAATGGCCGTACATGTTTATTTGCTGGATACCAATATCTTATTGGCAGCCTTGTTAGCACCCGAGCGTTTGCCACAACAGATCGCTGAAAATCTGGCTGACCCGGATAATACGGTTTATTTCAGTTCCGCGAGTATTTGGGAAGTGGCAATCAAACGTTCGTTAAATCGCGCGTATTTTGAATTTAACCCCGATGATATTCATCGGCTGGCCATTGATACCGGTTTTACCGAGTTACCGGTGACAGGCGGACAATGTTATGCGCTGGTCGATTTTCCCTGGTATCACAGAGACCCATTTGATCGGTTGCTGATCTCGCAAGCCTTGTCATTGCCGGCCTATTTACTGACGACGGATGGTGTTTTGAGTCAATATTCTGATCTGGTTGTTTTCCTGAAATTGAAATAACATCCCTCCCTTATCCCTTATCCCTTATTCCTTATCCACTCCCCACT
>Ga0316220_1004471_pt1 | contig 10700 bp, 9 predicted proteins | sample TBH18005metaG_FD_203632 | JGI IMG/M metagenome (GOLD analysis project Ga0316220, IMG submission 203632) | Freshwater microbial communities from Trout Bog Lake, Wisconsin, USA - TBH18005 | ecosystem: Environmental > Aquatic > Freshwater > Lake > Hypolimnion/Profundal zone | place: USA: Wisconsin...
ACAGCGACTGGATTTTACCCAGCTTGCGTGCGACTGTGCATAATTTTGAAGGCCGCGTCCAGCCCTTACAATCTCCCCTTCGGTTGGGCCGTTAGCTCAGTTGGTTAGAGCAGAGGACTCATAATCCACTGACTGAACATGCTCACACCCATCCTCGAATGGCTCCAAAGTCCCTGTTCATGCGCTTGTCCAGGCAATAGTAATCCTCTTATTGGCGTCAATTTCGCTCACGATAGCGAATATGAGCAAGTTGTGAGCAAAACAGGGGGTAACGCATGAGCAATGTGACCTTGCTTCCCAGTGGTCGATTTCGTGGCCTTGCGAGGGTCACCAAGAGGGGGGTGTCGATGAAAGACACCCAAACGTTCGACCGCGACAAAGACGCACTTGTCTGGGCTAATAAGACCGAGGCACGCATGCGTGTTGGAACTTGGGTAGCGCCGCTAGAACACGGTGCTGAAACGCTGGGCTTGACGGTTACCAAGGCTTTTGAGCTCTACCACGAGTCCGAAGCTTGGTACGCCAAGGCGGAGAGGACCACCCGCAAAGTTGAGTTGCACAAAATGAAGCCTGTAATAGCGGCGATGGGTAGCCGACGTATTGCGGACTTGACAGAGATTGATGTCGAGACGTACATATCGCAGCGTCGAAAGGTTACCTCCAAGCGTGCCAAAGCCATGGATGGCAAGTTGTCGAATGCTCAAATTCGACTTGAAGTGGCAGCCCTGTCGTCGATGCTGAACTGGGCTGCGGACAGCAACCGTGGGCATGTGGTGAAGAACGTGGCCAAGCATGTTACTCGGCCGGCCAACGCACGGCGCACAGAGCGTGTTCCAGAGGCCGTGATGGGCGCCATTCTTGAAAAAGCCCCCATTTTTGAAGACATGGTTGCCTATGCTTTCTTCCGTATGCTTTTCACGACTGGCTGCCGCCCAGGCGAGATTGCATTCGCCAAACGTTCTTTGCTGCGCGCCGATCCGCCCCAGATTTCGCTCCCAACATCAAAAAATAGTGATGCGCGCACTATTGTGATACCTCAAAATTTGTACGACCTTGTTGAGGATGTCCAACAGGAGCAAGCTGGCTGCCCGCTCATCTTTGGCACCAAGAAGCGTTTCGAGGAAGGCTGGGGCCCCTACAACTATGCTGTTCCTTGGGCAAAAGCTTTAACGCTTGCTGTGGCTGCGGGCCAAGCACCAACTGACTTCAAGCTGGTGCCATACCACGCGCGGCACGAGGTGCTGAGCAAACTGTTTGAAAGAACTATGCTCAGTGACGGTGCTATTGCAGCCATTGGGGGCCAAAAGACACAACAAGCACTTTGGCACTATCGCCACCTTCGCAATGAGCACAACCGCTCACTGATGGAGAGAATGGACGAAGTGGTGACTGAAGCCATCGACCGCGCTATCAGTCCAAGCCACCCTAGCAAGGCACTTGCGGTTGGGGAAATGCTTACCGACAAAGCACCGCGAAAGCGAGTGGCGCGGAAAAAAGTATCGCCGTACGTTACCGAGCAACAGTATCTGGAGCGCCAGTCAGAACCTCAACAAGACGGGGATTAGGGTGGGGGAGTTCAATTTCAATGACGGGCCACCAAGTTACAATGCAAGTTAAATGGGGCGTTAGCTCAGTTGGTTAGAGCAGAGGACTCATAAAATTTTGTGCCATACGAGGGGAAACCGCGTATGGGATGGCGTCAAATTCGATGAAACCTACGTGCGTTAGTGCATATGGCAATGTCGAGCCAAGCCCAAGTGCGAATGCATTGGGGAAGGTGTAGAGACTAGACGGCGCCCACCTAAAGCGAAAGCAATGGTGAAGGCATAGTCCAGGGAGTGGCGAAAGTCACGCAAACCGGAATCCTTTGGTCGAGTGTTCAAGTCACTCACGCCCTACCATTGAAGCCATCAGCACGTAATTGTGCTGATGGCTTTTCTTATGCTCCCAGCACATGCATGCACCTCGCCTTGGCTCTTTCACGCCCGACATCAGCGGGCGATCCCACGGCTGAGGTCAAGGTCTGGATTGCCTCAATTGAACCGACCATGGCCGCTGTGGAGCACAATGTTCTCACCATGACACACAAGACCGTCAACGGCGACGCAATCAATTCCCAATTGGAAAAGCCTAAAGGGGAAGGGCTTGGCAGTCGCATTGCCGCTAGGTTTGCGGTAATCGGGCTTGAAGCGCCGTTGCCAGAGCTGCACATGGAAATCGGCCTGTACGTGCCGTCGTGGCACCCTTCTGCGCCCGAGGTGGCGGTGAAGGTCAAATAGTGGGTGCCTGCCTCATGCTGAGTCCGTTCAGCTTTCGACGGAGAGTGCGGATTACCCGATAAGTCGTCCCTACTGGGCTCCCACGGTGGTTAGCAATCGCCTCGCCTTACACCCCGTACTGGCCTAGTACCCCCTTCGCTTAAATCCAGAGCGCAACTATGGCGTTTCGGCATAGCAAACCCGCAATTGGGCATCGCTGCACCCTCAAAAATGCTCATTTTTAAGCAAAATCAATGCTTTTTCTATTCCCAATCGCAGGGTTTGCTTAAAAAGCAGGCACTTGCTATGCCGAAACACCATAGTTGCAATGTTCGATGTGAGCGTTGGGGCGCACGACGGACTAGTGTTGCTGGTATCGCTCATTGACTATGGGTCCATGCCCTTTTGGCGATGTCGCATCGCTCATAGGCTATGCGAGGTTGAGCGCGGCTTCCTAGCAGGGTGCTATGCTCCACAGTGGCCCTTGGTGGTGTGCGGGCTATCGTTTTACTGCTCCATCTAGAGCATTGCCGCTTGGATTCTGCCGGCCGAGAAGTATTGAGCGAACTTCTGAACTGAGGACAAAACTTGCCAAGAGCGAGGCCCATGCCGGAAAGTTTGGGCCGGCCCAAACTTTACCTGGGTCAAAAAGTTGTCTCGGGACAGCTTTTCAAAAAACGCTCGCTATGCGCGGTGCTGCAAACACTTTCAGTAATCTACCGGGAGTGCCTGTTCCTTGCTTGATAGGGTCGACATGCCAAGGTCTCACTGCAAGTTTGGGCCGGCCCAAACTTGCACGGAATCCTGGCGCAGGTAGTCGCTCGCACCCAAGCGCTGTCCGGTGGCCTAGCAAAGCCATACCCCGTAAAGGTGCTGGGCATCCCGCAATCCACAATCGACCAGTATTAACGAGGATGGCAGGTGGTTGTGACCGTCTAGGAAGCGCCGCTGGAGCAGCGCCGGCGCTTTGGGTGATGAATGCATGGAGCCAAGTTCAAGATTTTGTACTGGGCTCCATGTCGCATGGCAGTCCAGATGGCGCTGGCCTATTCGGAGCTACGTTAGGCGCTTATATGTCTGATTAAATTAATAAACTCCATCAGCAAGCAGTTTTTCAACATAACCCTCGTATCGCGAAAATGCCACATCTTTACGAAGATGAACATAGTTATTCATTATGACTTCGAGAGTGTCATTAAGTAATTCTGATACAGTGTTGAAATCATTGGGATTTTTAGTCAGCCAGTCTGTCGCAACGAGATGCCGGAAAGCATGTGGGCCAAATCCCAGGCATCCTGGTATTAATGTTCTTGTAATTTTAAAAATCATCTTATTTAAAGCATTAAATCTAGTCCCTCTATTTGAGAGGAAGAATCCATCCGAATTTTTGTCAATACCAAGAATCGGTCGAAAAGTTTTAATGTAGTCTTCAATCAATGGCGTTAGCCAAGCTGCAATAGGGACATTGTATATTTTCTTTTTCAATCGTTTGCGATTCTTCATCCGGCTAGCCGGTATTCTAATGCGCCACTGACCGGTCTCGGTCTGATAAACATCTCCAGAATTATCTGCTTTAAATGTTAATGTTATAAGGTTCTTGCTCCTCAATGGATTGGATATTAGTATTCCAAGTAAAACTTCATTCCTTCGTGCTACAGCCTCCTGCATACTACCTGCTGATGACGCATCACCAATTTTTCTTAATTTCCGCATAGCAGTAATGATGGGAGATAGTGGTTGTTCGAGAGCTAGCAGAGCACGGATTGGCTCTTCAGGTTCCCTCGATTTGTCGTGACAATCATTTTTCAAAGTCATTGCCGTGGCGCGAGAGAATTTACACATTTCATCCCAGCTTCTATCATTCGCGATTTCTGCTGGAATTTTGCTTGCCAATAGCGGGCACTGAGTAACATATCCGTGCTTCGGATGAAGTATGGCAAGGGTGGATGCACAGAATCCTTCCTGTGAACCGTGCATAAGTCCATCCGAACGCCGCGTGATGAACTCTATATACCCTTCAATGGCTTCGGGGACAGAAAACCAGGCGAGTGTCTGAGCAGTTTCGTCACTAAGTCCGAATCCACCGACGTTGACAGGTAGCCGCAAATATCCAATGAAACTAGCTGTACGAGTCCAAAAAATACTTGCAGATGGGGATACGCAATTGCCGACCGAAGTAAATATAGAAGGTTTTGTGGTTGTATGACGCACTTCATGTAGGCTCCACTTAGCAGCGTCACCCCTAACTAAGTTTCCAGTATTTGGGGTCGTCTTGAATTTAAGGAAGGCTTTCCATTCAGTTAGGAACTCTGGACGAATGTCATCAACACCCACGCAATATCTTTGTGATGAATTAACTCGTTGGCGTTGTCGATACTCGTTCACGGCGCTGTTGACGGATTTTCCGGATGCTTCATTAAAGCTAGCGACCAATGTACCGACTTCAAGTCCGAGAACAGCATCAAGCTTTGCGAGCGAGTCTGAGCTTCGTGCATTAGGTAACGCACCTCGACTCCAGCGACCCACGGCAGCTGTACTGACACCCGCAATTTTTGCGGCAGTTTTTGGTGCTAGATTGGCGCCTTTCAATGAATCCCACAGGACTTTCTCAAAGGGATTCTGCTCCAATGGAACATCAATTGCTCTACGTCGCATTCTGCTGCTCTTTTGAACGGGTTCGGAATTCATGGCGAGAAATGTCTCCCGCCACGCGTTCATTAAGCTCTTGCGGTCAGTCTGGGAGCGTGCACTTAGATTCGATTCAGATAGATGTGACTTGAGCGATTGGAGGAATTCATCTGTCAATTCAACACCGATTGACGAATTCTCGAACAAACCAACATGGGTAATGAAGCCACGCAGGGCGGTAAGATGATTGCGCTTTACCTGCTCCAGTGAAGAAGGATTGCAGTTTTTCTCAAGGTTGTTGAAATGTTGAGTAATAAGGGTTTTGTAGGTAGTTGCCATGGTTACGTGTTGAGTACCACAGACGGCGAAATTGCTTAGCTTGTATGTTTCCTTGTCGTTTGGAACCATCGTTATCAAATAACGATAAGTTGCTAACTGGTTGATTTTCATCAATATTTTCCTCCACTGTAAAACCTGTGCTTGCAAAGCAGAGGGTGAAGGTGTCGTTATCGCGGGCTGAAGGTCGTCGTTTAAGTTGTTTTGCTAATGTTGTATAAGCAGAATAAAAGCAAAGTCGAAGGTATTTGACGTTTTCTTAAAAATGAAGTCGAATTTAGGGGCTGTCGTTGAGCCGGTACTCGAATCTGTTGGTGCATCTCACAAGACTTACTGACATATGACCTGATGCTGCCCGCTCGACCTTTGGGTGTAACCTGCTAGCCACGCTCATCGACTACGTTGCATCGCTCATAGACTAAGTCCGGCCGTCGGCCATTTGTCTTGGCTCGTGGGCTGGACGTCCCGTACTCGCCAGGGGGCCGCAGGTGACGCCCATGGACCACGTGCCATTGTTATTTCCGCCTGTGGGTGGGAGGTCAATTGGTTATGTGGTGGCCTGAATGCGCCTTCAAAATGCGGCAGGCCTAGCTCATAGGCTTGATGCCATCGTTCATCGACTACGTGTTCCCGTTTGCAAGATGCCACTTGTCGCGGCCTTTGGCCTGCACGCCCCACCGCAGGCGGGATAGCAACGCTCATTGACTACGTGCCATCGCTCACGGACTACTACGCTTACCCGTGGACTGGAGGTCAATTGTCACGCCACAGGAGCCTGCAAATCCGTCCAGCGCGCGTGCTGGCCACGCTCATAGACTACTTACCATCGCTCACTGACTACTTCATCATGGCAAAAAGAGGTGCTGACCACGCTCATACGCTATGTGCCATCGCTCATAGACTACGTTGGCCGGGGCTGGCGGCCACTCGTCTCTACCTCTGAACCTCTGGTGAATTAGTCCCAGCCGTCCCGAAAATGAAAAAGCCCGCAAAAAGCGGGCTCTTTTTAAGTGCCTTAATCTATTACTTGATTAAAAAATCACCCTTATCTCTGCCCTGGAGCCATTTCGGTGCCAGTCCACGGCCAGACCATTCCTTACCTGAAACTGGGTCACGGTACTTGGCAGCCACCTTGGAGCCCTCCGGTTTGCTCTTCTTTGCGCCACGGGTAGTGCTAAAAATATCGTCCTGAGTCAATCCGAATTCAGAAATAAGGCCTTTTACTCGGTTGATTGCGTCAGACAGTTCTGCCTGACGAGTTTCCTGAATAAGCTTTTCCAACGCGTCTTTTTGCGCAATTAGTTCTTGTAAAGTTGCCATAGTCACCAATAAAAATTAAGTATTGAAAATACGCAAGCCTTGCTGCGCGAGCGTCATGCTACACCACTTCATGTCGATTCGACATTGTAGGATTATATGGTGCATTCGAATAATCCCTTCAGACAACCTACTGCACAAGCAGGTAAGTCATTGCCATCCGCCTTGCGGTACATCCGAAATTAGTGCCAAAAACCTCATTAGTTCAGTGCGCTTTGTGTGAAAGTCTCGTTCCCCTTGAAAACTGAAAGTGTTCAAACATGTCGAACGTCGCCTTTTTACGACATGTACTGGTAATTAATTTCATTATAAATTGTCGGTTGCAAATGCCGTTTTTTCTTAATTTACTACGAACTTCGATTTGCATCGTATAGTCTAATTTGCGACATATACTAAACGCCTTGACATAATGAGGTTGTATTCTATATTGATGTAGTGTTTGGCGTAATTCTTGATGGATTGGTTAACAACTTATGGGTTGCATATTTTTAACCTGGGGTGCTGTGAATATTGACTAGCTTATGTGGTTTTTGTAATAATTGGTTTTAATGTTCGGTGGAGATTCAACGAAATGCAGAATGCAAAATATGGGCTACCAGTTGGAAATTACAGGTTGGCATATCAATTTCCAGAAATGGAAGCTAATACTATTGGTATGGGAGATTGGATGCGTAGTGAAACGGGTGAAGCTATGACTACTTCGCTATTGCTAGTCCACAGTAGTGTCTTCATATGAGAGCCCTTGCCGGTACAGGGGGCCTGCTGCTTTATCTCGATTTTGATGGAGTTTTGCACCACCACGATGTGTGGTGGCACGCTCGGATTGGCGCTTACATGCGAGCGCCGGACCAATACAAAATTTTTCAGCACTTGGACCTGCTTGAACGGTTGCTCGCTCCTTACCCGGAAATTCGTATCATTTTGAGTACCTCTTGGGTACGCCGGTATGGCTGCTCAAAGACTTCAAAACAGTTGGGCCCAAGGCTACGCGAGCGGGTGGTGGGGGCCACTTTCCACAGCAGGATGAACGAAGACAAGTTCATGGAATTGCCTCGCGGCCAACAAGTGTGGAATGACGTTCAGCGACGCAAACCGGCAGGGTGGCTTGCGCTGGATGACGACGGAGACGGGTGGCCTGAGGAGAGTGCGGGCCACTTCATTAAGACTCATGAAACAGAAGGCATTTCGGACGCCCAGGTGTTGGCCGTCCTAAAAGAGCGGCTGGAGGCACTATGTCGACGATGAAAACCAAAGTAGCGGTGTGGTCTCTGGGTACAGCTGAACGCAGGATCTCGAAGCGCCGCTTTACACAGACGCCAACCCCAGCGTGTTGCCGCTGGGAATCTTGGCGTCAATATTTCTGCGCACTGGAATTAGTAAGAGGGTATGAAATTGTCCGAACCGAATCTGGGGCTCAGGCATCGTCGCGGTTGAACGGGAGATGGTATTGAAGAACGACGATAGGAAGCAACACTCTCGAACCAGGGAGACCCAGAGCCAATATCTGGCAAGAATCACCGAGCGTCTCGATGGACTAAATCTGCGAATTGTGTATGAGACAGTGCGCGTCACGCGCGGCAAAATTCCGCCAGTTGCGCTGCTGGAGAATGCAACGATTGACCTCGAAATCACAATGGACCAAAACCGGGCACTTGCGGCGTTTATAGCGCACTGCAAGGCCGGCGGCCATGGGTGCCTTTCCATCTATGACTTGCCCGAAATTGACACCGCAGGAGGGCTAGGCAGAATGATGGGGCTACCCGAGGCTGTCGAGGAGAACCGAAGACTGCGGGGGATGCTCGGCGCGCGTGTCGTTAGAAAAGTTGCTTAGAGTGTGCTCGCCGATTGGCTTCGTTCAGTTCAACCGGTTGAACTGGTTGCGGCGAAGGAAATCGCAGCTAGTGCCAATTCCAATTCGGCTTTGGAACCGCATCCCCTGAACTCAGTGCAGCATTCCTTCGTGGATTCGGTCGCACAGGTCGACGGTCCGACATGGGTCCCGAAGACCGTAAACGGCTCCTAGTTCAACCGGTTGAACTGACGGATGCACCCGACTTCGGTGTGCAGTTTGTGGCGGTGACTCCCGATATGGCTACCTGCGTTACCCCGCATGCGTGAACATGCTAACCAAATGGATGGCAACACCACTGTCAGCATCTCCTTGTTTGTGATTGCCGAGGACGTCGCCGGCCTGCACCTCGTAACAAAGCACGATGTTTAAGCTTCCGGGCGGCCGCCAGTTCAACCGGTTGAACTGGCGATACTGAATCACGGCCCCAGCAACCGAGCACACCTTGTGGTCCAGTTGGTTGGTCCCTGAATCGCGATATGCTGCCCTCCAAATTCTCCGAGCATGCAGCGGTCATTTCATTTGAGGTGCCCCCACTCACTTTCTGGTGGCATCGGCGGAATCTGTGTGCACATTCTGTTACCTGCGTTACCCGCGTTACCTCGTTTGCGTGAGCACGATAAACGCTACTGCGGAAATAGTTCATTCCGCTCCTCCATGTTCTGCTATAGTGCACGCAGATTCAGGAATCAACACGTTGATTTGAGTTCGCGAGCTCCATGCTTGCAGGTGCCGATCCCACAGTTTCAACGAGACACAAGTCTCTTGGAAAGAACACAGCTAGACCCATGACTTGAGCTATCGAGCTCCGTCGCAGTCTCACGTCTGCTGTTCTTTCAAAATTTAAATCCCCCCGACGTCTCTTTAGACCACTCCGCGATGCGCTGGGCCCTATCGTTGCACGTGCACAAACGGCTTCGCCCGTACCCCGCGAATTTCTTTCGCCAGCTCTCGGCTGGCTTACATCTCGAACGCAATTGCCAACTGCCCTATGCGGCCTGCATCACTGCGTTCGACAACTTCTCAAAAAAACACTGGACCAAACTCGTCGTCGGCTATGCCCGCCGGCGTACTGGTCTTCTCTCTCTATTCGCCCGAGCCAATGTGCCGGGCAACTCAAAGGAATTTCAAATGAACTCAATTTTCAACACTGACGGCTCGGCTTACCACGCGGAAGATGCAGCTGACTCCATCGGAGATGGCGGCTTCGAGCCGTTAGGCACAAACGGAAGTCGAGTCGTAATCTTTTCCCTCTTGCACAAACGGGTGTTCACTCTCGCTGCTTCGGAGCTGCGGGAGATGCACTTAAAAGCAATGTTGGGCGCAGATTGGTGCAGCGACAACTACGACGAATATCACGACAAGAAAGAGGAAATCGTCTTCAACCACAGGAAGCTCGCGACACACATCATTGCCGCCTGCCAAGCCAAAGGCCCATACTCAACGAGCAGGGAGCGCCGCACAGGCATTTGGAAAATGGATGATGGTCAGCTCATCATCAACAGCAAAGCGCTGTGGCGGCCAGATGGCCGAATCTTGAAGCATGGAATCATCGAGGACTATGTGTATCCGGTGAGCCGTGACATTGGCTTCGGCTTGGCCACTGAGCCAGCCACGAAGGTCGACATCGAACGAGTCCTGACCAGCTTCCGCTCACTACAGTGGTCATCCCCAATGTCGGGTGAGATGCTTCTGGGCTGGGTTGGCGTTTCAATCTTGGCCGCTGCCGTAAAACGCCGACCCCACGTTTTGCTAACTGGTCCAGCCGGTTGCGGAAAGTCCACGATGCTTGAGCAAGTGCGTTGGCTGCTGGGGGACATGATGGCTTCCTGCACCGGTGGACAGACCCTGATGGGACTCAACCAGCTTGTACAAGAACAACCGTCCCGGGCAATCGGAATCGACGAATTTGAAGCCGACTCACGCAGCGACAAGTGCCGCCAAACGATGGAGGCCGCGCGCTCTTCTTACAGTCTCCAAGAAGGAGACGAAGGCATCGTTCGTGGCACAGCGGGCGGCAATGCCAAATGCTATCGACTCGCGTCGCCGTTTATTGCAGCCGGAATATCGGTTGGAAAAATGGAGCCGGCGGACCGGTCACGCTGGGTTGTCTTGGAGTCAAAAAAGCTGGAAGCAGGCGGTCGTGGCCTGGAAAAGCTAATGACTGAAGACGAAGCGAGCGCACTCGGAAAGCGGTTGTGCCGTTTGTTTGTCGACCGCTGGAATGTCTTCCAACAGACCACTAAGACTGTTCGGCAGGTTATCGTTACCTCCGGCGGGGATGGCCGTATATCGGACACAGCCGGCACCCT
>Ga0316220_1004472_pt1 | contig 10697 bp, 9 predicted proteins | sample TBH18005metaG_FD_203632 | JGI IMG/M metagenome (GOLD analysis project Ga0316220, IMG submission 203632) | Freshwater microbial communities from Trout Bog Lake, Wisconsin, USA - TBH18005 | ecosystem: Environmental > Aquatic > Freshwater > Lake > Hypolimnion/Profundal zone | place: USA: Wisconsin...
ACTCTGGTGTCCAGTCTGTCGGTGGCGCGCGACACCACGCTCGATGCGGCAACGCTGGCCTATCTCGAAGGGCTGGCGCAGCGCGCCTGGTTTGTTGTCTATGGGCCCGAAGTCGGGTTTTTCGGCTGGTTGCGCCGCTTTTTCGGCGGCGGATGGAGCGCGGCCGTGCGCTCGCTTGGCGCCGATATCCTGACCACACTGGCAATCATGATCGCGGGCACAGTCATCGGCTGGCTGCTGGTGGCAAGCAATTCCGACTGGTTTTACGCCTTCATGCCCGCCGAACCGGGCGATCCGCGCGTGCCGGGGGCCAGCCACGCCGCGCTATATGGATCGCTGTTCGGCAAGACCGGAAAGACCGGGCTGTCGGTGTTTGCCGCCTATCTGATGAGCCACAATGCGTCGGTGTCGATCATGTGCTTTGCGCTGGGCTTTGCCTTTGGCCTGCCGACAATCCTGCTGGTGATCCAGAACACCGTGCAACTGGGCGCGATCCTGTGGCTCTATCACGGGCAGGGGCTGACGCTCGACGTGATCGGCTGGCTGTCGGTGCATGGCACGACCGAACTGTTTGCGCTGATGCTGTCGGGTGCCTGCGGCATCCACATCGGCCGGGCGATGGCGTTTCCGGGGCAGCGCACGATTCTTGAAGCGGCATCTCAGGCCGGGCGGCGCACAGCGACGGTGATGACCGGGGTGGTGCTGATGCTGATCGTCGCCGGATTGCTTGAAGGTTTTGCCCGCCAGTTGATCGACGCAACCGCGCCCAGGCTGATGGTCGGCGGGTTCATGCTGGCGTGGTGGCTGTTCTATTTCTTTGCCTTTGGCAGGCGCGGAGCGGTGCGCTGATGGCACGGTGGAAACGCCCCCCGCGCAAGCGGCAGAGCAGCAAAGAGCGCCGCGGCCGCGTGATCCTGACCGCCGAGGGCCTGCGCCTGCCGCTGACTCTGGCCTCGCGCGGCAGCCGGGTGGGTGCGCTGCTGATCGATCTGACGCTGGCATTCATGACCGTGCTGCTGACCGGCGTCACGCTCGTCTATGTGGCGCGCGGGCTCGGTATGGACCATGTCAAACAGACCAGTCCCGGCGTGCGCCATATGTTCGAAGCGCTGCAAGTGCTGTGGATCATCGCGCTGTTTGTGGTGCCCAATGCGTGGTTTTTGTGGTTCGAACTGGGCGCGCGCGGGGCAACCCCGGGCAAACGCCTGCTGGGCATCCGCATCGCCGCCCGGCCGGCGCGCGACGGCAGCGCGACGCGGCTGACCGCCGAAGCGGTGATCGCGCGCAACCTGTTGCGCAACATGGAACTGTTCATGCCTGCGCTGTTTATCGGCAGTGCGATCAGCGTGGGCGCCGACAGCACGCTCGCCGGCTGGACCGCGCTGGTGTGGTTCGGCATCTTTGCCCTGTTTCCGTTTCTCAACCGCGATGCCTTGCGCGGGGGCGACGTGATCGCCGGCACCTGGGTGGTCGAAGTGCCGCGCCGCAAACTGGGCGCCGCCATGTCGCTCGGCCAATCGGCGCAAGGGGTCAGCCAGGTAACCGGTGCGCATTACCGCTTCAGCCAGGCGGAACTGGCGATTTATGGCGAATACGAGTTGCAAGTGCTGGAACGCGTGCTGCGCGATGCCTCAAAAAGTCAGCCCAAGGCGCTGCAGGACGTGGCGCAGGCGATTTGCACCAAGATCGGCTGGAGCAGCGGCGCCGGCGACGAACGCGCCTTTCTTGAAGCCTATTACACCCAGCTGCGCGCCCGGCTGGAAACCGGGATGCGGCTGGGCACACGCAAGGCGGACAAACACGACGGATAACGGGCTGAATTCGATCGGGTCTAATCCGTATCGAAAATACCCACGGCAAACCCGCCGCCACTGTCCGCCCGGCCACGAAACATGCCAGGGGTCGTAAACGCCAGCGCCGTGTCCCCATCCGGCGTCACCACAATCACTCCGCCCACCCCGCCCATTGTGCCGATCTCGGCCAGCACCGCGCGCGCCGCCTGGTTGGCGCTCTCGCCGGTCAGGCGCATGCGGGCACAGATTTCGTGCGCGGCACCGGCGCGGATGAACTGTTCGCCCGATCCGGTGCAACTGACTGCGCCCGAACGATCATCCGCATAAGTGCCAGCACCGATCAGCGGCGAATCGCCGATACGGCCCCAGCGTTTGCCGGTCAGACCACCGGTCGACGTGGCCGCTGCGACATGGCCGGCACAGTCGCGCGCCACCGCGCCGACGGTGCCATACTTCATGCCCGAATCGAACCAGCCGAGCTTGCGCGCTTTCAATTCCTCCAACTGGCGCCAGCGCTCTGGCGTGGCGAACCAGTCGGGATCGACCATTTCGATGGCATGGTCGCGCGCGAATTCTTCGGCGCCGGGACCCGACAGGAACACGTGCGGCCCCGCCTCCATCACCGCGCGCGCCAGCCGCACCGGATTTTTGGTATGGGTGACCCCGGCCACCGCCCCCGCACCGCGCCCGTCGCCCACCATGATCGCGGCGTCGAGTTCGTTGGTGCCGTGATAAGTGAACACCGCCCCGCGCCCGGCGTTGAAATGCGGATCATCTTCCAGCGCGACAACCGCCGCGGTTACCGCGTCGAGCGCGCTGCCACCCCTGGCCAGCACCGCGCGCCCGGCTTCGAGTGCGACGGCCAGCCCCGCCTCATGGGCGGCAATCGCCGCGTAATCGAGGGTGTCGCGGGTCATCGATCCGGCACCGCCGTGGATGGCAATGGCCCATTTCGTCGTTGCATCTGTCATACCGGCTCCGTTACCAAGTTTGCCACGGAGGGGCGATGACCGAATTGCGCATTGTCGAGGACGATCTATCGGGCGAAGCGATCCGCGCGCTGGTTGCGCTGCATCTGTCGCACATGCACGCCAATAGCCCGGCCTGCAAAGTCCATGCCCTGCCAATCGAGGCGCTGCGCGCACCCGATGTCACGTTCTATTCCGCCTGGGCGGGCGAAGGACTGGCCGGAATGGGCGCGATCCGCCATCTGGCGCCCGATCACGGCGAATTGAAATCGATGCGCGTCGCCCCGGCCTATCTGCGGCGGGGGGTGGGCGAAGCCATGCTGCGCCATCTGCTGACGGTCGCCCGCGCGCGTGGCTATACGCGGGTCAGTCTGGAAACCGCACGCGGCGAAGCCTTCGAGCCGGCAATCGCGCTCTATCGCAAGCATGGCTTTGTCGATTGCCCGGCCTTTGCCGATTATGTGCTCGACGGCTTCAGCCAGTGCCTGACGCTGGTGTTGCAACCCTGACAGCCACCGCGCCGGTCGGCGTCGAACCTGCCCGATCGGGCATACGAAATGGTGCTGGCCTTTGCCCAGGCAGCGGGTAAGCATGCCAAGGTGGCGTGGTTGGCTTCAACCGCTCTGTTGGCGTGTACGCGGCAGGGGAGTTGGCCGGTTGCAGTCCGGGGAACAGCAATGTTTCGCAAGCGACAGCGCCCGTTAACCTTGCACCTGTCAGATCGTGTCACTGCACCTACGCGCATCGCGCAAGCCTCCTGTTGCGCGAACAAGGAGTACCCATGCTGATTGCTGCATTTTCCCGGCAAGCCCTGCCTTACCGGCCTTTGGCCATCACCGTGGTCGCGTTGCTCGCGCCCGTCGCTGCACATGCGGCCGATGCTGCCAAAGCGGCCTGCATGCCCGATGCCAAGCGGCTCTGCGCCGCCGAAATGCATTCGCTCAGCCGCGCCAAAGTGCGCGCCTGCCTGATCGCGCATATGGCGCAGACATCGCCGGTCTGTCACGATTTCATGGTCAAGGCGCGCGCCGAGGCGCTGTCAGGGCACAATCCGGACCCTTCGACGCAATGATCCCGGCCCGCCTGCTGGGCCTTGGGCACGCCAATCCTCCCCATGATCTGCACCAGGATGTTGCGCGCGATTGGGCGCGGGTCCAGTTTGCCGAACGGTTCCCCGTGTTCGAGCGCATGGCGCCGGTGTTCACCAACGCCGGGATTGCGCAGCGCCAGATTGCCCGTCCGGTCGAATGGTATCTGCAACCGCAGGACTGGGCGACCCGCACCACCGCCTATCGCGAAGTTGCCACCGCACTGTTTATCGAGGCTGCGCGCGATGCGATCGATGCCGCCGGGCTGGCTCCCGATGCGATCGATATTGTCGTCACGGTCTCCTCGACCGGGATCGCCACCCCCAGTCTGGAGGCGCTGGCTCATGCCGAGCTGGGCCTGCGCACCGATGTGACGCGGGTGCCGGTGTTCGGACTTGGATGTGCCGGCGGTGTCAGCGGGCTGGCGCTGGCGGCGCGGCTGGCGGCGGCACAGCCCGGCGCACGGGTGCTGCTGGTGGCGGTGGAACTCTGCTCGCTGTCATTTCGCGCCGATATGCTCAGCAAATCGAATGTGGTCGCCACTGCACTGTTTGGCGATGGTGCGGCCGCGGCGGTGCTGTCGACCGCGGGCCCGGCGCAAGTTGCCGTGGTGGCCGCCGCCGAGCATCTCTGGCCCGAAACGCTCGATGTGATGGGCTGGGATGTCGCCCCGCACGGGTTCGGGGTGATCTTTGCCCAGTCGATCCCGACGCTGGTTTCGCGCCATTTGCGCGACGCGCTGGTCAGCCTGTGCAGCGGCATGGGCGTGGCGGAGGCGGAGATCGGCCGGTTTGTCTGTCACCCGGGCGGCGCCAAAGTGATCGAGGCGCTGGAGGCAAGCCTGAACCTCGCCCCCGGCACACTCGATGCCGAACGGGCCGTGCTGACCGACCATGGCAATATGTCGGCACCCACCGTGCTGTTTGTGTTGCAGCGTCTGCTGGCTCAGGGTGGACTGGCAGATGATCGGCCCGGCATGATGCTGGCACTCGGTCCGGGCTTTACACTCAGCGGCGCACTGCTCAGACAGGCGGCATGATTGCCGAACTGACCCTGGGCTATGTCACGCTTGCGCGGCTGGTGGAAATGCGTGTCGCGCGCGCCAACACCGCGCGACTGCTCGCCGAGGGCGGGCATGAAGTGGCGGGTGGGCATTATCCGCTGATTATCGCGATGCATGTCTGCTGGCTGGCCGGGCTGTGGTGGCTGGCGCCGGGGCGTACGGTGGTGCCCGGCTGGCTGATCGTGTTTGTCCTGCTGCAACCCGTTCGGGTGTGGGTGATGGCCGCACTGGGGCGGCGCTGGACCTCGCGGATCCTTGTCGTTCCCGGCGAAACGCTGGTGCGCAGCGGGCCCTACCGCTTTCTGCGCCATCCCAATTATGCGGTGGTGGTGGGCGAAGTCGCCAGCCTGCCGCTGGCATTTGGTCTGGTGTGGATGGCCATCGGCTTTTCCATCGCCAATGCGGTGATGCTGACGATCCGCATCCGCGCCGAAGATGCGGCGCTCAAACCGTTGCGATGAGTGACACGCGCGCCTCGGGCCGGATCTGGGCGGGGTTTGCGCTGATGTGCGTCGCGCTGTTCATGTCGGTGCTCGATGTGCAGATCGTGCTGACCGCGCTGCCGACCATCCAGACCGCGCTGCATATCGATGCCGACGCGATGAGCTGGATCCAGACCAGCTATCTGACCGCCGAAGTGATTTCGATCCCGCTGTCGGGGCTGCTGACCCGCGCGCTCGGGCTGCGCGGGTGCCTTGCGCTGGCAGTGGCGGGGTTCACGCTGGCCTCGCTCGCCTGCGGGCTGAGCGATGGCTTTGCCATGCTGATCGTGGCGCGCACGGTGCAGGGGCTGTTTGGCGGGGTGATCATTCCATGCGTGTTCAGCGCGGTGTTTCTGCTGTTCGGCCCGCGCGACGAACCGCTGGCCACGGGTCTGGCCGGGATTTCGGCGATGCTGGCGCCCACCCTCGGCCCATGGCTGGGCGGCTGGCTGACGGTGCATGCGGGCTGGCCGTGGCTGTTTTTCATCAATCTGGCGCCTGGTGTGATGGCGACGCTGGGCATGGCGTGGTTTGTGCCGCGCGGTGCCAGCCAGCCGGGCCTGTTGCGTGATCTTGATCGCATCGGCCTGATCCTGCTGGCCCTGGCCATGGTCGGCATCGAAGTCGGACTGAAAGAAGCGCCACAAGCCGGCTGGACCGGGCTGGCGACGTGGCTGCCGGGGCTGGGCGGCTTTTGCCTGCTCGGCGCGCTGATCTGGCGGTGCCTGCGCACCCCCTTGCCGCTGGTCGATCCGGCGGTGCTGGGCGACTTGCGCGTGGCGCTGGGCACCGGGTGCAATGCCGTGCTGGGCGCAACCTTGTACGGATCGACGTATCTGATGGTGGTGTTTCTGGGGCTGGTGCGCGGGCTGGATGCCCTGGCGATCGGGCAGACCGTGATCCTGACCGGCGCGGCGCAACTGGTCACCGCACCGGTTGCGGTCTGGGCGGAAAAGCGCGTGCCGGCGCTGCCGTTCTGCCTATTCGGGTTTGCGCTGTTCGGCCTCGGCTGCTGGACCGACACCTGGTTGACCCCCGACAGCGGCTGGCACCATCTGTTCTGGCCGCAAGTGTTGCGCGGCGCGGCGCTGATGGTGTGCATACTCGGCACCACCCGGCTTGCGCTCGGCCATCTCGCCGCCGATGCGGTGGCCAATGCCAGCGGGCTGTTCAATCTGGCGCGCAATCTGGGTGGGGCACTCGGCATCGCGCTGATCGACAGCCTGCTCTATGGCCAGACGCCGGGGCGTGTGGCGGCGATATCGGCGGCGCTGCGCCATGGCGATATCGCGGTGGCCACGGCGCTGCACCTGCCGATCGACGATTTTCTGGCAATGCACGATCAGCCGCTCGATGCCGATACCCGCGCCTTGCTCGAACCGCTGGTCACGCATCTGGCGCTGTGCCGGTCGGTCAATGCCACCTGGGCGATGTTGGCGCTGGCCTGCATTGTGCCGGTGGTCGCCTGTGCCATCCCGTTGATCCATGGCTTGCATCGACGCCGGGCGTCGGGCACCGTTTGATCCGCCATGTCTGCCACACCTGATCAAATTCTGGCCGCTGGCCAGACGCATCATCGCGCCGGCGATCTGGCCGCGGCCGCGCGCTGTTATCAGCAAGTGCTGCAACGCGCGCCCGACCATGTCGAAGCCTGGCATCTGCTCGGACTCGTGCACATGCAATCGGGCGATCACGCCAACGCGCTGGTGCTGTTCAACCGCGCGCTGGCGCTCGATCCGCGCCATGCCGAGGCGCATTGCGACCTTGGCGATCTGCACCGGAAACTGGGCGAATTCGACCAGGCGGCGGCATGCTATCGCTGCGCGATCGACGCCGATGCCAGGTTGGCCAAAGCATGGAGCAATCTGGGCGCGGCGCTGCTGGTGCTGCACGATCACGAATCCGCCATCGCGGCATGCCAACAGGCGCTGGCGCTTGAACCCGGCCGGATCGAAACCCGGCACACCCTCGCCTGCGCGCTGGAGCAAGCCGACCGGCTGGACGAAGCCATCGCAACATATCGCACCGTGCTGGCATGCCAACCTCGCCATCGCGAGGCAAAAGCAGCCCTGCAGCGCCTGACCGATCATCCTCCCCGGTACGGGGAGGGGGACCGCCCGTAGGGCGGTGGAGGGGTTTCGCCCCAGGCACATCCCTCAGTGCGAATCGCGTTGGGCACCACCCCTCCACCACCCTGCGGGCGGTCCCTCTCCCCGTGCCGGGGAGGATTGTTTCGCCCCCCCTCCCCGGCACGGGGAGGGTTGTCTTGCTTGTGCAAAACGTGGCGGTTTAGCTTGGGATTCTTGTGACAGGTGCTATGGCGAGAGCATGGCCAGTACCAACGAAAACATCCCCAACACCAATGCCTATGGCGCCGATTCCATCAAAGTCCTCAAAGGGCTCGATGCGGTGCGCAAACGTCCCGGTATGTATATCGGCGACACCGACGACGGATCGGGCCTGCACCACATGGTGTTCGAAGTGTCCGACAACGCCATCGACGAAGCGCTGGCCGGTCATTGCGACCTGGTGCTGATCGAACTGAACCCCGACGGGTCAGTCTCGGTCGAAGACAACGGGCGCGGCATCCCCACCGGTATCCACACCGAAGAAGGCATTTCCGCCGCCGAAGTGATTATGACCCAGCTCCACGCGGGCGGGAAATTCGAAAACACCAGCGACGACAACGCCTACAAAGTCTCCGGCGGTCTGCACGGCGTCGGCGTTTCGGTGGTTAACGCCCTGTCCGAATGGCTGGAACTGACCATCTGGCGCGATGGCATCGAACACTGGATGCGCTTTGAACACGGCGATTCGGTCGCCCCGCTGATCGAACGCGGCCCCGCGCCGATGATCGATGGCAAAGTGAAAAAGGGCACGCGCGTCACCTTCTTCGCCAGCCATGACACGTTTAAAAACGTCACCGAGTACGATTTCGACAAGCTCGAACACCGCTATCGCGAACTCGCGTTCCTCAATTCGGGCGTGCGCGTGCTGCTGCGCGACAAACGCCATGCCGATGTGAAGGAACACGATCTCTATTACGAAGGCGGCATCGCCGCGTTCGTCAAATACCTCGATCGCAACAAAGTCGCGCTGGTTCCCGATCCCATCGCGATCAGCGCCGAACGCGACGGCGTGGGCATCGATGTCTCGCTGCAATGGAACGACAGCTATTATGAAAACGTGCTGTGTTTCACCAACAACATCCCGCAGCGCGACGGCGGCACGCACCTTGCCGCCTTCCGCGCCGCGCTGACCCGCACCATCAACAACTACGCCGAACGGTCCGGCCTGCTGAAAAAGGAAAAGGTCACGCTGTCGGGCGACGACATGCGCGAAGGCCTGACCGCGATCGTCTCGGTCAAACTGCCCGATCCGAAGTTTTCCAGCCAGACCAAGGACAAACTGGTCAGTTCCGAAGTGCGCCAGCCGCTCGAAGCGCTGATGGCCGACAAGATGAACCAGTGGCTGGAGGAAAATCCCGCCAACGCCAAAGCCGTCATCCACAAAGTGATCGACGCCGCCGCCGCCCGCGAAGCCGCGCGCAAGGCCCGCGAACTGACCCGGCGCAAAGGCGCGATGGATATCGCCAGCCTGCCCGGCAAGCTGGCCGATTGCCAGGAACGCGATCCGTCGAAATGCGAACTGTTCCTGGTCGAAGGCGACTCCGCCGGCGGCTCCGCCAAACAAGGCCGCGACCGCACCATCCAGGCCATCCTGCCGCTCAAAGGCAAGATCCTGAATGTCGAACGCGCCCGCTTTGACCGTATCATCAGCTCAAAGGAAGTCGGCACTCTGATCCAGGCCATGGGCACTGGCATCCGTGACGATTTCAACATCGAAAAACTGCGCTACCACAAGATCGTGATCATGACCGACGCCGACGTCGACGGCGCCCACATCCGCACCCTGCTGCTCACCTTCTTCCACCGCCAGTTGCCCGAAATCATCAAACAGGGCCACCTGTTCATCGCCCAGCCGCCGCTCTACAAAGTCGCCAAAGGCCGCAGCGAAGTCTACCTGAAAGACAACGCCGCGCTCGATCGCTACCTCGTCGACGCCGGCCTGTCTGGCCGCGTGCTCGAAACCGCCGGCGGCGCCCGTGGCGGTGCCGACCTCGTCACCCTGATGGACCACGCGCTCAAATTGCGCGACCTGATGGCCTTCGTGCCGCGCCGCTATGACCCCACCATCGTCGAAGCCCTCGCGCTCGCCGGCGCCTTCGACCCCGCGCTCACCGACGAAACCCGTCCCGCAGCCCTCGCCCGCGGTGCCGCCTGGCTCGATCGCGGCGACCCCGAAGCCCGCTGGTCCGCCCAGATCGCGGCCGAAGGCGGATACCTCGTGCAGCGCCTGTGGCGCGGCGTGACCGACCACCACGTGATCGAACCCGGCTTCCTCGTCAGCCAGGAAGCCCGCCGCCTTCACCGCCTCGCCGGCGAACAGGCAGAGGTCTACGACGGCAAAGCCCGCCTGGTGCGCAGCACCACCGCCGCCCCCGAACCCGCCGACGTGCCGGTGAGTGAAGATGACGACACCCCAGCCCCCGTCCGCGCATCAGCCACCGGCGACGCCATCGGCCGCCCCAGCCAGTTGCTCGACGCCGTCTTCGCCGCCGGCCGCAAAGGCCTGTCGATCCAGCGCTACAAAGGCCTAGGCGAAATGAACGCCGACCAGCTCTGGGAAACCACCCTCGACCCCGACCACCGCACGCTGCTCCAGGTCAAAATCGAAGACGCCGACGTCACCGACGAAATCCTGACCCGCCTGATGGGCGACGTCGTCGAACCCCGCCGCGAATTCATCCAGGACAACGCCCTGAACGTCGCCAACCTGGACGTCTAGACCCGAAATCGACCTTAGGCGCGGGCTTCCTGCACGCCGGCGCTGTTGTGGCGCAGGGCGGCCAGCACGGTGTCGACGATGTGCGGCGCGGTCAGCCCGGCGGTGTCATACTGCTTGTCGGGCGCATCGTGTTCCTGGAACACATCGGGCAGGCGCATCGTGCGGATTTTCAGGCCGTTGTCGGTCAGGCCTTCATCGCTCGCCATGGTCAACACATGCGCGCCCAGCCCGCCGATCGCGCCTTCCTCGATCGTCACCACCACATCGTGGGTGACGATCAGGCGACGGATCAGGTCCTGATCGAGCGGTTTGACAAACCGCAGGTCGGCCACAGTGGTCGGCAGTCCGCGTGCATCGAGTTGATCGGCGGCGAGCAGCGCCTCGGCCAGGCGTGTGCCGAGCGACAGGATCGCGACTTTGCTGCCTTCGCGCAAAACGCGCCCTTTGCCGATTTC
>Ga0316220_1004473_pt1 | contig 10697 bp, 6 predicted proteins | sample TBH18005metaG_FD_203632 | JGI IMG/M metagenome (GOLD analysis project Ga0316220, IMG submission 203632) | Freshwater microbial communities from Trout Bog Lake, Wisconsin, USA - TBH18005 | ecosystem: Environmental > Aquatic > Freshwater > Lake > Hypolimnion/Profundal zone | place: USA: Wisconsin...
CACGAACCGGTCCAATATTTTGATAAACCGGTTGATGTTGGATTCATCGAGCGGCGCGTCCATTTCGTCGAGAATGCAGAACGGCGACGGCTTGACCATGTAGATGGAAAAGAGCAGCGCGACCGCTGTCATGGTTTTTTCGCCGCCGGAAAGGAGCGTGATCGAGGTTAGCTGTTTGCCTGGAGGCTTGGCAATGATATCGATGCCGCTTTCCAACGGATCGCTTTCATCCAGGAGGACGAGGTTCGCTTTGCCGCCGCCGAACAGCTCGCGGAACATCTCCTGGAAGTTGACGCGCACCTGTTCAAAGGTGTCCGCGAACATCGTCTTGGTGGTCTGATTGATTTTCGAGATGACTTGCAGCAACTCGGCTTTGGAAGTCTCCAAATCGCTATTCTGCTTTTCCAGGAATGTGAAGCGTTCTTCGAGTTCGTCGTATTCCTGGATCGCCTCGACATTGACCGGCCCCATCGCTTCGAGTTTCGCGTCGAGTTCCTTGATGAGGCTCTCGACAAACTCCCAGTCGGGGCCGTCGTTGGCTGTTGCTTGGTTTTCCTCGGCTTCCGGCTGCGCGGGGGAAATCTCCTCGTCTTCCGATGCGTCCGACTCGCTCGATTTTTGCCGCTTCTTGAAAGTGCGGACTGTGGTGAAAAACGTATAGCTGTCGGAGGCGAACTCGCGGATGTCTAGTTGATAGCGGTGTTGGACGCGCTCGCAAAGCGCCTCGATGCGCAACGCAAGCTGGGAGGCGCGGACTTCAAGCTGGGTGCGGGTTTCGTGACAGTGGGTGAGGTCGTAACGGGCCTGCCGCAGTGTGTTCTCCAAAGTCTCGACCTGGATGGCGGTGGCCGAGCGTTCGTTGAGGAGCGTCTGGACCGCCTCATTGGCTTCGCCCAAGCGGCCCTCGGCCTGGGTCATGCCTGCCTGGACGTTCTCCGAATCCTCGCCAAGCTGCGCGGTTTTAGCCGTGTAAGACTCGATGTCGTGGCGGCGTTGCTCGATCAACTCGCGCAGTTCGGCCATGCGCGAGTGCATCGGCTGGCGCTGGTTTTGCAGCGACGCGTAACGCTGTTTCTCCGTGGCCACGCGGACGCGCAATTCGTTGAGTTCGCTAGTGAACATCGACTCGTTTTCGCGCAATCCGGCCAGGCCGTTTTGGAGTTCGACCTGCTGCGCCTGGAGATCGACAATCTCGCAGGAGGCGTTCGTCGCATCTTCTTCCAGCTTGGCCAGTCGGGCGATCGCTTCGTCGTAGCGGCGTTCGATGGCGTCGCGTTCCGCGCCGAAGCTCGTCATTTTGCGTTCGGTATCCTGCGCCTCGTGGCTCAGGGTATCGACGCGTCCGCGCAAATGCTGGAGGGTGAGGGTCAGCGTTTGCGATTCGTCGCGCGCTTCCTGTTGCCGCTGTTGGGCGGCTTCAAGCCGGGCGGCGACATCGTGGCGGCGCAGCGTCATCTCGGCCAGGGCCGAACGGATGCTGTTGGCTTCGGTTTCCAGTTCGGTGATTTGCGCCTTGCGCTGGAGGACGCTCGATCCTGTCTCCTCCTTGCTCTGGCCGCCCATGACGATCCCCTCACGGGTGACGATCTCGCCCGACAAGGTAACGAACTGATACCGCAGAGTGCTATCCAAGCTTAACTGGCCAACCGGGCCTGCCGCGGCAAGGCGCAGCGCGGTTTCAAGGTCTTCGACAATGACCACCCCGGCGAGAAGCTGGCGCACGAGCGGTTCCACATCCGGCTGGCATTTGACCTTGTCCGCCGCCCAGCCGAGCGCGCCCACGGGGAGCGTGAGAGAGGCGGATTCCGAGGAAGACGGCGTGTTCCAAAGCGGACGCAACGCCAGCGAGGCCCGGCCCAGTTTCTTGGTGTAGAGCGTCTTCGCTATCGCCTCGGCCACGAGAGTGTCTTTCATCACGATGGCCTGCAAATTCTGGCCCAGCGCGGCTTCGATCGGGACGATGTGCGCCGTGCCTACCTCCAAAAATTGCGCCAGCGCGCCGAGAATGGCCGGTTTGTAGAACGACGGATCATCCAACCCCTTCAAGACCGCTTGCGTCCCTTCGGAGAATCCCGCGCCGTCGGCGTTCAACTGGCGCAACACGTCGAGCTTGGACTCGCGTTCCGACAACCGGCGACTCTCTGTGTGGAGGTCTTTATCCAACAGCGAAAGCTCCGCTTGCGTGGTGCGAACGACAGTCTCGGCCTCGGTCACTTCAGCCTTGCGGGCTTCAAGCGATTCGGTGGTTTGTTCGATTTGAACGGCGGCCTCGTTTTCCTGGATTTGCAGCGATTCGCCCGCATTGCGGAGTTTCTCAAGCTCCTCGCCCATGATCGCCATGCGCGCCTGCGAACCGTCGCGAGTGTTGATGCAACCAGCGATCTCTGAGCGCAGCGTGGCGAGCCGATTTTCGATCTGCCCGATCTGCGCGAAAATCGACTGGTGCTGGCGCTCCATCTCCACCCGTTGGGCGGTGAGATCGCCCGCCGACGACTGCCGTTCCTGCAACTGCGCCTCTTCGGCTCCCAACTCTGCCCGGAGGGCTTCGAGTTCCTGGTCGGTGTGCTCGATCTGCTCCTGCTGCATCGTGAGGCGTTCCTCGGAGGCGGCGATGTCGTGCTCGTAACGTTCCACCAGCGCCGCGAACTCCGCGAGGCGCTCGTTGTTGAACCCGATGCGGCTTTCGCCCTGGGTGACGCGGTTGCGCAATTCGTTCACCGCATTCCGCGCGACGACGAGCTTTTCTTCGATCTGTTCGAGTTCGCGGCGTTGTTCGGCAACGGCGGCTTCCTGTTCGCGCACGTCCTGCTCGCGCAATTCCTGGTTGGAACTGAGGTGGTGACTGCTTTCCGCGACCTCGCAACGCTGTGCCTCCAACTCTTTATAAAGCCGTTGGCTGTTATGCGTGTCGAGGACGCGCAAATCCGAAAGCAACGCCTGGTAGCGCCGCGCCTTGGCCGCCTGCCGCTGGAGCGAACCGATCTGGCGTTTCACCTCGCGGATCACATCCGTGAGTCGCAGCAGATTCGCCTCCGTCGCTTCCAGCTTGCGAAGCGCCTCCCGGCGTTGCGCCTTGAACTTGGTGATCCCAGCCGCTTCCTCAAAAATCGCGCGCCGGTCTTCCGGTCGCGAGGAGAGAATCTGGTCGATCTTGCCCTGCTCCATGATCGAGTAGGCGCTGCGTCCCACGCCGGTATCCATGAAGAGTTGATGGATGTCGCGCAGGCGGCACGGCGTTTTATTGAGAAAATATTCCCCCTGACCGTCGCGGTAGACCCGGCGGGTGAGCGTCACTTCGTTCCAAGCCACGCCGAGGTCTTTCTCGCAATCGGCGAACGTCATGGAAACCTCCGCCATCCCGAGCGCGGGCCGGGAATCGGTGCCCGAAAAGATCACGTCCGCCATCTCGCCGCCGCGCAGAGCCTTCGCCGACTGTTCGCCCAGCACCCAGCGGACGGCGTCGAGCACGTTGGATTTGCCGCACCCGTTCGGCCCGACAATGACCGTCACGCCGCGGTCGAACGTGAGGACCGTTTTGGCGGCAAAGGATTTGAATCCGATGATTTCGAGCGACTGGAGATACATTGGGTAAACAGGAAGACTGGGGCGGGTTTGTGGAATTTATAGAAGCATGGATGCCCTCGCAAGGAAGAAGCGAGGAAACCCCTATGCCGGGTTCCTGGAAAAGCGATTGTCTTCGACTGTTAACCTTGACTTCGATTCCAGTTTAGGATGCTTTGCCCGAATGAACCGGGATGCATTGATGACTGTCGTGATTATCGTCGTCGCACTGGCATTACTGTTTCATCACAGCCCCCCGCAGCAGACCCTCCAAAATGACGCGCCTTCAGCGTCTCCGGCACTCCCGGCTCCAATGGCTCCAGTGGTTTCGGCTTCTCCTAAAATGGCCGTTGCGTCGCGAGTTTCTCCACCATCGGTCGCCTTCCGCACCCCAACTTTTCCGGCAGGATTTGTGAGCGGGCGGGTCACAGCGGGAGTCACGATGGCGAAATTCCCGCAAAAAAGGACCATGCGACTGAGCGATGCCTTCAGTTTATCCCAACTTGAAGCAGCGAAGGCCAAGGCGCGGGCCGAACACAAGCCACTTGGATTTCTCATGGTTTGGGGACAGTTTTTTGGGGAAGAAGCAGACACGCGCTCGAGAGGGGGTGCTCCGGGGTTGGCCCATTTCTATCGCGCTTTTAACAGCAACCTGGTTTTGGTCTTCGTACGCCATGAAACCGAACTCGGCTCCGTCCCGGATGCAGTAAAGCAAGGTTTCAACGGCCCGGACGAAGGGGGCTTTGCTCCCAACATGGCAGTAGTCGATGCCACAGCCACCGAGTTTATCGTCGAAATTCCTTATGGAGGCAACGAGTCGAACGGGGCAAAGCGCGACCAGGTATTCGGCGCCGGCGCCGCCAAGATCGACCGGTGGTTGGCAACCCACCCGTATGCCATGCCCATTCCATCGGCAAAACCGTAAAAATCCCCGTCGGCTCCAGAAGCAAGTTGACAAAACGCACGATGTGCGTCATTATGTTATACATGAAAACCGCCACCGTCAGAGAAGTTCAGCATCACCTGAATGATGTCCTGGCTTGGGTTGCGCGAGGGGAGGAAGTTCAAATCACTCGCCGAAAAAAATCCGTGGCGAAATTAGTGCCCACGTTCACGGAAAACGTGGCCGCTCCACTGCCGGATTTTGCTGGCCGCGCCCGAGCGATTTGGGGCGACAAACCAAACCGCAAGCCACTCTCCAAGACCATCATTGAAGAACGCGAGGAGCGGTTGTGATACCAACTTGCAGAAATAAGCTGAAAGTCTCAGTAAAGCCCAAGCGGTTTTGTTTTCACACGAAGGCACGAAGGCGCAAAGGCACGAAGGGGAGGGGAATCCCTGTCTTTCTTCGTGAGCTTCGTTCCTTCGTGCCTTCGTGTGAATTCTTTGGATGCGCTTGCCCTGCGGATGTCACCCTCAGAAGTGTCAGAATCTTTCCCGCCCTCGTTACCAAGTTGAACTTGGTAACGCACTTTCTCGCGAAGTTGCACTTCGCCTCCCCGCCGCAAATGGTGCTAAAAACTCATTCCAAATAGGTATGAGGTACCTCGATACAAGTTCCTTGGTGGCTCTCTATTTCCCGGAAGCGAAAACCGACCGGCTCATCCGCCATCTTCAAGGCCGGAAGTCGCCGCTCGCCTTCACTTGGCTGCATGAAATCGAGTTTACCAACGGATTGCAGTTGAAGGTGTTCCGCAACGAGGCGGATGAGGCAGCCGTTAATGCAACACTGAACGCGCTTCGATCCGACGTGGAGAGCGGGGTTTTCCAACGCCCTCCGATTTCGTGGCCGGGTGTATTTGAACGTGCAACAGTCATCTCCCTGGCTCAATCCCGCACGCATGGAACGCGCACCCTGGATTTATTGCATGTCGCCGCCGCGATTGCGCTGCGGGCTGACGAATTCGTTACCGGCGACGAACGCCAGGCCAAAGTTGCAGCGGTGGAGGGATTGAATGTCGTGAAGCTTTGATCTGCAACTTTTCAAATTTCAAGAGTCGGCCCCTATAATGACTGATTTGGTCCGCCCTTGTTTGTTTGATCAGCGGTTTTTTTGGTGGTCTTGTGCCATGTGACTGGCAGTATGGGCACGAGTAAATATTTCTGAAATGTTCATCAGAGGTCAAAACCATCACCTTGGCGCATTGTGGACACTTGAATTCACGGTCGATGTTAGATGGCGTTGAATCAGGCTGGGAAAATTGGATAAACTACACGCCGATTTGATCCGCAGAAAAAAATCCGCAAGATTTCGCAGATGAACGCAGATTTTAAGAGCATAGAATCGGAGTCAAAGGATGTTTACGGCGGGGAATTTTTGTTGTGCGATTTTCCAGAAAGTTCTGGATGATTTCTTTTGGTAATCTGCGGATGCCTTCTTCGGGTTTCGAGTTAAAAAGGTTCCATGCTGCTCCCATGCGGGAAGTTCGCCGAGGCGGGACGCCTCGGCCAACACGCGGGACGCGTGTGCTGCTCGGAACTCGGCGGCTCCGCCGCTGTTTCGCCACTTCGGCTTTCGGGCTTAACCCCGACGGGGTTCAACGTGAATACCACGCGGCGCGAGTTAGCGGGACGTTCGCCGCACCACCGGGACTCAGTTTGGCAAGCAGGGTCTGGTAAACAGCGAGGATCCCGACGTTGAACTGGTGCGCCGAACCCGCCATGTAAACCCGCCAAGTGCGATAAACCGGCTCGCTTACAAACCTCAACGCCTCGTCGTGGTGCGCTTCCAGTCGCCGCACCCAGTGGCGGAGCGTCAGCGCGTAGTGCTCCCGGAGATTTTCCACATCCCTGATTTCAAAACCTGCGGCTTCGGCGGGGCCCAGCATTTCCGCCAGGGGAAACAGATCGGCGTCCGGGAAAACATACTCGTCGATGAAGGAGGTTCCGTGCAACGGATTGGGCACGGGTCCCGTGCCGATGCCGTGGTTTAGAAACACGCCTCCCGGCTTGAGCAACCGATTTGCGGCTCCAAAATAAAGGGGCAGATTCTTGCGGCCAACATGTTCCACCATGCCAACGCTGACCACGGCATCGTATGCCTCCCGCCCTTCGAGGGCGCGGTAATCCTGAAGCAGAACCTCAACGCGGTCTTGCAGGCCGAATTTGCACACCTGCTCCTGGGCATATTCCGCTTGGCGTTCGCTTAACGTGATGCCCGTCGCCCGGACGCCGTATCGGGAAGCGGCGTGCAGGATCAGCCCTCCCCAGCCGCATCCGATGTCCAGCAACCGTTGGTCGGGGCGGAGATCGAGTTTGCGGCAAATGGTGTCCAGTTTGTGAAGCTGGGCGCTTTCCAAGTCGTCGGTCGCGTTCTGGAAATACGCGCAGGAATAGATTTTTCTGGAGTCCAGCCAGAGAGCGTAAAAATCGTTGGAGAGATCGTAGTGAAACTGAACGGCGGATTGGTCGCGTGAGGGGGAATGTTGGTTGTCGCCGAAAGCGGCCCGGCGGAGGCCAGGCTGTTCCCCGGCGGCGGGACGAGAGGGCAACTGCCACAGGAGATGGGCCATTTTCAGTTTCCTGGACCATCCCTCCGTTTGGGTGCGAATGATATCCGCCAGTTCAAACGCCGCCTCGGCATCGCCTTCCACGTCAAAGTCATTTCTCAGATAGGCTTCGCCGAGGGCCGACTGCGAGTTGGCCAGAAGCATTTCGCGCAGCGATCCGGGGTGATTGAGGACCCACGTTGCCACAGAGGAGGCTGACGCATGATCGGGCCAATACGAACCATCCCAAAGCCGGACGCGGACATGGTTGAGCGGGGCCGAACCGGCCAGTTCCTTCAAAATGCGAAGGGTTAGTTCCCGTGAAGACCCCGGAGATGTTGAGGGGGAAGCCATAGTTTTGATGGTTCCATCGAACGGCGATGGACAACAGGCTGTCGGAAACAAATGCCGCCTCAGGGCGGGGGCACCCAAATGGGAAATGCTTTAATAATCCTTCTCGCCCGGCTCCGGCACGGCTTCGAGCAATTTCTGCACGATCTTGTCGGTGTTCACGCCTTCGGAGTCGGCGGTGAAGTTGGTGAACATGCGGTGACGCAGGACGGGCCGTGCGTTGGCGCGCACGTCGTCGGCGGTGACGAGCAGGCGGCCTTCGATGACGGCGCGCGCCTTGGCGGCAAGGATAAGGTATTGGCTGGCGCGCGGCCCCGCGCCGACGTGGACCCATTTGTTGATGAACTCCGGCGCACGCTTGTCGCCGGGGCGCGTGGCGCGCACAAGCCGCGTGGCGTATTTGACGACGTGATCGGAGACGGGCAGGTTGCGCACGGCGTTTTGCAGTTCGAGGATTTGCGCTCCGCTCAAGACTTGCTGCAAATCGAGCACGCGTTCGCGGGTGGTGACTTTGGCGATGGTTTCTTCGTCGGCTTCGCTCGGGTAGTCGATGTAGATGCTGAACATGAACCGGTCGAGTTGCGCCTCGGGCAGGGGATAGGTGCCTTCCTGTTCCAGGGGATTCTGCGTGGCGAGCACGAAGAACGGCGGGTCGAGCGGGTAGGTCTCTCCGGCGGCGGTGACGCTGTGTTCCTGCATGGCTTCGAGCAAGGCGGCCTGGGTCTTCGGCGGGGTGCGGTTGATCTCGTCGGCGAGGAGGATGTTCGTGAAGATGGGGCCTTTGATGAAGCGGTATTCCTTGCGCCCGGTCGTCTCGTCGCTTTCCAGGATGTCGGTTCCGGTAATATCGGATGGCATCAAGTCCGGGGTGAACTGGATGCGCCGGAAGTCGAGGTCGAGGACTTGGGCGACAGTGCGCACCATGAGCGTTTTCGCCAGGCCGGGCAGGCCAATCATGAGGACGTGGCCGTTGGAGATGATGGCGGTGAGCAGTTCGCGGATGATCTCTTTCTGCCCGATGATGGCTTTGGAGATTTCCGCTTCGATGAGTTTGGTTTTGATGCTCATCTGGTCGATCAACTCGCGGATCGCCTCGTGTTCGGGCGTGATTGCTTCCTGTGGAGCAGGGGTATTGAGGGTCTTGAAATCGGCTCCGTATTCAAAAATGGAGCTGCCGACCATGATGCGATCGCCCAGGTTGAGTTCGACATCCTGAACGCGCTGTTTGTTGACCCGTGTGCCGTTGAGGCTGCCGAGGTCTTTGATGCGCCACGCGTCGCCGTCCTTATAGAGTTCGGCGTGGTAACGCGAGGCGGGGCCGTCGATATCAACGCGCAGGTCGCAATCGGGGGCGCGACCGATGGTCATTTTCTTGTCGCGGAGCGCGTAGGTGCTACCGCTGAGGAAACCGGCTTGAATGCGAATTTGTGGCATAGGAGGGATTGCTAATTGCTAATATTGAATTGCTAATTGGAAAGCTGTTTTTGCAGAACGATTTCACCCAGGTCGTTGACCGTGCTGATGACGCGGAGACTACCCAGTGCGGGGATGTTGAGCGTTTTTCGGAATTGTGGCTGCGCGGGAATCGGCTCGCCCTCGCGGTAGAGGTGGCGGGATGAGGTCATCTGCCAGTCGTCGTTGGCACGCGCAAGTTCGATGATTTCAAAGCGCCGAACCATCTGGCCCAGGGCTTCGCCGGATTGTGTGAGCACGTTGTTGGCGCGGTAGCGTTCGACAAAGGCGAGGAGCGTGTCGCCGTCGGAGCTGATGCCGATGCGGTGGATGTGGGTGCGGTTGAAAAAGCCGTCGGCGAGGGCAATGCGCTGGTCGAGGTTTTTTGCGGAGGGTTCCGGGAGGCTGGGCGCGGCGCCCAGGTCGAGCCCTTCATAAACGGTGCCGGATTTTTCGAATAACACCAAATCGTATTTTCCAACGGGCAGGCGCTCGAAGCGAAAGGCGCGGCCATTGCTGTCGAGGTCGGCGCGGAAAACGCGAACGCGGTCGTGTTCGACGGCGAGGGCGTGGGTCAGTTCCTGCGAAACGTGACCGCTCAGTCCTCCGGTTGCGGCGGGATCGGGCGCGGTGTAGATGCGGCCCGCCTGGGCGAAGGCGCTCGTCAGTGAAAGGCAGGCGAGGAAAAGAAACATCACACAAAGCCGCAAAGCCGCAAAGCAGAGGTCCAGACCTTTGCGCCTTTGCGTCTTTGCGTGAGAATATTTCCTCTTCATAGTTTTTGGGCCCACTCTTTGGCCTGCGGGGCGAGCGGGTGCTTCGGGTAGTCGTTGGCGAAGGCGTTCCAGATTTTGCGCGCTTCCTCTTTGTTCCCTTTCTCGTAAAGGATGCGTGCCAAATAATACTGGGCGTCGGTCTGGAACGGGCTGTCGGGCTGGATTTTTTGGAACGACTCCATCTCTGCGAGGGCTTCAGTCCAGCGTCCCAACACGAGTAGCGTGCGGGCGCGCAGGAGCAGGTAGTCGCTGTCAAATTTCACCATCGGCCGCCGTCGTTCCCATTCGAAGAGCTTTGCCTGCGCTTCCTTGTTGAACCCTTTCTCCAGAAGGTCGCGAACGGCGAGGGACGCGGCGCTGTCTTTCGCGGCGAGCGCCTGTTCTTTTTCTTTCGTGCCAAGGCTTTGATATTGCGCGGCGGCTTCCTTGTAATTCCCCAGGAGCCGGTGCAAATCGCCGGTTCGGATTTTGGCGGTGAGGTTCGCCCCGTTCGCCAGGTTTTGAAATGCAATTTGCGTGAGCCGCCCGAAGCCTTGTGGGTCGCGCAGGCAGAACACAATGAGGTCAATTTCCGCCTCGGCGATCTCGACGGCATAGGCCTTTTGCGTGGCGGCCGGGAGGGATTGTTGCAACAGGTAGAATTCCTGTTTCGCCTGGACGGGATCGGTTTGTGCGTGCGCGCGGACCGCCGCCAACCGCGTGAGCAGCCAGAGAGGGTCGCTCTGGTCTTGCTCAGGACAATTCGCGGCGAATTTCGCGACATCCTGATCGGTGCCAAATTCCTGGAGAAAAGCGAGGCGCACGTGGGTCGTTTCGGCTTTGAAGTTGTTGTCAGCCTCAGCAAGGATCAGGGCAATGTAGCGGCGCACATCGGCGGGGTTGTTGATCGAGGCGCGCTGGGGCCGGGTTGGGATGTCGTGCCGGAAGAGTTCGTTGAGCGTGGCGCCATCGCGGGTCATGAGGCACTTGATGGTTTGCGAATCCTTGCCGGTGAGAACGCGCCGCCCTGCTGTTCCCGTCGCGATTGCGCCGTCCTCGAATTCCCAAGTGGCAGACCAGCCATCGGCGG
>Ga0316220_1004479_pt1 | contig 10687 bp, 7 predicted proteins | sample TBH18005metaG_FD_203632 | JGI IMG/M metagenome (GOLD analysis project Ga0316220, IMG submission 203632) | Freshwater microbial communities from Trout Bog Lake, Wisconsin, USA - TBH18005 | ecosystem: Environmental > Aquatic > Freshwater > Lake > Hypolimnion/Profundal zone | place: USA: Wisconsin...
ACGGCTACAGCCGCACGCTCGAGGAGGTCGGCAAGCAGTTCAAGGTCACCCGCGAGCGCATCCGCCAGATCGAGGCCAAGGCGCTCCGCAAGATGCGCCACCCGACGCGCATCCGCCAGCTGCACGGTTTCTTCGACGCCGAGCAGATCGACAACGCGCAGAACCTGATGAAGGTCGCCGCCACCAGCGGCCTCCCCCGCCCGATCCTGCCCGGCATGTCGCCCATCCCCGCCGGCTTCCCGATGCCGACGAAGCTGTAAGGCGGACTTTCCCGCTTTACAGACCGAAGACCCGGCATAGGTTGCGCATCATGGCTACTCTTCCCACTTGCTTCGCCGTGTTTGGCATCGGTGGCTCGGAACTGATCCTCATCCTGGCGATCCTCCTGCTGCTGTTCGGCGGCTCGAAACTCCCCTCGCTCGCCCGCGGCCTCGGCCAGTCCGTCAAGGAATTCAAGAAGGCCAGCCAGGACGACGCCCCGGAAGACAAGTCCGCCGCCGCCAAGAAGCCGGCCGACCCGACCAAGACCAACGGCGCCAACTGAGCGCGCCGTAACCCGCTCGTTTCCCCCAGCGCGCCTCACCCGGCGCGCTTTTTTATTCGCTCTCGGGTGAAGCCTCACCTGGCAGTTCCTTGAGCCACGCCCGGAAGGCCCGGATCTGCGTCGGTGTGCCGAGCGCCAGGACCTCATCGCCCGGCTGCAGCCGTTCGTCGGCGGTGGGATTGAGCACGCGCAGGCCGTGGTGATTGACCCCGGCCACCTGGATGCCGTGCGTGCGGGCGAGCGACAATTCGGCGAGGGTCCGCCCCGCCGCGCGGCTGCCCGCAGGCACCGGCATCGTCTCCATCAACACTTCCTCCGTCAGCGCGTCCGCCGCCAGCGAGACGGCTCCGAGAAAGTGTTTTCCCGCCTGCACCTGCTCGGTCGTGCCCATCAACAGCACGCGGTCGCGCGGATAGAGCACTGCGTCGGGTGGCGGCAGCGGGATCATGTAGCCCTGACGCTCGATACCGACCACCGAGCAGCCGAACCTCGCCCGCAGGTCGAGTTCCGCGATCTTCCGGCCCTGCACGTCCGCCAAGTCCGGCAGCACGCAGTCGATCATGTGCAAATTCCAATCGCCGTGCGCCTGCAGCCAGGGCGCCGACGTCGCTGTCATCTTGCCCTCGGCCGAGGTCATCACCGTCTGCAGCTCGATCTCCAGCTGGCTGTGCCACAGCACGAGCTTGCGCCACAGCAACGCCAGCGCCACCAGCGCAATCACGATGCTCGCCAGCAGCAACCAGCGCGCGAGTCCCTCCGTCGGCAGCAATGAAAAGACCCAAAAAAACATCGCCGTCCCGGCCAGGGACTTGAACACCGTCTCGACCCACCGCGCCGCCCGGGCCGAGTGGGGCTGGCCGGCCGTGGACACCTGTGCGCACATCAGCGCGAGCGCCGAGCAATTCCGCCAGATCGCCACCAGCGGCGCCAGCAGCACCAAGCTGACGACGACCCAAAAGAGAATCTGCAGCCCGTCGGGAAACATGAAATTGCGGCCCAGCCATCGTTCGGCCGCGGCGAGCAGCTGCCCCGAGAACACCAACAGCCCGCTCACCAGCAGCACCTCGATGCCGATCTGGATGATGCGCTTCCGGCTGAGCTGCCAGAGCCGGCTGCGACGCGCCTGCGCTTGCAGCTGTTCCAGCCGCTCCCGGTATTGGCGCAACGCCGCCGCCAGCCAGCCCGGCTGCCGGGCCAGGATCGCCTCGGACAGTCGCGCCGAGCGGCGAATCATGACGGGCGCGACCAGCGTCGTTAGCAGCGACACGCCCACCGCCAGCGGGTAAAATTTCGTCGGCAGCACCGCATAGGCCACGCCGAGTTGCGCGATGATGAAGGAAAACTCGCCGATCGGCGTCACCGCCATGCCCGTCCGCAACGCGTCGCGCGGCGGGATGCCGATCAGCGTCAAAGCCGTGGTGCACGCCACGCTGCGCGCGACCAAGGTGAACGCCGCCACCGCCACGATCAGACCGGCCGACGACGCCATTTCGTGCAGGTTGATCTGCATGCCAATCGCCACGAAGAACACCGCGCTGAACACATCGCGCAACCCCTCAAACGTCCGCTCCACCTGGTGCCGGTGCGGCGTCTCCGCCACGATCGTGCCCAGCAGGAACGCCCCCAACGCCAGCGAGTAGCCCGCGTGGTTCGCCACCACCGCGAGCCCGAACAGCAGCGCCGCGACGCCCAGCGTCTGCAACTCCTCGTCCGCCGAAATGCTCATCCGCCGCAGCAGCCAAGGCACCAGCAGCAGCCCGCCGATGCCCGCCAACGCGACGAATGCGCCCAACATGCCAAGCGTGTGGCCCAGCGACGCCGTCGGCCCGCCGCCGCCGTATTGCGCCATCGAGCTGAGCAGCGTCAGCATCACGATCGCCACCACGTCCTCGAGCACCGAAATCCCCATCGCGAGCTGCCCCGAGCGCTCGTGATTCTCGCCGGTTTCCTGCAGGATCTTGCTGATGATCGCCGACGACGAAACCATCAGCATGCCCGCCAAAAATAGGCTCTCCGTGCTGCTCCAGCCCAGCGCCGCACCGAGCAGACGGGCCAAATAGTACATGATCAGCGCCCCCGCGCAGGTCGCGACCATCAACCCCAGGCCCATCCGACGCAGTTTGCGCACGCTGAGCCGCAGCCCGATCGAGAACATCAGGAAAACCAAGCCGATCTGGGCCAGCGTCTGGATGCGACCCACGTCCGATACCAGCGTGAACGGCGGCGTGTAGGGCCCGACGACCATTCCCGCCGCCAGAAAACCCACGATCACCGACAGTCCCAGCCGCTGGCAAATCCAGCCCACCACGCCCGCCACCACGAGGATCACCGCCAAGTCCTGGATGAATTGAATGCCGTGCATGGTCGGAGCGGGAGACGCCCCACAGGACGCGACGAACCCCGCGCCGCGTCAAGCCCGCGCCCTAATCCCGACTTTTTACCACGAAATACACAAAAGACACGAAACCCGGACTCGGGTTTCCCGCCCGCGAAAGACGCGAATCAACGCGAATGGTTGCAGAACCAAATCCGTTGGAGCTCGGCCGCAGCCATTCGCGTTGATTCGCGTCATTCGCGGGCACGGTTCGAAGTGTGGGCCCCTCTTTCGGGTGTTTCGTGTCTTTCGTGGTGAAACCGGGGTTTTTACCTCGTTGACACCCCGGGCCCACGCCGATTCGTTTCCGTCGGCGGATACGCGCCCCACCCTCAACGCAATCATGGCCAACTTCCTCGGTTACTTCTCCAACGATATCGGCATCGATCTGGGCACTGCCAACACGCTCGTTTATGTGAAGGACAAGGGCATCGTTTTGCGCGAACCCTCCGTGGTCGCGCTGGATACGGTCACCCGCAAGGTCCGCGCCGTCGGTGACGAAGCCAAGAAGATGCTCGGCCGCACCCCCGGCAACATCACCGCCATCCGCCCGATGAAGGACGGCGTGATCGCCGATTTCGACGTCACCGAGGCGATGCTGCGCTATTTCATCCGGAAGGTCAGCAGCGGCTCCTTCCGCGCCCCGCCCCGCGTCGTGATCGCCATTCCCTCCGGCATCACCGAGGTCGAAAAGCGCGCCGTGAAGGACTCCGCCCTCCACGCCGGCGCCCGCGACGTCATCACGATTCCCGAGCCCATGGCGGCCGCGATTGGCGTCGGTCTCCCCATCGATGAACCCGCCGCGAACATGATCGTGGACATCGGCGGCGGCACCACGGAGATCGCCATCATCTCGCTGAACGGCATCGTCTTCTCGAAGTCCATCCGCGTGGCCGGCGACGAGCTCGACGCCGCCATCATCAATTACATGAAGCGGGCCTACAATCTCCTCATCGGTGAGCGCACCGCGGAAGAGATCAAGCTGAAGGTCGGCTCCGCCTACCCGCTCGACGAGGAGCTCACGATGGAGGTCAAGGGCCGCGATTCCGTCGCCGGCCTGCCCAAGACCATCCACATCACCTCGCAGGAAATCCGCGAGGCCCTCTCCGACACCATCGCCGCAATCGTCGACGCCGTGCGCGTCACCCTCGAGCGCTGCCCGCCCGAGCTTTCCGCCGACCTCGTGGACCGCGGCTTCGTGATGGCCGGCGGCGGCGCGCTGATCCGCGGCATTGACCGCCTGCTCAGCGAGAAGACCGGCCTGCCCGTCCTCGTCGCCGACGACCCCCTCTCCGCCGTTGCCAACGGCACCGGCGCCGTCCTCAACGACCTCGCCTGGTTGATGCAGCACGTCTGACGGGGTTGAGGTAGGGCGCGTTATCCCTAACGCGCCGTTCCGCGCCGACTAACTCAAGGGTCACGCGGCTTCCAGAAGAACGGCCAATCTCCGGCTGCGTTCACCAAACCCGCTCTCACCGGGTTCTGTCGGATGTATTCCGCTTTTTGACCGTAGTTTTCGTCATTCCGCAACCGGTGATCAAAGAATCCGGGCTGCCAAACCACACCTGTTTGCTTGGCGATGAATCGCTTCCAGTTGCATATGACCCTCTCCATTCGTTCTCCGGCAGGAAACGAAAATAGACCATGGAAGTGATCGGGCATGGCTACGAACAGGCTAACCCAAAGACGTCTCGACCGGACATAATGCTCCCAGGCCGTCGTCATTACCTCAAAGGTCTGCGGCCGGGCCAGCTGGTTGGTGCCACGCGGAACCGTACAGCTGGTAACAAAGAATACCTCCCCCGGCCGCACCCACGACGGAGCAACGTGGAAAAGTCTCTGACGGATTTGAGATTGCAGCGGATCAGCCATCACGCCGAGCCTGTGCAAGCGCGGTTGCTGGCGATTCACGGGCTCGTTATTTCTTCGTCACGCAACGGCGCGTTAGGGATAACGCGCCCTACCCCGGACCGGTCCGGGCCAGAGCGGGCTTGTCTCGTCACTCGTCACTTGTCACTCGTCACTTCACTCCGCCCGTGCCCCCGAAACGCTTCGATCAAGCCCGCCCATTCCTGACGCTCATTGTCATCGTCATCGCGTGGCTGGTCGTGCCGGTGGTGGTGAAGACGTTCACCCGCGCCAGCTTCATCGAGCTGCAGGCCCCCATCACCGTCGCCGCCTCCTACGCCCGCGACCTCCAGGAATACTGGACGCTTCGCCTCCATTCCAACAGCGAGCTCATCGAGGCCGGCCGCGATCTCGCGCGGCTCACCGCCACCTACGAATACTCCGTCCAGCAAAACACGACGCTCCAGGCCGAGATCGCCCGGCTCGAGGAACTCCTGAAACTTCCGGCCTACGCCAACTATCGCCCCGAATACGCCCGCGTCGTGCGCCGCGACTTCTCCGGCTGGTGGCAGCGCCTGACCATCCGCAAAGGGAAAAATTACGGCATTTCCGTCGGCGCGCCCGTCATCTTCAGCGGCGGCGTCGTCGGCCGCGTCAGCGAGGTCTACGCCTACACCGCCGTCGTCGAGCTCATCAGCAATCCCGGCGTCCGGCTGGCCAGCGTCATCGAGGGCGAGACCCAGCCCATCAGCTTCCAGGGCGGCATCAACGCCACCTTCGACGCCCCCCGCGGCGTGATCGAGTTCGTGCCGCTCAGCGTCTTCGCCAGCGCCGCCATGCCCAAGCGCCTCGTCACCTCCGGCCTCGGCGGCGTCTTCCCGCCCGGCCTCAGCCTCGGCACCGTGACCAAGGTCGAGCCCAGCGCCGACGGCCTCTTCAAGTCCGGCGAAGTCCAGCTCGATCCCCGCCTCAGCACCCTCACCGAGGTCACCGTGCTGGTGCCGTTGAATCCGGAATGAGTGCAACAAAGTTGAAAGTCACAGGTTGAAGGTTGAATGACCCTAGTACCTTCCGCGACCTGAGTTGCTTTCACCCTTCACCTCTCAACTTTCAACTGCAGCCATGCGCCGCGCACTTGTCACTTTTCTCACCCTGTTCGTCCTCTGGGTGATCGTCGCGCAGGTTAACCACGCGCTCGCCAGCGGCCATGTGTATCTTTTCCTCGGGGGACTGATGATCACCTACGCCGCCCTGCAGCTGCCGCTTCGCGATGGCGTCATCGCCGTGCTGCTCGCGGGCCTGCTCAGTGACGCGACCACGCCCGTGCCCTTCGGCCTGCACACGCTGCTGTTCGCCGGCGCGTTCGCAATCGTCGCCAACGTGCGTGACCATGTCCCCCGCGAGGAAACGGTCGCGCGCGTCATCGTCGCCCTCCTCGCCAACCTCGCGCTTTTCCTCGTGTTCTCCTTCGCACTGATTGGCCGCGGCCCCGCGCCCGGCCAGGTCTGGCCGCGACTCATCCTCGATCTCCTCTGCTCGCAGGTCGTTCTCGCGCTGGTCGCCCCGTGGTTCTTTGCGCTGCAGGGCCGCGCGCTCGTCCTCGCCCGCGTCGAGCGCGACCCGCTCACCTGAGGCCCGCCATGGCCACGCACGACACGAACCTCGCCGAGCGCTCGGGCAGCCTCGTCCAGTCCCACAAGAACTACCAGCCGCGGGTCGTCTTCTTCTATTTCGTCATCCTGGCGCTGCTCCTCACTCTCGGCGGCGGGCTTGCCTACCAGCAGCTGCTCAACCGCGACCGCCACCGCGACACTGAGCGCGTGCAGAACCAGCGCCGCATCCTCGTGCCCGGCCCGCGCGGCAACATCTACGACCGCGAGGGCCGCCTGCTCGTCGGCAACCGCGCACGCTTTTCCGTCGTACTTTACCTCGACGAACTGCGCGCCGAGTTCCGCCGCGAGTTCATCCGCATCCGCAAGAACTACCGCGAAACCGGCGACAAGGACCTGCCCACTGCCGCCCAGATGGAGCAGATCGCCCGCGCCACCGTCGTCCAGCGCTATATGGACCAGGTGAACGACATCCTCCACCGCGCCGCCACGGTCGACCGCACCGACCTGATGAAGCACTTCGCGCGGCAGCTGCTCCTGCCCTACACGCTCTTCGACGACCTCGAGCCCGGCGATTACGCGCGTCTGGTCGAACACCTGCCCGTGCGCTCGCCGCTGCAAGTCATGGCCTCCAGCACGCGCTTCTACCCGTATGGCTCCGCCGCCGCCCACACCCTCGGGTATGTCGGCGTCGACTCCGACATCGACGTCGAGGATTTCCCCGGCGAGGACCTCAAGACCTTCAAGATGAAGGGCACGTTGGGCCGCGACGGCCTGGAAAAGGTCTTCGACACCCAGCTCCAGGGCGAGGCCGGCGGGACGATCTTCCGCGTCGATCCCACCGGCTATAAAATCAACCCGCCCCTCGAAAAGCGCCTGCCCGTGCAGGGCAAGAACCTGGTGACGTCCCTTGACATCGACCTGCAGCGGGTGGCCGAGGAGGCCATCGGCGACCGGGTCGGCACCGCCGTCGCGCTCGACGTTCGCACCGGCGAGGTACTCGTGCTCGCCAACAAGCCCGACTACAATCTCAGCGAAACCTCCCCCCACATCAGCCAGCAGACCTGGCAGGACATCATCGACCGCAACGCCCTGCTCAACCAGGCCATCGGCGGTGCTTATCCCCCGGGTTCCACGTTCAAGCTCGTCACCGCCATCGCCGGCCTGCGCAGCGGCCGGCTCACCCTCGACCAGCCCATCGTCGACTGCGACGGCGTCACGAAGATCGGGAACAAGCTCTTTTACTGCGACAACGGCAATGGCCACCACCACGAGATCACGCTGTCCGACGCCATCAGCCACAGCTGCGACATCTACTTCTATGAGGCCGGCCGGCTGGTCACGCCCGATCTGATCGCCGCCGAGGGCCGCCGCTTCCACCTCGACCAGCGCACCGGCATCGAACTGCCCAACGAGACCACCCGCATGCTCATGCCGACGATGGAGTGGAAGGAAAGCCAGCAGGGCGAACACTGGTTCCCCGGCGACACCGCCAACATGGCCATCGGCCAGGGCTACGTCCTCGTGACGCCCCTCGACATGGCCTGTTTCGTCGCCTCCCTCGCGCGCAACGAGGTCTACACCAAGCCCACGTTGCTCCACCGGCCCAACGCGCCCCTCCAGCACTCCGAGGCCATCGGCCTCACCCCGGCGGAGCGCGACGCCATCGTCAAGGGCATGATCGGCACCACCGTCATCGGTACCGCCCGCGACATCAACAAGCTGCCACTCTACCACGTGTCCGTCGATATCGCCGGCAAGACCGGCACAGCGCAGAAGCGCGTGCTGAAGGACGGCCAAATCGGCACGATCAACTTCGCCTGGTTCGTCTGCTTTGCGCCGGCGGAAAATCCGGAGATTGCCGTCACCGTGATGCTCGAGGGGGACACCATCGGCGAGTCCTACGGCGGTGGCCTCAACGCGGCCCCTGTCGCCAATCTCATTCTCAAGAAATATTTCGAGAAGCGGGACCACCCGTCCCCGTTCGTGTCGCCGCTCAAGATGCCCTGAGGCGTCTGGTGGGTCGGGCTTTACGCCCGACGTGCCGAAAGAATATCGGGGATAAACCCCGACCTACGTGGTCCGTCCCCGCACCCGCCGACGCTCCACACGCACCGCCGCTCGCGCCCGGCGGAAAACCAGTTCCGGCTCGGACCAAGTCACCCGAGCGCCAAACCGCAGCCGCTGCAAATCGTCCGTCACTCGCGCCGTCTCGGTCGCCACCGTCCGGTTGTCGGGCGGGATCGCTGATCCCGCCTGCGCGGGCTCCGCGATTACAGCCACGTTGGACAATTCCCGCAGCCACCGCCCGGCCTGCAGCCTCACCGGGTCGCCGCCCGGCGCATTGCGCCGCAGCTGACGCCACCAGCCGCGCCCAAATTCCCGCCAGGCCCAGATGAGTCCCGCCAAGGCCGCCAGGCCGCCCAGCAGTTTCGCCACCCGCTCCGCGGTCCACGGCGACGCCAGCCAAGCCTTCAGGCGCTCCACCATTTCGCTCAGCGTGACGCGCAGTTGCTGGCCCGATTTCTCCGTCGCCTCTTTCACGGCCTTCAGCGTCTCGACCTGCGAGCGCTGGTCGAAGTTCACGATGCGCCGATACCAGAACACCCGCAGGCTGTCCCAGCGCGCCGCCCAGCTGCGGTCCAGCCGCCGCGCCAGCGTCGCCTCGCCCTTCGCCTGTTCGCCCGGGCCCGCGTCCACTCCCGGCGTGGGATCCGTGCGCAGCCAGGTCGAGTTCGCCGCGTCGAACACCTCGCACCAGGCGTGGGCGTCCGAGTTGCGGATGGTGAAATTGTTCGAGTAACCATTCCACGTGCCGCCACGAAAACCCGTGACTACGCGAGACGGCAGGCCCGCCGTGCGCGCCAGCAACACGAACGAGCCGGCAAAGAGTTCGCAATGACCCGCCTCGCCCGACGCCATCCACCGCACCAACGCATCGCCCGCACCACCCGGTACATTCGGGTTGAGCGAATACCGGTGCCGCCGCGCCAGCCACGCTTCCGTCCTCCGCGAAAACTCCGCCACCGGCAACACCGCACCGCCCGTGATTTCCCGCACCATGCTCGCCAGCGTCGCCTGGTCGGCGGCGTTCACGCCGAGACCCAGCAGCTTCAGCGTGGTGCTCTGCGGATCAGTGCCCGGCAGCTTGAGCAGACGCAGCGCGAAATTGGCATCCGGCAGCGTGGCGGTGGCATCCATGCCTTCCACGCGATATGCCGTCATCGCGGCCGGCTCTTCCCGCAGCGCCACCACGCCCAGGTTCGTCGCCACGCGGTAATTCTGCGTCTCGCGGAAGCGCAGCTGCGCAAACGGCCCCAGCAGCGGCAGGTAACGACTCACCCCCGACTCAAAATAGAACGTCCAGTAAACCGGCTCGCCCCGCGCCGGCTTCGCCGTGCCGCGCAGCGTGTCGCCCACGCGCTCCCCGCGCGAAAACTCCCGGTAGCGCAGCAGCGGAGACAGCCGGAAAGACCCCGACCGATACTCGTCCAGGATCAGCATCCGCCAATACGGCGTGGCCGGGATCTGGCTGCGGTCCGTCACGTCCACGCTCAGCGCCACGCTCGTGTCCTGTTGAATCTCCGTCACGTCACCAAACTTGATGTTGTCGTTGAAACCGGTGCGGGCCTTCTTCGCCGCAAATCGCTCCAGGAACAGGCTGTTCTCGAGCTGAAAACGCGGGATGGCTAGGAACAGCAGCGCCGATACGCCCACCACGCCGACGAACAGTACGCCGCCGAGCACCAGCACGCGCCAGTCCGCCACCTCGCGCAGCCGCGACCACAGCCGCCGCCAGCCGAGATGCGTCCACGCCGGCACCCGTAGCGGCGCGGCTTCCTTCGGCCGCCCGGCGTCCGCCGACTCGACCAGGTTGATCACCAGCAGGAAGGCCAGCGCGCAGGCGGTGAACACCAGGATCTGCGCCGCAAACGCCAGCGACACCGTCAGCACGCCCGCCACCACGATCAGGAACAGGCCGAGGATGATCACCTGCAGGTCGTCGCGTTTCTGCCGATACGACACGCCGCGATACAGCAGCAGCAGGATGTCCAGCCGCACAATCGCCGGCAGCACCTGCGTGTTCAGCCACAGGTCGCCGATGAAGAACATCACCACCGCCGGGAACACCAGCCGGTGTGTCCACGGCGGCAGTCGCGCCGGAAGCGACGGCCGGATCAGCGCCGCCATCACCGCGACAGTTGTCAGTCCCATCAGCGTCCACGCCTCGATCTCGAGGTAGAACACCGTCCACACCGACAGCAGCACGAGCACGCCGCCGAGCAGCCACTTGAGCTGGTGCAGTTCCTC
>Ga0316220_1004480_pt1 | contig 10687 bp, 18 predicted proteins | sample TBH18005metaG_FD_203632 | JGI IMG/M metagenome (GOLD analysis project Ga0316220, IMG submission 203632) | Freshwater microbial communities from Trout Bog Lake, Wisconsin, USA - TBH18005 | ecosystem: Environmental > Aquatic > Freshwater > Lake > Hypolimnion/Profundal zone | place: USA: Wisconsin...
AGAGCTGAGAAGAAAAAAAAGATTACGGGCCAGTGCTCAGGGCATCAACTCGGAAACCGCTGACATTCCACTAACTCAAGCGGCCTGAAAGTCCATTTCCGACTGAGGCAAAACAGAGAGGCATCCTGCCCCGTGGCTGGACCTCTTCGCTGGCGGGTCTGCCGAAATTTAGACAGTTGGGGTTTTTACAGAAATTGACCTGTATCCCATTAACAGTAGTGGGGATGCGAGGCAATTGCTCCCCTGGTAAATTTTCACCCATAAAAAATACTCCCCAGCAAAATCGCTAAGGAGCATTATGTACTACACTTTTAAAAAAACAACACCTTTGTGAACCGGCTTGCCATGCAGGACTCTTTTGAGTCTTCTACATATCTCACTGCGGTGGAGGTTAGGGATGTGCTAAACTCAACTGCGAGTGTTCTCAGAATAGCGATGGATGGATCAGCTTTCCGACAGGCAGGCCTGAACAGACGTGACGGCATCAATAACTCGCTGGCAAAAGTGTTGGCCTCGACTTCGATGGTGCTGCCAGAATAATTTACCATGTCCTGTTCAGTGCAGTCCCAGTACTGAGAGACGCCCTGATGAAGTTGCCAATGGCCGAGCTCGTGAGCCATAGCAAAGCGCCTACGCCCGAGTTCACGGATATTGCTGTTTACGCGAATTATTCCCTTATCTCCGCTGCGTAGTAGTCTTGCATCAGCACCTTCCAGACCACCTTCTCGCACCAGGACTCCATTCATCATTGCAATATCCTCAAGTCTGATCTCATCAGGGGAGGATATATACAGACCTTTCAGAAGTCTGACCGCTGCAAGCCGAGCATCAGCGAGATTTTGATTATTTTTCAACATCATTATTGTCAAGCTCTTGAAGGGTGATTAAGTCCTGATACAGGCTCTCCAGGTCATTTTCAGTAGCAGATTCGTACTTCCTGAAATATGCAGAAGCTAATTGAGGCCTTTCTGTCATTATCTTATCTATAAGGAATTTTACAGAGGTTTTTAAATCAGTTTGTGAAGGCAGTGCACTGTTCAGCTTCGCCAAGATGCTAACACGTTTATCTTTTGCCACATCCATCTTAGAGATGGCTTTCATTCTGTTGAGTCGGTCTTGAATATCAGATATTATTTGATTATGGGCAATATTGTTTTTCTTCAAGTATGAATATACTTCTTCAATGGGAATTGAAGCGGAATTGTCAACGTCGTCGCCAGAAGCGAGTTCATGTAGTGATTTAATGAGCCCAATGCCAGTTTTTCTTTTTTTGTCAGTCATGGTTAGCACCTATGCTTCCAGGTATTGCGAAATTCTTCTAACTTCCGTTTTAGTTGTTTGCTTGCGTTGTAAACATCATTAACGGGTACACAAAGTCTTTGAGCCATTTCAGCCTTTTTGTCAATTCCATCGTCGATACACTCTATCATCCCTTGAAGCAGCGGTTTTCCTGCAAGGAACTCGTAAAAGTCTAAGAAAAACGCCTCACCCCGCGCATTTTCTTCGTGAAGGATGTTCTGCATTTCAGGATCTGGTACTGAACTGGGGATTGAATCGGTCCAGGTACTATTACCGTCACCCTTGCCAGCAGACTTTCCGTCCACCTCTGCTTCACCCACGAGCATCCTATTTTCCAGGCCTGTCGCCAGATGGCTTAGATCGCTATCGATAATGCTTTTGAAATATTCGAACAGATCAGGCTGCTCCTGTGGATTCCATTTCCTTTCACCGGAAAAAACCTTTTCGATTGCATGGTGGACTATATCCTCGACTTCCTTCCCTTCGGGGAGATGGCCATCAAAAATACTTCTCCAGCGTTTCTTCTTTGCTACATGCGAAGCGTAGTAAAGAAGTCTGGGGATCTTCTCTTCCCAAGGGAAAGCGGAGAGTAGGTCCAAAATTCCTATAGGTACGTCAGAAGGCATCGATTGTCACCTTATATAAAATATTGCCGAGAGAAGTGAGCTTTTTGCCAATATTTTTATAACCCTTAGGGTTTTAAGGCATTAAACCACAACATCCTTTAGATATCACTAGAAAAATCCTAACATACGCGTGCAATTCCTCCACTACCGGCAACTGCGCCACCTAAATACGTACAATCCCCACCTTCAACAAAAAAATATCATGCCTCTTGGCAAAAAGCTGTAGGCGGCCGGCAGTATGTATTAGAGGCCAGAAAAACGGAAATCTGCGGGTGGATGGCACCCAAAATGAGGACGTAGAAATTTGGACCATTATCATACAACAAAGGAGATGACCACGTGGCTACAAATCCACCATCAGGCGACGGGCACAGAAATGGTGCAATCCGAGACAGATCTCAAGTCCAAAATCCGGTTAATAACAACTGGACCAAGCGGGATTCCAACACCGGAAGATTCATGGACCAGAAGGTTGATGGTACCCCGTTCAAGGGAGTACGTAAGGAAAAGTAACGAGAGGCTGCTTCTGATGCAAGGGCAGATGAAATTCCCTTGAGACCTGCACATTGGCAAGGAACAGCGGCGCCGTATTCGTTGTTCCCGTCGGCAAACAAAGACAAATAGAGGTGTGAAAATGGAAGACAAGGAAATCGAACAGGCAGAGGCTCATCTCAAAGAGGCAGAATCCGATTTGAAGGTCGCCAGGGCCGCCGAAGAGGCAGCAGTGCAAGAGATCGATGAAGCAATTAAGGAGATTAAGGAGGCAGAAGCTCATCATCATGAGACCCATCTTGAAATTCAAATTGAACGCACGACTTACAGGGTCGAGCTTAAACACATGACGGGCATGCAACTGCGCGCTCTTCCCTCGGCGCCCATCGGTCCGGACCGCGATCTCTTTGAAGTAGTGCCGGGTGGAACCGATCGAAAAATCGGTGACGATGAGGTTGTCGAGCTCCGGAACGGTCTTCGCTTTTTCTCTGCGCCAGCACAGATCAACCCGGGCGTAGAATATCCGAGGTCGTAATCATGTTACCCACCAATGACATCAAGTATCTTACCGAGCGTGTTGGCAACGGCAGACACACGCTCACATCTGAGGCGAATATGACATGCCTCGTCCTCGGCGATTTCTGCCTGCCTGAGGGGTTCAACCACGAGAAATCAGATCTTCTGCTCCGGCTTCAGCCAGGATATCCCGATCTGCCCCCTGACATGTGGTGGTTTGATCCTCCCGTCCACAGGGCTGACAACCAGCCCATCCCAGCGACGGAAACGATCGAACATTATTTAGGTCGCGCCTGGCAGCGATGGTCCCGCCACCTATCTCCCGGTCAGTGGCGGGCCGGTGTCGACAGTCTCGAGAGTTTTTTTGCTCTGCTGCGTAAAGAGCTTGAAAAGTCTGCCCCGGGAGGCGTCCAATGACCGTTTCAGTCGTAATTCCGCAAGAAATAGCGAAAGAGCTTCAATTGATTGCAAGCAATCCGCTGGAAACGGCCGGAGTGATGTTTGCTGGTATTGCTGAGGCACCGAACGGTGACGTTAGGCTCCTTGTGCGCGGCATGCGTTGGGTAGGAGAAACTGCCTATACCCGACGAGAATCGCATGGGATGACTATTCAGTCCGAAGGTTATGTTCACGCATTGGCTGAGGCTGAAACTCTCGGAGCTGCTTGCATTTGGGTTCATACTCACCCAGGGCAAGGTGCATCGCCGCGGCCAAGCAAGCACGATCAGGTTGTGGATGGCGAAATCGCCGAACTCTTCCGCCTCCGCTCAGGTAGCCCATACTATGGGACACTTATCTTTTCGCAGGACATGTCAGGATTGGCTTTTACAGGGGTTTTGCAGCACGAAGGTCGCGACGCAGAGCAAATCGAACGTCTGTGGCAAGTCGGGGCTCGATGGCGACTGATCCGGGCGCATGATTCCCCACTTCCTCAACTATCCCCCATATTCGATCGCAATGTCCGAGCATTTGGAGCTGCCGTACAACAAACGCTCGGTGATCTTGCAATAGGGATTGTCGGGAACGGCGGAACTGGCTCAGTGGTGGCAGAACAACTTGTTCGCCTTGGAGTCAGGCATCTTACCCTCGTGGACCCGGATGAGCTATCCGAAAGCAATCTGACACGGGTATACGGCTCGACCGTAACAGATATCGGCAAACCTAAAGTACAAATTTTAAAATGCCATCTCCTGCGAATTGCCCCGGATCTCAAGTGTGAGACTGTACGATCAATGATTACGCTGGAATCGGCCGCTCGTTCTTTGATTGGGTGTGATATGGTCTTCGGTTGCACGGACGATAATGCCGGCCGGTTGGTGCTTTCTCGCCTAGCAACCTACCTACTCACACCTGTAATCGACTGCGGCGTACTTCTAAGTAGCAGCGCGGGTGGTGAGTTATCGGGTATCGACGGCCGTATCACGACTCTGTCTCCCGGGGAGGCTTGTCTTATTTGTCGTGGCCGGATAAATCTTGCCCGCGCAAGCGCAGAACTGCTCACTCCAGAGGAACGGAGGCGTCGAGAAGATGAAGGGTATGCACCGGCATTGGCTAAAACAGAGCCTGCTGTTGTGGCGTTTACCACGCTAGTTGGGGCTACAGCTGTAAGCGAATTGCTGGAACGTTTGATAGGTTATGGGCCTGTCCTTCGGCCAAGTGAGATATTGCTACGCTGCCACGAACGCGAGATTTCAACAAATGTTGCGCAACCGCGGCTCGGTCATTATTGTCACCCTTCTAACGGTAAGATGGGGATCGGTATGACGCAGCCATTTTTGGAGCAGATATGGCCAACATGAAAATTTCCTGGTGGCAATGGCTGCCCATTTTTGGGTGGCGCATTGTCGGAATTGTTGAGGCCGCAGACGATATCCCCCTGCGATTACCTCGGAATGGTGCAGTTTTGGTAGGTACACCCGCCCGACCAAAATGGGTTGTATTTGACTGCCCGTGCCGAAGTAGGCACCGCATCATGCTTAACACCGACAAAGGCCGGTCGCCGTATTGGTCAATAACCACGCAAGGACCTCTTACAATTTCCCCGAGTATTGACTATCTCCATCCCCCTGGGCGGTGTCATTATTTCGTTCGTAACGGCCACATCAAGTGGGCTAAGGGGTAAGGATCCCTATGAGGATGGTGGCGAGTCACTGCATAAATGACTCTCGGACCGTTATAAAAAATACCCAGAAAGTTGATAGTAACACTTGAGATTCGGGCCTTCACAAGGGGTAATCCCCAACTCGCGCTGGAGACGTAAATGGACCAGAGAGACCCTAAGCTCCTGCAGGTTTGGTCACAAACAGCAATCCCGGTTGTCTTCCACCGCAAGTCGAAACCACTTTTGATTCGATTGCCATTCGCTCGCACCAACAGAGATTGGCTCAAGGGTGATCACAGAAACCAACCCGAGTGGCTTTCCTCTTTAAAATGCTGGGAAACCCCGAAGTCTTGGTTTGAGGATGTGATTCGTCGTGGTTTGCAAAAGTATGGACGCGTTTACGTCATTCAACCGTTCAGCGCGCAGCAGAAATGCGCGCCTGCATGTTGGAACGCGGTGGGCGCTGAGTGCGAGTGCTCGTGCATGGGGGCGAACCATGGTTCAGGGGACCCTGCCGGTAAATGGCATGTTGTCTCTGAGACTTTCGCAGTAAGGTGGGAAACAAGAGAATATTCTTGCAGACTTTTAACTGCGGGCAAGGTGTGACAGCAGCCTCGGAACGGATTTGCCGGCCTTACACCACCGTTCGCGCCAAGGTTCACCGCGATAATACCGGCGTAGTCACGGAAATCCCGGTTATCTTAACCGATTCCGGTCCTTTGCAGCCCTTGCTCGAATTTCTGCTGAACACGGCTCATGTGCGCAGCTTTTCTTGGATGCAGAAGATGACCCAGGCTGTGGGCCTGCTGCTCGATTACATGGCGGCGAACCGTGAATGTTTCAACGACCCCAAGTCGCTGTTCCAATCATTTGTGCAACGACTCTACACCGGCACGATAGGCGAGGATGGTTTGGACCCCAGCGGATTATTTTGGATTCCCAAAAGTTCTGCAATCGTCAGACAACTGACCAACCAGCTTTCTGGTTTTTGCGACTGGATGACGGAAAGAAACGGAACCGCGCAGCTCAATCCATTACGGGAAGCCACCCGCTTCGAAGAGATGCTCAACTGGGCGGTTTACCAACAGAAGCACGGGCGGAGCCTTCTTGCCCACACCTGGGACCGGACAAAAGCCTCTGAGACCGCCAAAAGAGCGAAGAACACCTTGCTCAAGCGCAATCAGAAGATCGATCATGGCGGCGTCAAATTTTCCCTGAGAATCGGATTTGGGACCTTCTTTTCAGGGGCTTCATCGTTCCAGGGCGGCAGAAAAGCAGCCGTCTCGCCGAACGTCTGAATCTGCGGGACATCCTCATCACCATGTTGATGCATTTTGCCGGTACCCGGGTTTCGGAACCGTTTCACCTGTATGTCCACGATACACCCCTTGATGCCCGTTCTGGCTGATGCACTCGCAATCCCCCCCCAAGGGTGACGACCTCCCTGTTGCAATTTCAGCACTAAATTCCACGAGGGGGTGTGATCTGCCCGGACACTCTAAAAAATATCCGAGAGTAGTTGGATGTAAACCAGCCTTTATTCTCCAAGGAGGGCCTTTGGTTTTCCCTTGTTCTGCCATCTCCATGTGACGATTAGCCCCATGGTTGTGCGGCCAATGTACCGACGGCATGGCTGAATTAATCGCCCCGCACTTCGGCGGGTCTAAAACCCCGTCAATATTCAAACTGTCTGTTATCTGCGCAGTCTTTTATACTTCTTGTTCTTGTTATTGTTATTGTTACAGGCACATGTTCGACATGTGTTGGAACACGTGTTCAGCTATCAGATTTAATTATCTTTTACCGCTTTTAAGCAGTTTTTTCTCCCTGTTTTTCTGCAACACGGCCTTGCGATTGGCTGACCTCATTTCGCTATATTCTGCGGCTCCCTCCCACTGCTCCCGAAATGCTGCAATAGTTACGCAACCATCTATTATCTGGACCATCCCGCGCTTGAGGAACTCTGCCCTGTATTCCTCCCATTTGCACACATCCAGCTTGAGTAGTGGCGCAATGAAGTTGGCATCATCAGGGATACGCCCTTGATGCGGCCACAAATGGATCATGCGCAGCAGGTACCAGACGCCTAGCGCCGCATGATCTAGGCTCATTATCTGGTAGTTTCCATGTTCTACAGCGGGGTGAAATTTGAAATACGGTAAACTCATGGGTTCGGCACTCCTTCCGGCGTAATGGTGCAGCGTTGCACTTGTCGGTTGTTCCGGAGCCAATCCCTATATTTATTTGAGTATTCGGCAGCGCCATGCCCGCCGAGCGCAGGAAGGTGACCTCCGCCATCGTTCTGTGCCGCACCGCAGAGAACGGAACCGTCGACTACCGATGTGAGGAGTGCGGACTCCACCATCAGGTCGATCGTTCCTGCGGAAACCCGCAGCCCCCAGTTAGTCGCTGTAGGCGTGAAGATAAAATTTATTCTTGCCCTGGGTTTTCGCGCAATACATTACCATATCGGCATTTTTTATCAGGGTGTCTTCCTCGAATCCGTCATCAGGGGGCCATTTCAAAAAACGGATTGTAGAGTACGTTTAGGGGAAAAGCTTCTCTTAGATTACAGCGGGTTACCACGCCCTTGAATGAATGAACGGCTCCAGCAAAAGAGCATCACATAACTCATTGGATTCAAGGCAAATTACTGGCACTAACGTGCTATATTCTCCGTTTTCTGAGGGGACCCCTACATGGGCCTCATGAAACCAAACAGAAAAAAAGAGAGATACTCTCACGACATTTTTTTCGTCGAACGTCCGCATGACCGCCCTCCAATCGTCCTTATTTCAGTCAGTTCCGAATACCCAGCGTTGGGTATTTTGTAAAGATATCAAATAGTTAGGCCCATTATAGGCTAGTAAATCGGTTTGTTATATGTTATCGTATATGGCGGGCTTAGAAGGAAATGAAAATAAAACCAAGGAGAGAAAGTCATGAAAGTACAAGACATCACGAAGATAGAGAGCGTTGTGATCACCGGAAGTGTTCCCCAATCTGTCCTCGGCCCGGACGCGACCAAGGCACAGCTTACTGCCTTCTGCTCGGCGGCTGAACCTGCGATGGCGCAGGCGGTATTTGCCCTTTACCCCGACGCCAAGCAGGTAGAAATTGACGTTTTCCCGGCGGACGGAAAAGGCGAAAGGCTCGTATGCTCCGCCCTTAACGCCGATGATTTGCCGGTTTTGCACGAAGAAGAGAAACTGGCAGAAGAGATTGCGCGGGTTTGTGTGGAGGTTTTGGCCGCCGGCGAGTGGAAGGTTTAACCGACGGGGCGACACCAAGGGCGAGGTTTTTGGGTGATATCGAAGATCTCTGCCGGTAAATCTCCGCCCTACACCCAGACAACCGACAACAACGAGACGGCCCTTTTTTTGGGCCTTCTTGTGTCATGTGCCGCCCCCGCTGTGCATTCGACGCTGGGTATTTTTGACTAAAACCCCGATGGGTCTTTTTTGAGGCTAAAACGCTTATTAAAACGTAGTGTTAGCGCCAAGTAGGCCCAAATTTGCCAAGATTCGCGTACACCCAGCAGAATTGAGCGGATCGTATTGCAATTTGAGGTTCTGCTCAGAGGTGGACGCGACGGCATAGCCAATTTCCATGTCGTTATCTCATACGTTTATCAGTAATTGATAAGTAGATGAGTTGGTTTTCGTTCATAGCAGCGGAAGATCATCGCTAATCAGGTAACTTAATGGGTACAACGAGCCCGATCGAGGGGCCGCCGACAACGGTGAAAAGATAAGGAACGAACATGCAAAGGATTAAGGGGTTTCTTATCTTGGCGTGTGAGGGTAAGACAGAAGGGGACGTCATCAACGAATCCGGTCGGGTGCAGCTCCCCCTGGTCGAGACAGAACAGGGGGGCGCGGAGAATCCGGAAACGAAAACGGCGGACCGGACTTCGGACGGAGTCGGAAGGGAGGTAGCGGCGTGAGAAGCGACAGCGACCTGATTAAACATCTCGACAAGATCATCGGCATCGATGCCGCAACGGTCTACAACAAGCTTCCGCTTTTCCTGATGCCGGAAGAGGCCGTCGAACTTCTGCGCCACGAGACGCAGATGCTCGACGCCGGGACGCCGATCCTGAACCTTCCGTTTGACGATTTTCTTCTTGACCTTCCATTTGGCACAGCTCTCCAGAAGGTATTTCCCCATGCTGGTTGCCCAGACCGGGGCCGCATGTGGGTCCGGGTTCGTCGGGTAAGCGCGGTGAGGCGCGATGCCGGCACTAAACTGGCGCTGTCGCACCTGGCGATGGTGAAGAACCCGGATCAGTGGCTGCTTCTGGAAGGCTGGGAGCAGAAGACATCCACGGGGGGGATGGCCCCTTCTCCGGACTTCTCGTTGGTTCCGATGATGAAGCCTGACTATGGCATGTTTGACCGCTGCTGGCACGCCTACCCTAATGCTGAATGTCTGGACCAGCGACTTTTCGATCTATGGTGCAATTATAAGGGGTGCCCGCGATGCGAACGGAACCCCGATATCTTCCTGAGTTGCTCGATGTCCGAATTGTTCCACGCCTCCCTTTGCCGCTACGTCGTGCTCGCGCTCATTTATATCACGGAGGGCCTTGGCGGCATGCTCACGGAGGTGTCTTGGAAACCGGCAAAGGAGAAAGAGGTGAAGTCGGAGCGCTTGAAGCCGTGGACGGTCGATCGCAGACAGACCTATATCCTGATCGATCCCGCACGCTCTGGAGAATATGGTCACCCCTCCGGCGGGAGGCCGGAGGCAACTGGCACGCATGTTTCACCCGTTCCTCATTCCCGTCGTGGTCACTGGAGAACACTGTCCGATCGCCGGACTTGGGTGCGGCCGACGTGGGTTGGGGCCAAAGAGTGGCAAAGCGAGGGAAGAACGTATCGCTTGAAAGTGTAGACAGCTTAAATCGAGATCGGGGTGCATGCTGCATCAGCTGGAGATCGCGAGCCGGGAAAATACCAGTCCTTTTGGATGCCCGCCAGGCAACTTTCCCGGTTCGTCCAGGGCGGCGACCTTTGCCCTCGCTGCGGTCTCCGCCCCGGACAGGTTCCTTCCACTTCACGAACGGTCAAACGACCCGCCTCTCTACCCAAGCAGAGACAGCTGCGCCTCCTGCTCCGGGCCCTCAGCGATTCTGTAGATGCGTCCGGCAGAGCGGGAGGTCTTCAGCCGGAAAATGCCGTCGTACTTCTTCTCCGCCTGCGCCAGCGAATCCCGGAACCAGGACTCGGCAAGCTTCCCGCATCCGGCCCGGCCGGACTCTTTGATGATGACATAGCCAAGCCCGCCCCCCAGCTCGCAGAGACTCAAATGGTACTGGGCATTGCGTTTCGAGTCCGCCACTAGGTCCACTTCCTTGATAATTCGTTTTGAGTCCATTGAAAAGTCCCCCTTCAGTCCTGAATCTCAGTAGTGTATCTTAGATATGCGACATAATAAGTCGCACGAGGCGTACCCCCCGTAAAAAAGGTCCTCACAGCTTTTATATTCGCTACAACTGGGGTTCTGGCCAATAGGGCCGCGAACATGCCGATAACCGAGGGCCCGCCAGACAAAAACAATAAAGATATGAAATAGTTACAAATCGCACGGAAGGGGAAGCAATGATAGGTCTTCCAGTGATCTGCTAAATGGTGGGTGGGTATAGCACCGA
>Ga0316220_1004484_pt1 | contig 10677 bp, 7 predicted proteins | sample TBH18005metaG_FD_203632 | JGI IMG/M metagenome (GOLD analysis project Ga0316220, IMG submission 203632) | Freshwater microbial communities from Trout Bog Lake, Wisconsin, USA - TBH18005 | ecosystem: Environmental > Aquatic > Freshwater > Lake > Hypolimnion/Profundal zone | place: USA: Wisconsin...
TCTACCTGAGAGTGTATGAAACCGGAACTGAGCTGGCAAAGGATATGATCACCTGGTTTCCTTGATACAACGAGTGGCGCCCGCACACTTCACTTGACAAGCGGACACAAAATGATGCTTATTTCGAGGGACTTGAAAAACTGAAACCGGCGGCCTGACGCCGACACCCCCAACAACCAGGGACATTACTTATATCACCGCCAGGTTGTCTCACAAACTCCGACCACCTCACTACGGCAGAGCAACCCGATTCCCGTTTACTGAAAGTTGAACCCGTTGATTTTTAGAGAGGCCATTATTCAGCAGGAGATGTGTTTGCTGGTGCACCATTCCTTCTTGGTCCCACAACTTTGACTTTAAAAAAATGGATGGTAAGTTAGCACGCCGACTAAGTTCGCCACTGTACTCAATCCCGCCGATAACTATGGTTATGGGCATCTGTTCACCATCTTTGATTGGGAACCCGTGTACTTCTGATTTTTTAATTAGTAAGTACAGGCGCTCAGGACTATTTTGGGTTTTATCGAGGGGTAAACCTTGCCCTGTGACAATTGCCTCGATCATTATTTACCTCCCTATTCAACGGGCATGCACTTGACCTGCCGGGCAGCCTTATCGCCCGGTCACGGTCCAAGTGCAAGTTGGGACATCACTTTTCCTCAAATGTGAATATGTGAAGGGCGTCCCCAAAGGTTCACTCTCTAACACCAAGTACCTCAGCTTTATTATTCGAATTCTGTTCGAGTGCACTATTGGTTCTATAATTCCAAACGAAGCCCTTGGAACGAGAATCATTAGACCAATAACTACATAGTCCGAAGATAGAAATGAGCTCGACAAATTCAGGCCTTATATATTGTCGCAACGACCCTTCTTTTTCTTCAGATGCCAATGATTTCAGTTCTTTTAATGTTGGGAGTCTCCAATCATTGCATCCCAAGAAATTCATACAATTCATCTTGTATATTATATGTTCAGCATTTTCTCTTTTCCAAATCTCGCTACCATCTTCTAATTTAGGACGACCCCATGTCAATCCTGTGTGTAGGTCACTCCAGCTAGATTCTAATGGACAGCATTTTATCACTTCAAGGTCATGAAGCAGAAAAATACTATCAGGCAATTCGTATACATCTGTAAATGCCAAATTTAAACTTTTTAAATTCACTAGCCTACCTATTGAGTCAGGTAATCTTTGAATTTTAGATGATGATAAATCAAGTGTTCGTAAATTCACTAGCCTACCTATTGAGCCAGGTAAACTTTTAATTTTAGATGATGATAAATTAAGTATCATTAAATTAACTAGATTACCTATCGAGTCAGGTAGTCTTTTGATAAAAGATGTTGATAAATCAGGTGTTTTTGATAAATCTAGTGTTCTTAAATTAACTAGATTACCTATCGAGTCAGGTAAACTTTTAATTCTAGATGATGATAAATCAAGGGTTCTTAAATTAACCATATTTCCTAATGAAAGCGGTACTGCCTTCAATGGATTATATTTTTCAAAAGACTCTAAACGATCATAGCCAGAAACTGAAATTTCCTCTAGGCTATTCATAGTAAAAATAAAGGACTCGGAACAATCTAGGGTTTTTAATTTCAGTCTCTTAAGATTGACTAAATTACGGACCTCTATAGGAATCGGTCCAACATCGACAGTCAACTCCTCTAAATCCAAAATATCTTTTTCTGATAAAGGAAAGGCTCGAATTGATTTATAATTATCAGTTGCCCATTTACTTAATGATACAACCCAATCAAAAGAGGAACGGACATTTCCCCTTACACCAATAACATCAGTAGTTTTCTGATTATTATTACTATTTTCAAACCCAGCATATTCACCTCCAACCCATTTAATTTTACTATCATGGTAGTCATCAGAATCTATAGACTCTTTTGACCAATATCTCCAAGAAATACGCTCGGGGAATTCAGGCCTTACACGCTTGGAAAATTTAGGCACTATATAAAGATTTCTTAGCTCTGCCTTTTCTGTAGATTCCAATGATTTCAAGTATTCCAATTCTCTTGATAATGGGAGTCTCCAATCGCTACAGCCCAAAAAATTCGTACGATTCATCTTCGATATGGTCTCTTGTGCTCTATCACTTGTTTTACTAAAACCATCCAGAGTAAGTCCCCATGTCAATCCTGTGTGTAGGTCACTCCAGCTAGCAATAAAATGGCGGTCACTTGCTGCGTCTTTATCGCAAATTGATTTTTTGTGTTCTACAACAAAACCTATACCATTCTGGTTTCTCGTAATTACCCCTCCCTGATTCTCCTTTACAAACGCTACTGCCCTCTTGAATGTGTCAAAAACAATCATCTGTCCTCCGTATATTTCACGTACTCCTCGCTACCGTTACTCACCTAAAAGTAGACAGCCACGCAGGTGAACTGACACCCAGATAAAGGCTAACCAACCAACGCTTTAAAAACCTGCCACCGCCACTGAAATAGTTTCAGCGAAAGCAGCTCCCGGCGGTCAGGTTGATTTTATTGTTGTGCAATTTTTATTCTATAAAATGATTTAGAGTTCTAATGCATTTCTGAAGATTACAGCCATAGATCTCATTATTTTTGGTACAACCTCCACTCACAAGACTAACAACTTTACCATCTTCTCCTATAATTGGTGCTCCGCTGCAACCGTGGAACCAATCATGACCAGGGTGATTCTCTGGCATTTTGAAGTAATGCATATCATTTTCGAATCGATCATATTTTAAGCCATGATATATTTGCATGCTTGTTTCAAAAGCATTTAGATCTGGGATTAATGTTGGTTGAATATCTCCAGAGAAGCCATAGTATGTTTCTTTATTTGGTTTACCAATGTCCTCTATAGTAAATACTGGCCTTTCTCTAAATTCCAAAGTCTTTCCTTCCCAATTTCTGTTGTGAAAATAAAAGGTGCAGTCAGGACGAATGGGGTGAAAAGAAAACTCTACATCTTTAATTGATTTCTTATCTCCAGAAAAGTCGGCAATAAAACTAAACTCATTCAAGAATAGAACTTCAATTTTTTGTACTTCTTCATTAAATTTGATTTGAGCACACCATTCGGATGTTTTTTTAGGAACATGAAATACCGTTAGTAAAAATCGATATTTTTTAAAATCAAGAAGACAACCTGACCCAATCCCGCATGGCATGCCATTATCATCCAGTTTCCGTAGTTGAATAGTTGAATATTTTATAAATTCTTGCCAATTCATAATCATCCTGTAAGCACAACTCATAGTTGAACTAAACCGCTTCGCGGTAACTTAAAACCTTAAAACCAGTGATTAGGGCAGCTTCCTCGGAGGCTGCTTTTTTTATTGCAGAATGTGTCCTTCTCTTTTAATTCTGGCGACTTGAGCGGCTAAGCCGCAATCCCAGAGGAAAAGGAGAGACCCCATGACACCGTTACGCCAAAGAATGCTGGAGGACCTGCAGCTAGCCGGCTACTCCCCTCGGACCGTCAAACACTACATCGACACCGTCCGGGTGCTGGCCAAGTACTACGGCCGTTCCCCGGACCTTCTGACAGAGGAGGAGGTCCGCCGCTTCTTCCTGCACTTGATCGAGGGACTGAAGCTCTCCCGAGGTTCGATCAAGGTCTATCTGTGCGGCATCCGTTTTTTCTATGGAACCACGCTCAAACGGCCGCTCACCAACCTGGACATTGTCCGGCCTAGGCGGACCAGGCGGCTGCCGGTGGTATTCTCGCAAGACGAGGTCCGCTCGCTTCTCAAGCTGGTGAAGGAGCCCTCCTACCGCATGGCCCTCACCGTCATCTATGCGTGCGGACTGCGCATCTCTGAGGCGATCCGGCTCACCACCGGCGATATCGACGGGAAGAGACACCTGCTTGTCATCCGCAACGGCAAAGGGGGCAGGGACCGCTTCGTGCCGCTGCATGATCACCCCCTGGAGCTTTTGCGCTCCTATTACCGCCAGCATGCCAAGGGCTCGGAATTCCTCTTCCCGGCGCTGCCCAGGCAGCGCAAAGCGCAGCACATAACCGCCGACGCCTTGCAGCGGGCCTTCAAGAAGGCGCTGCAAGCAAGCCGCATTCGGAAAAAGGCCACCCCTCACACGCTGCGGCACTCGCTGGCAACCCACCTGCTCGAAAACGGCGAGGACATCCGCACCATCAAAGACGTGCTCGGTCACTCAAGCATTGTCACCACCGATATCTACACACACATGACCAACAAGATCGCGGTCAGGTTGCACGGCACCCTGGATGGCATCATGTCCGATATCGAGCCGTGATCGAGCTCGCCGACATCGTCACCGCGCACGGCGACGACTACCTGGCCGAGTTCGGCGACCGTATGCCGTCCGGCCACAGGCGCGCCCTCGCTGCCATCGGTGGCTGTCGCACTCAGGTCATGGGCGGGCATCTGGACCAGTGCGAGGAGTGCGGCCACCAGCGCTACTCCTATCATTCCTGCAGGAACAGGAACTGCCCCAAGTGTCACGGCAAGGACACCCTAGACTGGCTGGAGAAGCGGGAGGCCGAGCTTTTGCCGGTGCGCTACTTCCATCTGGTCTTCACCCTGCCCCATGAGCTGCGCGACCCGGTGCGCCGCAACCAGGAGAAACTCTACGCCGTACTCATGCGCTCGGCCGTCGACGCCCTGAGCAGGGTCGGGCTCGACCCCAGGTTCGTGGGAGGCAAACTCGGCATCCTGGCCGTGCTGCACACCTGGACCCGCGCCCTGGAGCACCACCCTCACGTACACATGCTGGTGCCGGCCGGAGGGCTCGACCAGGACGGCGTCTGGCGGGAGTCGCGCAGGAAGTTCCTGGTCCCTGTGCGGGCACTGTCCAAGGTGTTCCGGGCGCGCTTCATGAAGCTGGCCAGGCGGGCGCTCCCCGGGGAAGAGTTTCCCAAGGAGGTATGGGACCGGGAATGGGTCGTCTTCAGCAGACCGACCTTCAACCGGGCGCGCAAAGTGCTGCGCTATCTCGGGCGCTACGTGCATCGCATCGCCATCACCAACAACCGGCTCCTCGCCCTGGACGACGGAACCGTGCGCTTCCGCTATCAGCATTCCGGCACTGGCAAGTGGAAAACCATGGCTCTGCCGGCCAAGGAATTCCTGCGTCGTTACTTGCAGCACGTGCTGCCGCGGGGCTTCCACAAGGTTCGCTACTACGGCCTCCTGAGTCCGGCGAACCGGGCCACCCTGAAGCGGCTGCAACTTCTTCTGGCGGAGAGATTCGAGGCGCGCCCGGAGAGCGACGGAAGTAGCTCCAAGCAGACTGGTGCGGCCGACCGTTGCCCCTGCTGCCATGAAGGAACCATGGTGGTGATAGAGTGGTTACCGCGCAGGTCCAGGAGCCCACCGACGTCCGGGTAGCAGTAAGTGAAAACGGAACATCGGGCACGTGTGTTTCGCAGGTGGCAAAGCCATTCGTGCGCACTGAATCCGGCTCGGCCATGAAATGGGAGCTCCATAAGGCGCTGGGCTCGGCGCGGACTGACCGTACCGGTACGGTTTCTCACCGTTTTCCTTCCACTCTCACGGGATTCCTATTGAATTCCTCTCATCAAGCTCGTATTATCCCTCCCAGCTAAGATCAAAGTCCGGATAAAAACCCAAGTAGACGGAGAGGCCGACGGCAGTGGGCGAAGCGGTTTCGTTCAACGCAAGTTTATGCGGCGGCTTCGCGCCGCATAAACCTTAAATGATGAGCGGACCTGTTCATCCCGCCGATTTGGGCATTTTCCATGATCCTTGTTTCAGCAGGTTATTCGCAACACCCCGATTTAACAGACTTGTTTACGTTGGATAATGACCCCTGGCACTTATCCACAAGTTGGGGTTGCACCGGGGGTACCTAATTTCCATTCGGAATACTGACGTTTTAGGCTTTTTATGATCCCATCTAATTGAGAGTTATAGTCGAAACCATTATTGCTCCTTGAAGCAATTTCTCGCGTTTGCATAATGTTTGAAAAGGCTGTGAAATCATGAAAAGGGTTTAGCCCTATAACATTTCCTACATTCATATCAGCCGGCTGAGGAGCTTTAACAATTACAATTAGCTTGTTAATTGCTGCATCGATGTCCCAATTTGATACATACAACAGTAATGCTGCAAAAGCCAACAAAAAGGTCGGAATCAAACCTAATAAAGCCTCTTGCTCTTTACGGTCTACATCTTTTCCATACATGCCTAGATTACGAGCAGTAAAACACGCGAACTGGATTGTTTTTTCATATTCTGGCTTCAATACTGTTACATCAAAGACACCCTTTCCGTGATATTTCTTAATGATTCTCGAAGCCCGTTGCAATGCAGTTTTGGTGTGATAATATCTGCAAGAATGGAGAGTGTTGAAAATACTGCTATTCTCTGAAATGAATTGCAGGACTGCGGCAGATTGCCAATCAAAACCTGGAAGTTCTGCGTGCATTGGTTTAAATGGAACGCCATGTGGATACAATCTTCTAAGCTTGGCCGCCCACTGCACAGCATCTTCCGAGACATCCATAACAAACTGGTGGCGTATCTTTGTTTCAAAGAACCATTGACGCATATTACGAATCGTTTCCTGAGAAAAAATTTGCTGTTCAATGCCTCTCGCAACCAACTCGCGAACTATCCTCGTCTCAGCAGATCTATCTTGTTGGCCAAACGCCACTAGTTGATCCCCATTATTTTTGACCTCTGAGTCTTCATAATGATCACAAAGTGGATGGTGCGCACTAACACCTTCAAGTGCGCGAAATCTGAAGTGGGGTTGTCTCAAAGCTATGTTTGCCATCTTTGATTTAGCCCGCGCAACAATTACACACCCACTTACGCCACATTCGGGGCATATTAAGTCACGAGAAATTTCTTCACGGAGAAACGCTGGGAGAGCTGCGAGATCAGGATCAGAGGACATGTCATACCCTAACAGTCCCAATAATTGTTCAGTATCCAACTCACGTTGGAACTTCTTGGAATAAGCAGTTGTTGGCATCTCGATCTCCATATAGGACGTTAAGCACATGACACAAAACTCGGGTTCTGAGATATGTGCCATGTCAGGGCCTCGGACCCTCAAGCACTATCCAAACCAGCTCACACTAAATGTTAGTATTAGCATTTTCGCACCAGTCGCTGGTTTGAAATCTTCATTACCAACTTGTAAACAAATTTCTCTTCTTCCTTGGTAATATTATACTGTACGAATTTAGCACCTCGGCAATTCACTATAGTTAAAGGAGTTTTATTCTGAATGTAGCCATACATGTTGAACTCGCACATGACACCTAAAATATCTTTTCCCATGCTGCAGGTAATCTCATTGATGTGAGAATTAACAAAACCTGTCAACAAAGTAGAATGGTAATCTTTTAGCTCATGGATATCATTTCCTACAACCATAACTAGTCTAGGATTTAATAACTCGGTAACATTCAGGCCTACAATCCCCTTAGAACCTTGCGACTTTGCGTTTTCAAGTCTCGTTCTTAGTTGCTTATTCGCCTCCTTAACTCGACTCTTTACCGCCTTCTGAGAAGTGACTCTTTTACATTCAAAAAAAACCTTTGACCCATCAATATAAGCCTCAGCATCAGCCAGTTCATTCACAACCACAGAATAACCAGCATTTAACAGTCTTGCAGCGAGAGTTAGCTCAAAGAAAAAGTTTCTCGAGGGATCATTATTGACAACATTTCGAAAAAGCTGACCTGACGTAGCTTTTTTCAACTGTGACAGGTATGTGGTGCTTTCAGCAATGACAAGAGCGTCCTTGATTCGAATCAGCTCTGTCGCCTCGATGTAGGAATTAATATATGAATAGAATGCTGAAATTTTATCGTGAGTCGAAAGGTCAGATTTGATTCTGCGTTCGAACGTTGCTAGTTCCTTTTGGTACCTGCCAAATCTGCCCCTCTTGTGAGGAATACCTAGTGAATCCAGCCAAGTGCAAGCTAGTTCATATTCCTTAAGGATTTGCTGCCCTTTTTCCAAATACGGGAAAAAGGGCATCTCAACCAATCTCATTTTTTTTGCCTCGACTCATTTGTAATGAATTTCGTAAAATATCTGAGCTGCTGCCTACGAGGCGCTTTCTTCCAGATCGTCCAAGCCGACTTTTTCCAGCTCCTCGAAAGTCCTGGGCAGGATCACGCTGGTGACAAAGTCTAGGATGTCGGCGACGTGATGGGAAAAATCACGCATGCGTGCGTAATCCCTATACCCGGCGGCGCCGAGGACATCGAGGCCGTGCTCGTCGACTACAGATTGCATATCGCTTTTCTGCTTCTTCCAGTGCACCGCGTATTGAGCCCGCTCCAGCGGCGAGAACACCTTTGCGCACGGCAGCGCGTAGACCCGCACCCGCTGCAGGAAAGCATCTTTTTCCTGCCTGCTGGTGCGCCAGATTTCGAACAGCTCGAACATGCAGTTGTAGGATTTGAGATACTTGTCGCTGAGGATGACGAACACCCGATCCCCGCGGCCGATGCGCGCCATGAATTCCGGCAGGGAGTCGCCGAGGCCCAAGGCGCTCTTGTCGCGCACGAGGAGGATGCCGCGGGCCTCGGCCGATGTGCAGAGCCTCTCGACTATGAGATCCCGCGCCTTTCCCTCCTCGGTGCCGTCTCCCCAGGCATAGGAGACGCAGTACTCGGCATTGGCGGTGGCGCGGGCCTGACCGAATTCGAAAACGGGCTCTGCAGTCAATGCAGCCAAAGCAGATCGATATTCAATATAGCCTCGTACATGGTCGTCAGATCCCGACATACTGCTGCGGATCCCAAGGGTTGTCTGCTGTTTCAGTACGATGTCACAAAGGATGCTTAGCAGCAGAGCGGCGGCATCTCCTTGGGCCCGAACCCGGATTTCGCCGCGCCAGCCGTCCCTGGTTTCCTGCTCGATCAAAGCATGGCTGCGGGTCTTTCTCTCCCAGACACAGACGCCGTCCTTCCAGTAAACTCCGTTGATTCCCGCCGCGCCGCCGATCCGCGCCACGAGGCTTGGTAGTAGCCCCGGGTGGAGCATCTCGTACTGGAAAACCGCCTCCTTTATCGGTGCTCCCGTATCCCATTTTTCTTCAAGAGCCGCCTCGATATCGGCTTTCTCGGGCAAAAGCTCGGGAGCGATATACACCGTTTCGGAAGTCTGGTTGCCTTTGCGGTGCACGAAACAGATGCCGCACGACTCCATCAGGCTCAGGAAGAGCTCCTGCTCGCTCTTCTCGTATTCCCCCCAGACCAGAAGTTCCAATAGGGACCGGGTGAAGCGCCCCTTGCCTTGACGCAGGTGCTTGTAGCACTTTTCCCGGTGGAAGACGGTGTACACCGCCTCCAGAGCCCAGCCCTGGTCGAGGATAATCCGGTCGTTGAATAATCCCGGCCGGTGAAAAACCAGTCCGGTGTTGTGCAGGTATTCGAGGAGGTACTGCGGCGAATTGACTCCGCCCTTCTCCCGGCAGATCTGCTCGAAGTGCTCCTGCGTCAGGGTGCGGTATTGACGCTCCTCCGCTGGTGCTTTGGCGTCGGCATCCCGCAGCTCTTCCAGCCGGCGCTGCACCCGCAACCGCCCCGCGCCGATCGATGCCGTCCCCTGCTGCCCCCGCAGCCATGCCGCCGTTTCCCGCAGCGCCTCGTCCAGCGCGGCCCGGCCGCGGTCGTGCAGCGCGCTGTAGTGCAGCAGCGAGTTGCAGTACCTGAAGCCTTGCAACACTTCGTCGGGCACCGGAAGGCGGCGAGCGTCGTCCTCGGGGCGATCGCAGCGCGTCTGCACTACGAGGAGCGGGTTGTCCACTCCGCCGAAATGGCGCACATAGGCGAGCCAGTAGGCTAGCGGGCGGTTGCGGTAAAGCACCCCGTCGTGTTCGTGGCTTTCGTTGTTCTCTGCTTCGGTGCACCAGACGATTACGAATATCGCCCGGCTCCGCATGAAAAGCGCGTGGGTTCCGTGGTAGATGTCCTGCCCTCCGAAGTCCCACAGGTGCAACCGGGCCGCATCGCTGGAGTCTGCGTCCGGCAAGGGCGCCGACGACACGACGATGCCGTGCGTGGAGGGGACGCCGGCGTCGTACCCCTCGTTTCGCACCCGCCGGGCGATCTGCGTTTTCCCGACGCGGCCGTTGCCGAGGATGATCAGTTTCACGTCCGGAATTATTGTCGCTCCGGCAGCGAGATCGCGCAGGTGGGCACGGAGAGCCGGAAGGCAGTTATCCGGGTCCGAGAGGACCTCGGTGGGAACGCCGGGCAGCTGTGTAACACGAACTACTTGTAGTGAAGGATTGCTCCAGATTTCACTGGGAGCCGATGTGATGCAGCAACCAGTGCAATCCAGTTTTTGCAGGGCCGCGAGGCCTGCCAGCGGGGTCAAGTCCGCGACCTGGGTGGCGTAGCAATCCAGCTCTTGCAGGGCCGCGAGGCCTGCCAGCGGGGTCAGGTCCGCGACCTGGGTGGCGTTGCAATCCAGTTTTTGCAGGGCCGCAAGGCCTGCCAGCGGGGTCAGGTCCGCGACCTGGGTGGCGTTACAATCCAGTTTTTGCAGGGCCGCGAGGCCTGCCAGCGGGGTCAGGTCCCGGACTTGGGTTTGGGAGCAATCCAGCTCTTGCAGGGCCACGAGGCCGGCCAGCGGGGTCAGGTCCGCGACCTGGGTGGCGTTACAATCCAGTTTTTGCAGGGCCGCGAGGCCTGCCAGCGGGGT
>Ga0316220_1004486_pt1 | contig 10671 bp, 8 predicted proteins | sample TBH18005metaG_FD_203632 | JGI IMG/M metagenome (GOLD analysis project Ga0316220, IMG submission 203632) | Freshwater microbial communities from Trout Bog Lake, Wisconsin, USA - TBH18005 | ecosystem: Environmental > Aquatic > Freshwater > Lake > Hypolimnion/Profundal zone | place: USA: Wisconsin...
GTAGAGGGCGTGGGCCTTCTCCAGTTGCTCCATGTCGACCGTGACGCCCAGGCCCGGGGCGGCCGGAACGGCAATCTCACCGCCGACGATCTGGAACGGTTCACGCGTCAGGCGCTGTCCGTCTTGCCAGATCCAGTGCGTGTCGATGGCGGTGATGTTGCCCGGCGCAGCCGCGGCCACGTGCGTAAACATCGCCAATGAAATGTCGAAGTGATTGTTGGAGTGCGAACCCCAGGTCAGGCCCCAGTCGTCGCACATCTGCGCCACGCGCACCGAGCCCTGCATCGTCCAGAAATGCGGATCGGCCAGCGGAATGTCGACGGAGTGCAACTGAATGGCGTGCCCCATCTGGCGCCAGTCGGTGGCGATCATGTTGGTGGCCGTCGGCAGGCCCGTGGCGCGGCGGAATTCCGCCATCACTTCGCGGCCCGAGTAACCGCCCTCGGCGCCGCACGGGTCTTCGGCGTAGGCCAGCACGTCGTGCTTGTCGCGGCACAGGCGAATGGCCTCGGCCAGCGACCACGCGCCGTTCGGGTCCAGCGTGACGCGCGCCTCGGGAAAGGCCTCGGCCAATGCAGTCGTGACGACCATTTCGTCATCGCCGCTCAGCACACCGCCCTTGAGCTTGAAATCCTTGAAGCCATAGCGCGCATGGGCGGCCTTTGCGAGGCGCACGACCGCCTCCGGCGTAAGCGCTTCTTCGTGGCGCACGCGGGTCCAGTCGTCCGTGGCATCGCTGCCGTCGGCGTAGTCCAGGTCGGTGCGTTTGCGGTCGCCCACGAAGAACAGGTAGCCGAGCACCGGCACCTTGTCGCGCTGTTGCCCCTGCCCCAGCAGCGCCGCCACAGGCACGCCCAGATGCTGGCCGAGCAAGTCGAGCAGCGCGCTTTCCAGCGCCGTCACCGCATGCACGGTGGTGCGCAGGTCGAAGGTCTGCAACCCCCGGCCGGCGACGTCGCGATCGGCAAATTGGCGACGTACGCTGTTCAATACGTTGTTGTACGCGCCGATCGGTTGTCCGACAACCAGCGGCGTCGCGTCCTCGATGGTCTTGCGGATGGACTCGCCGCCCGGCACCTCGCCCACCCCGGTATGACCCTCGGAGTCCTCCAGGAGGACGATATTGCGGGTGAAGAACGGGCCGTGCGCGCCGCTCAGATTCAACAACATACTGTCGCGGCCCGCCACGGGAATGACTTGAAGGCGGGTAACGCGCGGCGTGCGAAGTGGGGAGTCGGTGGTTTTGTGATCCATGGTCATCACGTATGTCATCAGTCGTCGTACAACACGGATGCGACTATAATTGACACATTCCGACCGAACCACCCCTGGTAAACCCGCCCCTCCCGGAGACCGCATGCCCACCGCCAGTTCGCCCGCAACGCACGTGCGCCGCACCCAAAGCCTGGCGGACGTAGTGGTGGACCACATCAAAGGGCGCATCGCCAACGAATCGCTGCGCATTGGCGACAAGCTGCCGACGGAATCCGCATTGATGGAAGCGCTGGGCGTGAGCCGCACGGTGATACGCGAAGCCATTTCGCGCCTGCAAGCCAAGGGGATGATCGAAACGCGGCACGGCATCGGCAGCTTTGTCCTGCCGCCGCGCGCAGACAACAGCATCCCGCTGGGCGATGCCTCCACGATGCACGACATTCTGAGCATGCTGGAATTGCGCGTCGCCATTGAGACGGAGTGCGCTGGCCTGGCCGCACAGCGCATTTCTCCCACCGAGATCGATGCCCTGCGTTTGGCACTCGAAGCCATTGAGCAGGACCAGGCGGACGGCAACGACAGCGCCACCTCCGACCTGCAGTTTCACCTCAGCATCGCGCGCGCCACCGGCAATGAACATTTTGTCGGCGCCCTCGCCCAACTCGGCAAGACGCTCATCCCTCGCACGCGGATCGGGCTGGCACAGGTCGGATACCTGAACGCTCCGGAACTGCGCGCCACGGTCAACCGCGAGCACCACAGCGTCTTTGAAGCCATCGCCCGCAAAGACCCTGAAGCCGCCCGCGCTGCCATGCGCATGCATCTGTCAAACAGCCGGGAACGCCTGCGTCGTGCGCACGAAGCGGCTGGCACTCAATCGGCCGCGACAGGCAGCTGAGCCGGCCAATACGGCCCCATGTTGTACGACGTCTTACTAGTTGCGCAGCGCCTCGCCCATTCGCCGACCCTCAGCGCTGTTGATAAAGATTTGCATTCGCCCGCTCTCAGCCACGTAACCTGAGCTTGCACCGACCCCTCGTGGGTGCGCTCCGGTCGCGGAAGAGAGAGCCGCGGCCTTCTTGGCCCTGATGCTGCTGTCCCGAGTGTCAGGGCGTTTCTTTTAGTGGTGGGCGCTCGAATCCCCTCCCCTGCTTCACCAACAAAAAAACCCCGTCTTGCAGGGCTTTACGTTGAAGCGACCGACTCAGCGTTCGCGTGCCAGCACGTGATAGCCGGCCAGCAGGATGACGGCGCCCACGACCGCGCCGGCAAACCCCGCCAATTGGCCGGGCTCATACCAATGCAGCAACTGGCCGAGAAAGGCCGCGGCCAGCGCACCGGCAATGCCGACCATGATGGTGAGGACGAAGCCGCTTGCGCCGCAGCGCGGCGTCACCCATCGGGCCACAAGCCCGGCCAGAAAGCCGATGAGGATGGTGATACAGAGCAATTGCATGGCAGCGGCTCCGGCGGGTCAAGGCTGTCAGTGCGTTGCTTCGGCGTCGATCACGCGCTCCAGGCAGAAACCCTGCCCGTAGATGGCGCGCAGCCGCAGACCGTTTTCCGTGCCGAGCAGCAATTTCTTGCGCAGGCGCGAGACATGCGTATCGAGCGTGCGTGAATACGGGCTCAGCTCGCGGCCCCAGAGCGCCAGTTCGATGTCTGCGCGCGAGAGTACACGCCCCGCATTCGCAAACAAGAGCAGCGCCAACTCAAACTCACGCGCATGCACTGACACCGACGCATCGTGCAGGCGGATGGAACGATTCTGCCGATCGAGCGTATACGGCCCCAGGCGAATCTCCGACGCCCGCACGGCGCGGCTCACGGCAAAGCGGCGGATCAACGCATCGAGCCGCGCCAGCAACTCAGGTGCACGGATATCACCTTGGAAGCACAGGTCTGCACCGTGGTTGAGCGCCTCTGCGGTTTCGGTATCGGCCTGGCCGTCGGCGAGGTAGACGATCGCCATACCGGGGCCCACGCGCTCGCGCACGCTGCGCACCAGCGACAGGCCTGGCATGTCGTGCGCATGCGCGCCGACCATCAGCAGGTTGATGCCGTGCAGATCGATGGCTTCAAAGACCTGGCGAGAGAGAAACAGCGGCACACATTCAAAGCGCGTGGGCTGCAACGCGGAGTGGATCGCCTGCTGGCGGGCGAGGTGCGTATCGATCAGACCGATTTTCATGGCTCGGTTTCGTAGTTGACTGCGTGCGGCGCAATCAGGCGGTGGTGCGACGATGTTGTTGTGCATTGCTGCCGTCGCGACCACCGCCGCGCCACATGGATACGTGCCGACCAGCCAGCCAGAAGCATTCGACCTGCGGCGGGTTCCCGTCGCCGCGCAGGGCTTGATGCAGTTGCGCGCGAACGCATTCGTAGTCGCATTCGCTCAAAACATCGGTTGCAGTCTGGCTCAACATGCGGGGCGCCTCGGGCGTGTCTGTGCTCGGTTTTCCAAGGTGCCGTCGTCTCTCGGCCGGTGTGTCACCGGCACATGCTGTGCGGGTCGGCCAATGAACTGTAGGGCCGCCGCAGTGCCGAAATGCAAATGATTGAAAAGGAAATGTGGCGAAGACCACACGAGGCCGCGATGGCCTCAGGCGTCGTGGCGATGCTTGGCGCGCGGCAGCCACAGCGTGAAGGTGGAACCCAGACCCGGTGCACTCTGCACAGCAATCCGGCCGCCGTGCCGGTCAACCACGGTCTTCACGAACACGAGACCCAGCCCACTGCCGGACGGCGCATTGGCCGCGCCCTCATGCAAGCGATGGAACGGCTGGAACAGCCGCGGCTGATCAGCCAGGGCAATGCCAGCACCCTGGTCGGCCACGGCCACCGAGAACATCGCCTCGTCCTGCTCCACCGATACCGTCACCATGGAGCCGGCTGCGCTGAACTTGATGGCGTTGTTGAGCAGGTTCACCAGCGCGCGCACCAGCAAGCGCGGCTCGCCGCGCACCGCTGCTTCGATGTCGGCCACCACGCGCACTTCCACCTGGTGGCGATTCGCGAGCGGCCAGACCTCGTCGGCGGCATCGAGCACAAGGCCCACCAGATCCACATCCACCAGCTTGAGCGTTTGCGATTCGGCGCGCGCCAGGTCGATAAAGGCATCGGCCAGCTCAAGTGTTCGCGACGAAAGCTGCTCGATGCGAAACAGCAGCACCTCGCGGTCCAGCGCACGCGAGGCATCGCGCTGCAGTTCGATCAGGGCAAGGATGGCACTCTGCGGCGAGCGCATATCGTGCGAGATGAACTGCAGTGCTTCTTCGCGATGGCGTTCCGCCTGCCGCACCGGGGTGATGTCGGCAAAGCTGACGATGATGTCGACAGGGCGGCCCGCTTCGTCCCGCAACGCGGCAGCATGCATCAACATCGAGCGGCCGTCGTGCGTCTGTAGCTCGACAGGTTCGAGCCCGGTGGGATCGGCGAGCCAGCGTGCCCAGTAGTGCTCTCCCGCTGTGGGGTCGGGAAACGCACGCGCCAGCAGCGTCGACAGGTCGCGCAGCGCGGCCGCGCGGATCTGGCCCGGCGTCTGCATCTGGCCGGCCAGGTCTGCGCTTCGGCCATTCGCCAGGCGGATCGTGCCGTCGTGCGTGCAGATGACGGTCGCATCGGGCAGGCTCTCCAGCGCATCGGCCAGGAAGCGGCGCAGCCCACGCAGCTTGTCCGTCAGCGAGGCGACGGCATCCATGTGCGCGCCGAGCGTGCGGCCGGTGCGGGCCAGCGGCGCGGTATCGCCCAACAGGCCGGGCTCGCGCGCCAGACGCTGCAGCTCGTCGCGCAGAAAGCGCAACGCGGCTTCCTGCTGGCGCCAGCTCCACAGCGGATACAACACCAGCGGGCCCACCAGCGCCGCAAACGGCGGCAGCCAGCGATTGCCGACCACCAGCGCGCCGATTGCGCTCAGCAACAACACGGCGGCACCCGTTACCGCCACGGCAAGCGCCATGCGCGGCGTGAGCCAGCGCACGGCAAATGCGGTCATCAGCAGGGGGAGCAGCGTCATCGCCCAGAACACGCCCGGTGGCGCCGGCAGGATGGCGCTGCCGTCGAGTACCGTCTGCGTGGCATTGGCAAGCACTTCGACGCCGCTCATCGTGCGCGAGGGCGGCGTCGCAAAGATGTCGGACACTCCCGATGCGGTGGCCCCGATCAGCACCAGCTTGCCGGCAAGCACCTCGGTCGGCACGTGGCCGTTGAGCACATCCAGCGCCGGCACATGCCGGTAGGTACCGGCCGGCCCCGCAAAATTCAGGCGGATATGCGCCTGCCGCATCCAACCGCCGGCGTCGGACTCCGCATCAGGCAGCGCCGGTACGGATGAAGGCGGGCGCAGCGCGTGCCGCGCAAGCTGCACGGCAAGATGGTCCAGCACATGCGCTCGCGGCCCCTCTGCCAGATACATGCCGCGCACCACGCTATCCGCATCGGGGGCGGCATTGATATGCGCGACGGACGCGTTGATACCGAGGAACGGATAGTGATACACGCGCCCCTGCTCGGTGCGCTCCGGCAAGGCCGGCAGGATGACGTGTCCGGCCTGCTCGATGGCGGCAGTCAATGCTCGATCGCCTTCGGGCTGCGCGAGATCGGGTTCGATCAGCAGAATATCGACGCCGATGGCGCGCGGCTGCGCCCGTCCCACCCGCGTAATCAGGTCGGCCAGGCGGCTGCGGGGCCAGGGCCAGCGTCCCACTGCGTCAAGACTCTGGTCATCAATGGCAACGACGACGATGTCGTCGCGCGGTGCATGCCCGTGCAGCGTGACGACCGTGTCGTATAGCGCCGCATCCAGCCGCGCGACCACGCTCCAGCGCACCGCGCCGAATGTCAACAGCGCTGCCAGCGCCACCAGCACCCCCCACTCCACCAGCGCGCGCCGCCCAAGGCTGCGCACGGCCGATTGGGCGGGTACGGGTTCAGTCATTGAGGAGGAGATTGCCGCCGCCGCTCTGCACCGGGCTGCGCGCGGAATCGCCGACGAAGGCACCGACGTCAATGCGCTGCGGCTTGGCGTAGACCACCGATGCCGCATCGCCCAAGTCGACGCCGGTGCGGATGTAATACACGCCGGACGGCGGCCGCGGAATGGTGGCCTCGTTGCCTTCGCTCACGATGTCGGCGATGGGTTTGGCGAAGCTTGTGTCGGCCGCCAGTTGCACACGCGTGCGCGCGCCAGATGCCGCCAGTTCGGGCGACAACGCCGACCAGTGGGCATGCAGCTTGCCGTCATCGCTCGCTTCCACTTCGGCTGTCGGTACGGCGTCCGGCGGAATGTCGAGCACGCGAAAACGAAGCACATCGCTCCACGGGCCGGTTTTGCCGTCCGCTGCCACCGAGCGCACACGCCACCACCATGTGCCAGCCGTCAACGGCCTGGTCAGACGCACGTCCTCGCCATGCTGCTGAACAGCCGGCGAGGCAAAGCTCTCGGTGCCCGCCACTTCCATGTCATAGCTACCAGCATCGGACACGACAGCCCATGCAAATGCCACGTCCCCGCTGCGGTAGGTCCGGCCGCTGGCGGGCTGGATCGTATAAGGCGCTTCCGGGTGCAGGCGCACGGTGAACGGCCGCGTGGCCGATTCGCTAGTCAGTCCGAGTGCGTCGATGCTTTGCACGACGAGCGTGTAGTCGCCGTCCTCATCGCCGCAGAGCGTTACCGCGGGCGTCTTGCTCAATTGATAGGCGCTGAGTTCGGTCAGCGCGGCATCCCGCGCCACTGCAGCGCGATAGCCGACCGCGCCCCTGACCGGCTGCCACGTCGCGCGCAGGCACGGCGTCTGCACAAGTTGCGGAATGACGTCGAGTTTGGGCGCCGCCGGCAACGCAGCCCGCTTGAGGTGTCCCGCCGATGCCACCACGCCAAAGCCAGCCTTGACCGCTTGCCTCTGACGACCGGCGCTTGTGGCAACCTCACCTTCCAGCACGGAACTCGTCGAACCCGCTTCGCTGGCCTGCACGCGGAAACGCGTACCTCGCACGCCCGTCACCAGCGCAGGCGTGGAAATCTCGTAACGGCCCACGCCGCTCTTCTTGGGCGAGACGTTGGATTCCGCTTCGCCTTTCTTCACGTGCACGCGTACATCGATCAGCCCGGCACGCGCAAACGCCCGCACACGCGAGAGCGCCACGTGGCTGCCCGGCGGCACCGTCACGCGTGTGCCGTCATCAAAAGCCAGCGTGACTCCACCTTTGTCGCCGGTGTCGATCTGCGACTCTTCAGCGAGCTTCATGCCCGCTTGCAGCGGCTTGCCGCCGGTGGTTGCATCGCGTGCAAACACCACCTGCGCCGTCGAGGGCACCACTGGAATGCGATCGAACGAAATCCGGAGGAGCGAGCCGGGCTTCAACCGATACGGATCGGCCACATGGTTGCGCCGCTGCAGCAGGCGCCAGCCTTCGACGCTGTCCATGTAACGTTCAGCGAGGTTGATCAGCGTGTCGCCCTGCTGCACGCGATAGATGAAATCGCCACCGTCAGCGCCGGAAGGCTGAGCCATCGCCGCCTGCCACACGCCGCCAAAAAGAACGAACGCGCCGACAAACGCGGCGCGCCCAATCAAACCACCCCAGATTGCGTCAGCTTGCTTCACCATCTTCCTGCGTGGTTTCGAGCCGATAGCCGTGCGAGTACACCGAGACCAGCCGCACGCCATTCTTCTGATTGAGATCGAGTTTGAGCCGCAGCTTGGAGATATGGGTGGCAAGCGTGCGCGAATCCGGGCCGATGCTGCGCCCCCACACTGCCTGCTCGATCAGCTCACGCGGCACCAGCTTGCCGACATTGCGGAACAGGTACAGCCCAAGATCGAACTCGCGCGGCGAAAGCTCAACCTGCGAGCCATTCAACGTCAGCACGCGCCCGACGGGGTCCACTGCGTACGGGCCGACGCGAATGCGTTCGAGCGATTCGCTCGTGCGCGGCGCGGCACGACGCAGCAGCGCACCGACGCGCGCCACCAGCTCGGCGCGGCGCACCGGCTTGACGACGTAATCGTCGGCGCCGGCAGCCAGCCCACGCACCACGTCGTCTTCGAGCGAACGGTTGGTCAGAAACAGCACCGGCAGCGCCGGGCCGACCGTCTGCCGCACCCAGCTCACAAGCTGGATGCCGCTGATATCGGGCAACTGCCAGTCGAGCAGCAGCAGGTCGAACGTGCGATCCCGCAGCGCCTTGACGAAGGCATCCCCGTTACTGAAACACTCGCATTCGTATCCAGACGAAATCAGGATCTCGCGGATCAAATCCGATTGCGCCTGGTTGTCTTCCACCGAGGCAATTCGTATCGCCATCTGGATTGCCCTTTCCCCGTTTCGGGTCCGGCACCGCTATGCGAAATGCCGGCTCACTCCGTGCGTCGTTGTGATCGGGGTCCCGGACCGGCGCATCGTAGTTCAATCCGCCAGCCACCACCGGCGCGGCACCCACTTCCCGCGCAAGACCTTACCTACGCCCTACCGGCAGGTGTCGCACCCCGGCTTAAGCCCAACTCATCCTAAAAGGCCGCCCCTGCGATATTGCAAACAATTGTGAAAAGCTAATCGGAGAGCCCGGTTTTGTGGCGTTCTATCATTTTTTATCACGCCATTACAAGGTGCGAGCTCTCAGAAAGTATAGGAGCCAGCCCACGGGCGGGTAGGGCGCCCGGGTATACGCTGCCCCGAACCCTCGCTACCGAGCCTTCCGCCAGCGCCCTTGTTCGGGCGTTCAAGCCGCAGTCGCCGCCCAGAACATCAGCACTGCCAAGCTGAGGGCTGCTCCCCAGAAGACATATCCTTGATCATCCTGCCGACGCATACACCTGCGTCGAAAGCACCGCCCCCAATCCACTGCCCGCCGCATAGAACAGCATGTACGCGCCAAACAGCCGGCTGTGCGCCTCCGGCCGCAAGCGAGAAATCAGCCTCTGATTGAGCACGTGCACGGCCTGCACACCCAGGTCCAACAGAACCACACCGACGATCAGCCCTGCCAGATGCTGCGCCCCCAAACCGAGCGGCAGCCAGGCTACCAGTAGCAAATCCAACGCGACGCCGGTGGCCGCCTGTGCCCAACGGCGATCCGCCTGGTGCCCCGCTCGCGCGGCCGCCAGCGCGCCAATCACGCCAACCAGACCGAATGAGCCAATGCCTGCTGGCGAAAACTCATAGGGCGGCGCACTCAGAGCCAGCGCCATCGCGCCCCAGAAGACATTGAACGCCGCGAACATCAGCAAACCGATCAGGCCACGTCCCTGCAAAACAGGTTCGGCCATCAGGAGTTGCCACATCGAGCGCAGAAGCGCTATGTATTTCGGGGGCGAAAGTACAGTCGGCGGCGTCGGCAACGCGCGCCAGAGCATACACAGCATCGCCACCGAGAAGCCTACTGACGTCGCATAGACAGCACGCCAGCCGGCGACTTCAGCGATCCAGCCCGTCAGGGCATGTGCCAACAGAAGACCGATAACTACCCCGCCCTGTACCGCGCCAACCACGCGACCACGCTCCGGCGAAGGTGCCAACACGGCGGCGCAGGCTATCAGTCCTTGTGTCATCGCGGTGCCAAGCAAACCGATAGAGAGCATGCCAAGCAGCAACGACCAGTGCGCCTGCACCAGACCTACCGCGAGCAGCGCCGGCGTGAGCAGGACGAGCCGCACCAGCAGCTCTCGCTTGCACGGCCAGCGGTCGCCCAGCGGAACGACTAGCGCCAGAGCAAGCGCACAACCAACTTGGGTGGCACCGATGATGCCGCCCACCCATGCGTCGCTGAGCGCAAAGTCACGGGCCAGTGCTCCGAGCAGCGGCTGGGCGAAATAGACGTTGGATATGCTGGCCGCTGCGCAGAATGCCAGCATGCCAACCCATGCATGCGGCAACACTGAAAAAGTGGTTGGCCCGCTCGGTAGACGAACCGTTCACAGCGCAATCACGGGATATCTCCACCTCGCTTGGTTTTAAAATAGAACCAAATAAGCCTGGTCAACGCAGTTTTCTCATGCAACCGCTGCGCTGAGGCGGGATTGGTCGGCCATGCCGTCAATGCTTTGTGTCAACATGGCGTTGGTGCGTTGTCCAAACTGGAGAGTCAAGGCGGAAAAGGCCGAGCTCGGAGCGAGTTCATCGCGGCGATGCAAACAAAAAGCCCCGAACCAGTCGGGGCTTTTTTCGCATTTTTGGAGGCGGAGGCCGGAATCGAACCGGCGTACACGGCTTTGCAGGCCGCTGCATAACCACTTTGCTACCCCGCCAGGGGCTCAGCACCGCATTGTAGCAATTCATGAAGAACCGCGTATTTGCCGTGCCGATAAACAAAAAGGGAAGCAAGGCTTCCCTTCGGGATTGGAGCGGGAAACGAGGCTCGAACTCGCGACCTCAACCTTGGCAAGGTTGCGCTCTACCAACTGAGCTATTCCCGCGTAACCGGTTATGCCGCCGCGCCATCACATCAACACGGCCACA
>Ga0316220_1004491_pt1 | contig 10665 bp, 10 predicted proteins | sample TBH18005metaG_FD_203632 | JGI IMG/M metagenome (GOLD analysis project Ga0316220, IMG submission 203632) | Freshwater microbial communities from Trout Bog Lake, Wisconsin, USA - TBH18005 | ecosystem: Environmental > Aquatic > Freshwater > Lake > Hypolimnion/Profundal zone | place: USA: Wisconsin...
GCCAGGCCCGATCGATGAACCAGTGCGCATCGGCATCTTTGCCGCGATTCACGGGGACGAGCCGGAGACGGCGCTCGCCGCATTGGAATTTCTCCGACGGTTATTGAAGGAGCCAGAACGCGGGCGGGGTTACCAGATTTATGTCTATCCCGTCTGCAATCCCTCGGGAGTGGAAGATGGCACGCGGCATTCGCGCAGCGGGACGGATTTGAACCGTGCGTTCTGGAAGGGCTCGAAGGAGCCGGAAGTATACTATCTGGAACGCGAGTTGGGCGTCTTGCTGTTCCAAGGCGTCATTGCGCTGCACGCGGACAACACCACGCCCGGCGTCTATGCCTACGTGCGCGGGGCAACGCTCACCGAAGCGCTGGCCCGGCCTGCCATTGAAGCAGCGGAAGCGTTTCTGCCCAAGGCGGCGGGCTCCGTCATTGATGGATTCCCAGCCAAAGACGCGCTCATTCAAGACCATTGCTACGAAGGGGTGCTCAGCAATCCCGCCGAACTGCACCCTGCTCCCTTTGAGCTGATCTTCGAGACGCCACAGGAGCAACCGGTTCAACTTCAGGTGGAGGCAGCGGTAGCCGCGCTTGACCGCATCCTGATGGAATACCGTCCGTTCCTCGCCTTCGGGCAAGACCTCTAATGAGACGCATCCTCCCCGGTTTTCCGCTCACACTCGGGTTTTCAGTGATCTACCTGACACTGATCGTCCTGATCCCCTTTGCCGCGCTTGCGGCCAAGGCGTTCAGCGGTTCCTGGCTGCATCTCTGGCAGGTGATCACCTCGCCCCGCGTGGTCGCTTCCTATGAACTGAGCTTTGGCACATCGTTACTGGCGTCGCTCATCAATGGCTTCTTCGGATTCATCACCGCTTGGGTGCTGACACGCTACCAGTTCCCAGGGCGGAAAATACTGGATAGCCTGGTAGATTTGCCGTTCGCGCTGCCTACCGCCGTGGCAGGCATCGCGCTGACGGCGCTTTACGCCCCCAACGGCTGGGTGGGAAGTTTGCTGGCGAAGGTTGGTATAGCGGCGGCTTTCAACCGGCTGGGCATCGTCATCGCGTTGGTGTTCATCGGCTTCCCCTTCGTGGTGCGGACGCTGCAACCAGTGCTGGCGTCGCTTTCCGAAGAGGTGGAGGAAGCATCTGCATTACTGGGCGCCACCCGCTTTCAGACCTTCCGGCGGGTTATCTTTCCTGCGGCGCTTCCGGCCTTGCTCACCGGCATCACGCTCTCCTTCGGTCGCGCCATTGGGGAATACGGCTCGATTGTTTTCATCTCCGGTAATATCCCGTTCAAGACCGAGATCACGCCACTGCTTATCGTGGCCAAGCTCGAACAATACGACTATCAGGGCGCGGCAGGAATCGGGCTGGTGATGCTCCTGGCCTCCTTCAGCATCCTGGTGGTAGTCAACGGCGTGCAGTGGTGGAACGCGCGGCGGATCAATCCAACACACTGACCCATTATGGCTGGAGCAATTCAAGATTTAACCGCAGTGCGAAGCAAAACGCGGCTCCGGCGCGCCACCGAAGAAGGCCCGCTGGTCCGATGGATGCTCATCCTTCTCAGCGTCGGTTTCTTTGCCGCGTTTTTGCTGTTGCCGCTGGTGGCCGTGTTTGCGGAAGGGTTCCGACGCGGCGCGACGCTTTACTTCAAGACGTTCACCGACCCCGTGACGCTCGACGCGATCAAGCTCACCTTGGTCACGGCAGCCATCGCCGTTCCCTGCAATACACTCTTTGGAGTAGCGGCGGCGTGGGCCATCACGCGCTTTGAGTTTCGTGGAAAACAGTTCTTTTCGACATTGATCGACCTGCCGCTCTGGGTCTCCCCTGTCGTTGGCGGCTTGATCTATGTGCTACTTTTCGGCTCGCAGGGAGTGCTCGGGCCGTGGCTGCAAGCGCACCATTGGAGAATCATCTACGCAACGCCGGGGATTGTGATCGCCACGGTGTTTGTCACCTTCCCGTTCGTCGCGCGCGGGTTGATTCCTTTGATGCAGGCGCAAGGCGTCGCCGAAGAAGAAGCGGCGCTCACGCTGGGCGCGCGCGGCTGGCAGGTGTTTCTGCGCGTAACCCTGCCCAAGATCAAATGGGGACTGCTCTACGGCATCATCCTGGCCAACGCCCGCGCCATGGGCGAGTTCGGCGCAGTGTCCGTCGTCTCCGGGCACATCAGGGGACTCACCAACACCGTGCCTCTCCAGATCGAAATTCTTTACAACGAATATGCGTTTGCCGCCGCCTTCGCGCTGGCCTCACTGCTCTCGCTGCTGGCACTGGTCACGCTGGGCGTGAAGACTTACGTCGAATGGCGCGCCCGCCAGCAACTCGAACAAGCGCAATCCTAACTATTTCCGCCATCCCATTTATGAGCATCCGTATTGAAGGACTGAGCAAAAAATTTGCAGGCCATGTCGCCGTGCAGAACGCCTCGATTGAGGTCGGAACCGGCAAACTTGTCGCCCTGCTGGGGCCGAGCGGTTCAGGGAAGACGACGCTCCTGCGCCTGATTGCAGGCTTGGAGTTCCCTGACGCCGGGCAGGTATTTTTTCATGGTGAGGAGGTGACGCAGAAGAGCGCCTACGAGCGGCGGGCCGGATTTGTCTTCCAGCACTACGCGCTCTTCCAGCATTTGAGCGTGTTCGACAACATCGCGTTTGGACTGGAAGTGCGCTCCCGCGCCACACGTCCTGCCAAAGAAGAAATCCGCGAACGGGTCCACAACCTGCTGAAGCTGGTGCAACTCGAAGCGTTCGCAAAACGCTTTCCCTCACAACTTTCCGGCGGTCAGCGTCAACGCATTGCGCTTGCCCGCGCGCTGGCCATTGAGCCGCGCGTGCTGCTCCTCGATGAACCGTTCGGCGCGCTGGATGCCAAGGTCCGCAAGGAACTCCGCGCCTGGCTCCGGCGTTTCCACGACGAAACGCACATCACGAGCCTGTTTGTGACTCACGACCAGGAGGAAGCGTTCGAGGTGGCCGACGAAGTGGTGATCCTCAACCACGGTTCCATCCAGCAGATCGGCGCGCCGGGCCTCATTCAGAGGGAACCGGCCAACGCCTTCGTGCAGGATTTCCTGGGACTGGATTTCCAGATTTGAAATGAGGCGACCTACGGCATGTAGGCCACACCTTTTCGAACAATATTGGAGTAAATTCTTGCGCGAGGGGTGTTGCCTGATGAATATGGCCTGAATCATGCATCTCCAAAAAATGCAGCAGGCGCTTGGCGTATGTTTCACCGATTGCACAGTTGTCTGTTCATGAAAATTCAAACGCTGAATAAACTCGCAGTTCTGAGCTTTTTCGCACTGAACGCTTTTGATCTACAGGCAGATATTCCAACCCTGAATTCAAAAGCGCGGGACACCGTCAGCATGGTGAACAATATGGTAACCAAGAACGGGTTTTCCGCCCAGTTCTGGATGACTACCGATGAACATATCTTTTCAACGTGGGCGAAACCCGGTGCCATTCGCAGCCTGAAGCCGATCACCTCTGTAAAACGCAACACACCGGTCTATCTGGCGTTGTTTATAGCGAGCCCAGGCATCAACAAGGTGATTGTCCAAGGAGGCGCTTCCCGCAATTCCAGTAACGTCACCTTCGACATGTATATCATTGGACCTCAAGGCAACATAAATCTCACCTACCTCCAAAAAATCGCATGGAAGGGAACACCTCCATCACCCGGCCTGGTCTATCTTTCCCGTGACCGGGGAACCCTCTATTTCGAGACAATCGACGCCCTTGGCGAATACACCATCGTCGTCGTTCTCCACGACAATATCCGCAATACGGACCTGGAACTTACACGCAAGTTGGAGTTGGTAGAATAGAACGCTACAGTTTTAGGTCGCAGCCAAAAACAGTAAAATCTTGTGAGGTGGGGCTAACTGGAAGATTATCATCCATGGTGAAGACTATGATCCTTCTGTGTTGTGCGGTGCTTTTTGCATGTTCCAAACAATCGGACACAGGGCGTGATCTGTTGCAACTCAAGGCCGACCAAGGGGATGCCAATGCCCAGTTCATGCTTGGAGCCACAGACGCCAACGGCAAAGGTAATCCCAAGGGCACAGCAAAAACTGCTGAGTGGTTTCAAAGTGCCGCCCTTCAAGGAGATGCCGATGCTCAACTCGTGCTCGGGGCCATGTATGAAAAAGGCTCTGGAGTCCCTCAAGACAGCATAAAAGCCATTGCGTGGTATCAAAAATCTGCCGATCAAGGAGATGCAACTGCCCAGTATGAACTCGGAGTGGCCTATGCCTCTGGCAGAGGCGTTCCTAAAGACGCAGCAAAAGCCGTTGAATGGCTTCAAAAGGCCGCTATTCAAGGCGACGCACCCGCTCAGTATGAACTCGGCGTCATGTATACCAAAGGCTCTGGTGTTCCGCGGGACAATGTTCAAGCTTATGGCTGGGTTAATCTGGCCGCCATCAGCGGCAACAAAGACGCCTCTGAACTGCGGGACAAAATGGAGCAAACGCTGACTCCGGAGCAAAAAGCCGAAGGGCAAAAACTTTCGGTGAAATTCCTGGAGAAAACTCCGTAGAAATCCTGGCACGACAACTGATGTGCTCTTCAGCACAAATTTTCCAGTTGCCCTCCAAATGAGGTCGGATCAGCGGCTGTGGCCCGTTTCACCTGGGTCGTATTCAACCCGCAGAACCTGCATGAGATGGATGTTGGCTCCAGAAAAAACAATTCTTCCCAAGCCTTTGTAGTGTGCATCCATACGCACCTCATCATTGCCGCAGTAGAAGGGAATGAAACTTTTACTCGAGGGATAGGTTTGTTCATCGGTCGGAGCGCCGATGAGATTGTAAACCTGATTCATAGGCATATCCAACTTCACCTTTGCAAACAAGCTGTGCCGGGGAATTTTCCCAAAGATACCCTCGTCTGGGCAGGAGGTTGATACATCACGATTGGGTTGTTTGGAAGGGGTGGCACACCCCGCCACTAAAAGCATGGTCACCAGCGCAAAAAGAATGGGGAAGTTTTTCATTTGATAGGACATTTCCTGGAGGAATGTTTCAGCTTGAACTGGGGTAACATATGCAGCGACCAGATCAAGCGTTAATGCTGCCATCTCTCAGGTTTTTGCAGCTTGTGAAAAATCGAATACCCCTTCGCTTAATGGTTGTTCACATCCGTTGGCGTGCAGCACGGCGGTGACGCCGGGGGGCAGCGTAATCCATCCGCTCAACCGCCCGTTGTGGTTTTCAAACGCCACCACAATCTCGCCGCCGTTGGGATGAGGCAGGGTGCCAGAGGCTTGTTGCAGCGGGCCAAGTTGCGGGCGAATGACCAGATGCGTCGCACCGGGCTTTGCGGGCCGGATGCCGAGCACTGTGGCGTAGAAATGATAGAGCGGGTGGGCTCCCCAGGCGTGGCAGTCGCTCCGGCACGGTTCCGGTTCCTCCGGCAAAGCCTTAAAGCCCATGCCGGACAACGGGAACCAGATGGCTTCCATCCGCTCGAACAATGGCTGAATACGCTCAGTCTTGGCTGCGCAATCGAAGAGGTAGTGAGTGAAGTAGATGGTCGTGCGTTCCATTGTGGGGTCGCGGAATAGGTTTTCGGCCAGAGTGCTTGTGCGTTCCGGGGAAAGCGCACCGCTAAGCAGAGCCAGGCACTGGGCGTGTTCAGAGAAATGCTGGTGTGCAAGGTCATCGGCATAGAGTCCGCGTTTTGCGTCCCAGAAAGCGGTGTCGAGACGCTCGGCGAGGGCGGCAGCCCGGCGTTTCCACCGGAGTGCTTGTTCGGGCTCCTCCAGCCATTCTTCCAACTCGGCGACGAGGTTCAGGGTGTAAACCAGATGCCAATTCAACACGCCGCTGACTCCCGTCTCGCCGTCCGGCGGCACGCCCCAGTTGCGGGTGTCGTTGGTGGTCGCCGTCCAGGCGGGCACCCAATCGGTAAAGTTCCACCCCACGGGAGAGCGCATCAAGCCGTCGGCAGTGCAGAGCGCCAGGAAGGTATCCAGTAACACCCTTGCGCGGGGCATAAAGCTGCGCACGAAGGGGAGATCGCCCCGCCAGAGGGCGAAGTCGTGCAGCATGGACACCCACCAGAGCGAGAAGGGCGGGATCACTTGGGCGACGCGGCTCGGATAGCGGGATTGGATGAGGCCTTGATCGCCCAAGAGGGATGCGGCCCCGAGCAACAGTGCTTTGCGCGGCAGCCGGTCGTCACGCGTCAGGATGAAGGTGGTGAGCGCCTGCAAACGGGTGTCGCCGATGTATTGGAGTTGCTCGTAGTAGGGGCAATCCATGTAGGTTTCATGGGCGCACATTTGCACCGTGCGCACGGAGAGGTCGATCACCTCCTGCCAGCGGGGATCGCTCGCCACCAGTTGCCCCTCATGGAAGAGCGGGTAGCGGGTTTCACGGAAGCGCAACGCGGTGAGGGTCAGCGGGGCGTCCCTGGTTTCAATGGCCACCTCGACGTAGCGTCCGGCGGCCCACCACAGAGTCTCGAACCGGCGGTCAGCCCCGCCGTCCGGCAGAAACAGATCGCCTACGCCGAGGAAGCACTTGCCTTCGATCCCGCTGCGGTTGCCTTTGCCACGGGCGTCGGATGCACCGCCGAGACTCAGGCTGCCGGAGGTTCCTTCATACAGTCCCTCGGCCCAGTGAATGCGGATGCGAGCGCCCGATCCGCCTGAAACCACCAACTCAGGATAGGCGCATTGGTAGTCGCTAAAATCGAGGATGACGCGTTGGCAAACGCGAGGGGGCAACACCAACGGGATGTTTTGATCGAGGAGTTTTTGCCAGGCAGCAGCCTCTGCAGACGATTGGCGCGCCAGCACCTGGGTGGTTTCGGTGGCGGAAAGCGGCGCGTCATCAACATGGCGCACGAGGGGAGCACTTAACACTTCCTTGATCTGCGGCGGCAATGCAGCGGGCCGGAGGCGGTGACGGGCTGGCCATTCGTTCTTGGTTGCGCCGTTAACACCGGGATAGAGGACTGCGACCGGTTCCCAGCCATCGCCCCTCCCCTGCTCCACTCCCCAGGGATACGCAGCGCCGTCGATTTTTAGTTTAGCACCCGCAGCCCAGGTGAAGTCGTCCCGGAGGTATGTGCAGCCACCGACGGGTTTGCCCTCCCACGCGGCAACGCCTGTTGCCACAATCGGCAGAAAGAGACCTTCCGCGCCAAGGAGGAATCCATGGCGAACGCTCATTTGCGCATAGGGTGCCTGATCGCCCAGCGACCAGACTTTGGCGACGATGCGGTGTTCCCCGGCGGCAAGCTCCAGTTCGTAGGTCTCGTAGAACCAGTGGGCGGCGTCGCCTCGCTCGGGTCCGCGTCCAAAGCGTTCGCCGTCACAAAACAGATCGTAGCGCTCGTCGGCGCTGACATGGAGGCGCAGCGTGGCGTCCTCCTTTAACGTGAAGTTGAGCCGGTAAGCGGCAAGAAACGGGGTCGCAGGCGGATTGGCGAGGCTGATCCAGTGGCACGGCCAGGTGCCGCGTTCCGCCCAGTTTCGGCCCGCGTCCAAGTCGCCATAAGGATCCTGCGCGATCAGGACGCGCCGCGCTTGCAAACCCGTCTCGTTTTTCATTGCGTCGATTTGAGGGCTGCTCACTCGCCTTCCAAGAGGACTGCTTCCCGCTCGCGGAAATAGCGGGCGGTCTGTTGCACCATGTGGTCGAGTGTCGCCGGGTTCGGCTTACCGTTCATCGCGGGATAGGGATCGCCGCCGGGGCCGAGCGGTTCCGGGGTGACATAGCATCCCGAGCGATTGAATCCGATGAGGTAGAGCGCCATGATGACGGTGTCGATGTCCAGCGCGCCTTCGCCCAGCGCGCAGCGGTTACTGTCGGCCAGATGGAGGTTTGTAAGGTGCTGATCGGCATCGAGCAACGCCATACCGATGTGGCTTTCCTCGCTCTGCATGTGATACATGTCGCCGTTGATGTGTTGCACGCCCGCGTGGTCTACCGCGGCGAGGTAGGCCTTCGCATCGGCGATGGTGTGGCAGAAACTCACTTCGGCGGCACGGATCGGCTCGATGGCGGCCTTGATCCCTGCGGCGACAAACCGGTCGGCGACCAGCCGCAGCGTGGTGACGGAGCGGTCGAACTCGGAATCGTCATACGCGGTCGGACGGCCCACTGCGCCGGGCACGACCAGCACATATCCCGCCTTCACCGCAGCGGCGAAGTCGAGGGTCCGTTTGAGATAATCGACTGCCTGCTGGCGCGCAATGCCGCTATTGCTGGAGAGGTCGTTTTCCCGTGAAAACATGCCGCAGATGCCGCCCACGGCGATGTTGTGATCGGCAAGAATCCGCAGCGTTTCCGCAGGCTGATAGCCGAGATCGGCTCCGTAATGGTTGCCGTGCAGTTCGATGTGGGCGATGCCAGCATCTGCCAGGCGTTTGGCGGTGGCGGTGAGCGGCTCGATGCCGAATCCCCAGTTGCTCCAGGAGAGATTCAGGCGCTGCTTCAACTTCTCTGGGTGGCTCTTTCTGAGGGCTTCAAACTGCTCGCGAATCCGGGCGTTCTTGATCTCGAAATTTTGTTTTTTCATAAGGAGGGGATGGGGAAAGAGGGAGATTAGGGAATGGGATTGGGGATCGTCAACGCCAATGGATACGACCCGGTGCAACAGTTTCCTCTTCTATTAGCTATCGCCTATTAGCGCTTGGCTATTCATGAACATCTCCCTCATCTCCGGATTCTCCGGGACCGAGAAGCCGCACTCGCTGATCCCGGAAGGGGAGCCGCACAGTGAGGGTAAGCCCGACGCCTTCGGTGCTGACAAGGTTGATCTCCCCACCATGGGCGAGGATGATACGCCGCACAATGAGCAGCCCTAACCCGGAACCTTTTGCCTTGGTGGTGAAGTAAGGCTGAAAGATGCTGCTCATGTGGTCAGGGGAGATGCCTCCGCCAGTATCAGCAAAAGAAATGGAGACGAAGGAATCGTCCATGTCCGTGCGGATGCGGAGAATGCCTTCGCTCTTCATCGCTTGGAAGGCATTCTTGATGATGTTGTAGAATACTTGCTTGAGCTGATTGCGGTCCACCTCCAGCAGGGGGAGGTCGGGGCGCAATTCCTGCTCGACGAGGATGTTACGATCAGCAATTTCGGCTTCCAAGAACGCGACAGATTCCCCGACGATGGCGTTGATGTTTTCGGGTCGGGTTTCGAGCGGAGTGGGACGCAGAGCACGCAGGAATTGATTGATGATGGAGTCGAGCCGTGTGATCTCCTCCTTGGCGATGTCGATGGATTCGCGCAAGGGCTCGCGGGCTTCCTCGGGCAGCTTGCGCAGCCGCCGTTCCATGAGTTGCAGGTGGATGTGCAGGGAGTTGAGCGGGTTGCCAATTTCATGGGCGACGCCCGCCGCCAAGAGCGTGAGAGCAGAAAGCCGCTCGGATTCGATGGTCTGCTCGGTACTGCGGCGAGTCTCGGTAATATCCCTCAGAATGACGGCATATCCGGTGACTTCCAGCTCGGTAACGGACAGCGCTTTCCGCGGGCGCTGAACCTGTTCGTTTCTGAGAGGGACGACGTAGAAGTTGAGGATGCGGTTTTCGGGATAAAACACTTCCATGTCGCGGCTGATGACCTGCCCGCCGCTCCCAGCGACCTCGCTCCACTCCAAGCCCCGCAAACGCTCGGAGAGAAGCCTGTCGAGGCTGTCCTCGCGGGAAAACCCGAATAGGCTGCAAGCCGCTTGGTTGACATAGTTGATGCGGCCCGTGGAATCGGTAACGATGACGCCTTCCTGGATGGCGTTGAAGATCGTTTCCAGAAAACCTTTTTCGTGCGCGAGTCTCGAGAGATACGTCTGGACATCTTCGGGCCCGACACGCCCGATCCGTTCTATGAGTTTATCGACAAATCGCGATTTCATTGCCTGTGAAAAATAAATCAGGCGACTTTGCCCAATACCGTGGCTTCATTCACGACCAAAATGTCAGTGTAAAGCCAGCTCGCGATGCGCCAACAGAGTTTCGTGGGAGGCCTCTTCATGCAAGGATGCTTGCGTGGACGCCCAATCCACTGCAAGCCAAATCGCTTCCTCCAAAAACAACCCTATTTCGGCAACGAATCCCGGTAAGCCGTGGGCGAACGCCCCACAATGCGCAGGAAGACGCGGTTGAAATGGGTGAGCGATTGGAAGCCGACTTCGTAGGCGATCTCGCTCACGCGCAGGTTCGGGTTTAGAAGCAGATTCTTGGCTTTTTCGATTCTCACCCGGGAGAGATACTCGGTGAAATTGATACCGGTGGCCTTTTTGAAAAGTTTACAGAAGTAGAAGGTGCTCACATTGAGAGCGCGGGCGACTTCGCTTAGCGAGATGGCATCGGATTTATGTTGCTCGATGAATTCCTTGGCCCGGTGGATGATAGGCGGCTCAGCATTAGCTTCCTGCAGGGCGATCTGATTGGAGAGGGCACTCAGGTGTTGAGCGAAGATTTCCAGCAACTTCACCATGGCCTGATATTGAGGCGCAGTAAGGACTTTGGTCTGGAAGTAGGCTTCTTCCAATTGTTCCACATCCACAGTGGCACCCCATTCGAGCAATTGCCGGGCGATCTTCTGGAATTGGGCTTTATTGGGAGCGCGCAGGAGAACTTGGCCGGTTTGCAGGAAGCCAATGGTTTTAAGTCCCAGATGCACCGGCACGGC
>Ga0316220_1004499_pt1 | contig 10644 bp, 9 predicted proteins | sample TBH18005metaG_FD_203632 | JGI IMG/M metagenome (GOLD analysis project Ga0316220, IMG submission 203632) | Freshwater microbial communities from Trout Bog Lake, Wisconsin, USA - TBH18005 | ecosystem: Environmental > Aquatic > Freshwater > Lake > Hypolimnion/Profundal zone | place: USA: Wisconsin...
AGCCGCGCAGCCACCACGACTTGGTGTTCACGATTAAATCCACCGCGCGCTGGTCTTCCGCCAGCCAGCCCATTTTTTCCAGCGCCAGCGCCGAGAGCTGTTGCAGCCCCAGCACCACCGGCAGGGCCAGAACCAGCACGCCGCCGGCGAGCAGCAGGGATTTTTTCAAGTTCGCATCGCGGAGGCCCAGCGCGTCGCGCCAGTCCAGGCCATGCCGTTTTAGGAAGACGAACATCAAACCCCAGGCCGCGCCTTGAAAGCTCAACGTCGCCAGCAGGATGTTGGCAAAGCTGTCCGGCGATTTGAACGCCGCCACGCCCGCCTGCCGCAGCCCCGCCGCCGTCAGCACGCCGAGGCACAGGCAGGCGAACACGCCCGCGATCAGCTGGATCACGGCTTCGGCCCGCCAAGGCTTCGGCGACAACATGATTTCAGCCTAGCGCAGCCGCGCGCGGGAGACGACGCAAAATTATTCGCGGCCGGCCGAATTATGGGGCAGAGTGACCTCGATGTTTGTGAAGCACACCAACCGGCTCGCGCGGGAAAAATCGCCCTACCTGCTCCAGCACGCGCACAACCCGGTGGACTGGTTCGCGTGGAACGACGAGGCGTTCGCCACGGCGCGCCGCGAGAACAAGCCCGTCTTTTTGAGCATCGGCTATGCGACCTGCCACTGGTGCCACGTTATGGAACGCGAAAGTTTCGAGGCCGAAAAGACCGGCGCATTCCTCAACGAACATTTCGTCAGCATCAAGGTGGACCGCGAGGAGCGCCCGGACGTGGACAAAATATACATGACGTTCGTGCAGTCCACTACCGGTGGCGGCGGCTGGCCGCTCAATGTCTTTCTCACGCCGGACCTGAAGCCGTTTTTCGGCGGCACCTATTTTCCGCCGGACGACCGTCCGGGCCGGCCGGGTTTTTTGCAGGTGCTCCAGCAGGTCGCGCAGCTCTGGCGTGAACGGAAAACGGAAATTGTCGCGTCCGCCGATGAATTGCAGGCGCGGCTGGAACTCATCACGGCGCGCGACGCAAAGGAAAATATTCCGCTTACGCCGCAGACCCTTGCGCGGGCCGCGAAGCTGTTCGAGGAATCTTATGATGCGGTGAACGGCGGCTTTGGTGGCGCGCCAAAATTTCCGCAGCCGGCCATTCCGTCGCTCGTTTTGCGCGCCGCGAAACGCTTTGGCGACGACGCGGTGGTGAAGCTGGTGCTGCACACCTGCGACCAGATGGCGGCGGGCGGCATTCACGACCAGCTCGGCGGCGGCTTTGCGCGCTACGCGGTGGACGCCGGCTGGCGGGTGCCGCATTTCGAGAAGATGCTCTACGACAACGCGCAGCTCGCGCAGTTGTATCTCGACGCGTTTCTCGTCAGCGGCGACCACCGCCACGCGGCAGTTGTCCGCGACATTTTGGATTATGTTTTGCGCGACCTGACGCATCCCGGCGGCGGATTTTATTCCGCCGAGGACGCCGACAGCGAAGGTCACGAGGGGAAATTTTACTGCTGGACCAAGGCGGAACTTTCGCAGCTGCTCACCGTCGAGGAATTCAACGTCGCCGCCAAATGCTTTGGCGTCACGGCGGCAGGTAATTTTGTGGATCACAGCCATCCGACGCCGCTGACCGGGCAAAATGTTTTAAGCATGGTTGAGCCCAACGTGCCGGCCGCCGACCAGCCGCTGCTCACCTCCGCAAAGTTGAAAATGCTCGGCGCGCGCGCCGGCCGGAGCCGCCCATTGCGCGACGACAAAGTGCTCGTGTCATGGAACGGCCTGATGCTGGGCGCGTTCGCCCGCGCCGCCGTCGTGCTGGCCGATGAAAAATACCGCGCGGCGGCGGAGCGGAACCTGGCGTTCCTCCGCGAAAAACTTTGGGACGGGGAGACAAGGACGCTTTATCACCGCTGGCGCGATGGCGAACGCGACAATGTCCAGTTGCTCGAAGGCTCCGCGTTTCTGCTCGACGGCGTCCTCCAGCTTTACGAGGCGACGCTAAATCCGAAGCATCTGGATTTTGCCATTGAGCTGGCGACCGCGATGATCGCCAGGTTTTACGACCCGGCGAACGGCGGTTTCTGGCAGACCACCGGCGACACCAAAAATCTCATCCTGCGCGTGAAGGACGACTATGATGGCGCGGAGCCGAGCGGCAATTCCGTCGCCACGCTCACGCTGCTGAAGCTTGCCGCCATCACCGGCCGCGAAGATCTCAAGCAGCCCGCCGGGGCGACGCTGCACCTGTTCGCCGTGCGGTTGCAGCAGCAGCCCGCCGCGCTCGCGTTCCTGCTGCAGGCGTTGGATTTCTCGCTGGACGAACCGCGCCGCGTGGTGATTGCGGGGGACGTGAATTCCGCCAAGTTCCGCGAATTGCTCCGCGCCGCGCACTCGGTTTATCAGCCGAACAAAATTGTGCTTGGCAACACCGGTGCCGCCGGGCCGTTCGCCGGGGCTTTGCCGGTGAACGGCGGGGCGGCCGTTTTCATCTGCGCCGGCAACGCCTGCCAGCCGCCGACGGACGATCCGGAGAAGGTGAGAGAGTTGCTTGGCTGAGGCGCTGGCGGCCAAAACGCAGCGGGAATTCTTGACGCTTTTATCCGCTGGCGACAGACTGCGCACATGAAAATTTCCACTCTTTTTGGCTCCCTCGGTCTGCTGGCCGCCCTGATCGCCGCTCCCCACGCCTTCGCCGCCGAGTCGCCCGGGCCAGTCACGCCGGCGGGCCGCGTCGAACTTTTCAACGGCAGGGATTTTTCTGGCTGGACCTTTTTTCTGCGGAGCAACACGGCGCCGGCGGAAACCTTTACCGTGACCAATGGCGTCATCCATTGCACCGGCCAGCCGTTTGGTTACGCCCGCACTGAAAAAAGTTTCCGCAACTACAAGCTCACGGTGGAATGGCGGTTCGTGAAGATCGCACCCAAGGCTGACAACACCGGCATTTTCGTGCATGTGCAGGGACCGGACCAGATCTGGCCCAAGTGCATCGAGAACCAGGGCTGGTATCAGCGTCAGGGCGATTTCGTCCTGATGAGCGGCGCGACCTGCCAGGGACACGAGACGTTCCCAACCCGGGTCGCCAAAACGCCGGTCCCGCCCAATGAGAAGGCGCCCGGCGAATGGAACACTTATGAAATTGTCTGCTGCGGCGATTCGGTCAAAAACTTCGTCAACGGCAAGCTGATGAACGAAGCCGCCGGCTGCAACGTCACCGCTGGCGCCATCGCGTTGCAGAGCGAAGGCGGCGAGTGGGAACTGCGCAAACTTTGCCTGGAACCGTTGCCGTAAAAAACGATCACGCGGGGCCGGGTGAAAAATCATTTCAGGCTCAGCACCAGGATCACGAGGTCAATCACGAAGAGCACGACGATGGTGATTTCCAGCCAGACCATCACGCGGTTGTTCTGGTCCTGCTTGAGAATCAGGTAAAGGTCGTCGAGCGTCTTGAGCTTGCCGTTGATGGTGCGGTGCCAGTCCGCCAGATGGAAGCGCGAGGAGATTTTTTCGTAGATGCGGGCGAGGTGCCAGTCGCCGAAAAACTTGGTGATGTTGGACAGCTCGTCGTTGAAGCGCGCCATGTCGATGCGGATTTCGCGCAGCTCGCTCAAAATGTCGCCGCGCGAACGCAGCGGGCGTTCGCCGAGGTCGCGATAGGAGCGGTCCAGCGCGTCGTCCAGCAGCCGGTCGTAGGCTTCAAGCTCGGCGAGCTGGAGGTTCGCCAGTTCCATGATGTAAAGCGTCTCGTCAAAATCCTGCGGCTCGTCCACCAGCAGCGCGGCGTCCCAGTCAATGACGACCAGGTCGTTGTCGTAGTAGCTCAAATAGCGCGCGGTGGATTCCTCGGCTTCCTGCTTCGAGAGCCGCTCCAGTTTTTCCTCCTGCGTGAGCAGCGCGGCGATCTGCCGGCGGTGCGCCTGGAACCATTGCTCGGCGGTCGTCGGCGCGCTGGCGGCGTCCCCCACCGGCGCGGCGAGGCAGAAAACCGTGTAAGCCTCCTCCTCCGGCAATTGCGGCTGCGGCCGGATCAAATGTCCGCGCAATTCGGCGACCACCTCCTGCGCGAGGCGCTGGACTTCCTCGTGCAGCGAGCCGTTGCTGAACTGCAAATCGTGGAACGCCACCAGGTCTTCGACCTGATCCACCGCGAACGGCACGCGCACCGTGATGCTGATGGCGCCGACGGGCAGCAGCTTGATGACGCGCTCGACGCGCACCGCGCCGAGCGGCCCGATGCGTTCCATCGGCGGCAGGCGCACCATCTGCGGCTTGTAGAAGAAAAGCTGGCGCGGACTGCGCTTGCTGGCGTCCACGGCGAACTGCGCCACCGGCTGGCCCAGCAGTTTGCGGATCGGCTTGCGCGCGGTGTCGTAGGCCACGTCGAACGCGTAGATGTAAACCACCTCGCCGCGGTGGCGCCTGGCCGGGTTCGTTTTCATCCTGCCGCAACCTACCCCACGAACACCGCATTGTTCAAGCAGCGGAAGCGAATTAATCCTGCGGTGATCTTGAATGGCAATCGGGCGCGCTCCCGGTTTTGTTTTCGTGTGTTTCGCGGGTTTCGGGGTTAAATTTTTCCATTCGCATGAGCGACTTTGAAACCAGATTTGGCGGCATCGCGCGGCTTTACGGCAAGGGCGGCTTGGAAAAACTCCGGGCCGCGCACGTCGTCGTCGTCGGCATTGGCGGCGTGGGCGCGTGGGCAGCGGAGGCGCTGGCGCGTTCGGGCGTCGGCGCGCTCACGCTCGTGGACTTGGACGAGGTCTGTGTGACAAACATCAACCGTCAGCTCCACGCGCTGACGGAAACGGTCGGCCGCGCCAAAGTGGAAGTCATGGCCGAACGCATCCGCGCCATCAATCCCGAATGCCGCGTGACGGCGGAACAGAAGTTCTTCAACGCCCAAACCGCCGCCGAATTGCTCGCGCCGAAATTTGATTTCATCCTCGACGCGATTGATGACGTGACGAACAAGGTGCTGCTGCTCGTGCTTTGTCGTGAAAAAAAACTGCCGGCCATCGTTTGCGGCGGCGCGGGTGGCCGGCGCGAGCTGACCGCCGTGCGGCTCGGCGATTTGGCGCAAGCCAGCCACGACAAGCTGCTGGCCGAAGTGCGGCGGAAGCTGCGCCAGGAACATGGCTACCCCGCCGGGCAGTCGGCGATGGCCGTGCCGTGCGTGTATTCCGTGGAGCGCACCGTCTTCCCGCAACCGGACGGCTCGGTCTGCGAGATGCGTTCGGCGGCGGAGGACGGCGCGCGCTTGAATTGCAACGGCGGCCTCGGCTCGGCGACGTTCGTGACCGGCGCGTTTGGCTTCGCGGCGGCGGGATTTATTGTGCGGAAAATCGCGGAAAGCTGATCACCACCCGCCGAAGATTCTCTGGAAATTCGCTTCGACGCGCGCGGCCAGCGATTCTGTTTTTTCTCCCAGAAATTCCGCGAGGCCGGCATAAACGGCAACCAAATTGGCCGGATGGTTCAGCGGCCTGCCGTCGCCGCCGGTGAGCGGAAATGGGTTTTTGTCCGCCGGCAAAAGCTGGTCCGGCGCATCGGTCTCGACCAGCAGCCGCTCCGGCGGAACCAACCTGAAGGTTTCGCGCTGGCGCGCTTTTCGTTCATTCAAAAAGTAGCCGGGGAAGCTGAAATACGCGCCGAGCTTCGCGAGCGCCGGAATCAGCTCCGCCGGCCCGCCGAAACTGTGCAGCACGAAACCGCGCGCCGGACGCGGATGGTCGCGCATCAGCTCGTGCAGCCGGCCCCACGCCTGCAAACAATGGATGCTCGCGGGCAGATTGCGTTCGGCGGCGATTTGTAATTGCGCGAGAAAAACTTCTTCCTGGCCGGCGTAAGGCAAATCCGGCTTCCAGCGGTCGAGGCCGATTTCACCGACGGCGGCGGGAACGCCGTCGAGAAACTTTTTCAGATTCGCCAGCCAGTCCGGCGTGCGTTCGTGCAGATACCACGGATGATAGCCGAAACTAGGCAGCACCATTTCATTTTCCCGCGCCAGCGCCGCGACTTGCGGCCAGTCGCATTCGCACGCGCCGTTGACGACCATCCGCGCGATGCCGGATTTTTCGCACGCGGCGAGCAGTTCGCCTTGCCGGCCGGCAAAGCGGCCGTCCTGCAAATGATTGTGCGCGTCGTAAAACTTCATGACGCGTGGGCCTGGGCGAACTGCCGGATGCGTTCCCAGACCTTGGCCAGCGCGTTGCGGCGGTTCGGCGTGAGGTGCTGCGTGATGCCGAGCGGCGCGAGAAATTCCGGGCCGTGCGCCAGAATTTCCGCCGGCGCGTGGCCGCTGTAAAATCCGCAAAGCAGGCCGGCGATGGCCTTGACGACGAGGGAATCGGAATCACAGGCGAAGCAGCATTTGCCGTCGCAAAAATCGGAAGTGAACCACAATTTGGCGAGGCAGCCGGGAATCAGATTTTCCGCCACGCGCAGTTCCGGCGCGAGGGGCGGAAGTTTTTTGGCGCATTCAACCAGCAGCGCCAGCCGGTCCTGGCCGTTTTTCAGCCCGGCCAGGCGGGCGGTGAGTTCAACCTGTTTTTCCGCGAGGTTCATGGCGCGGAAAAAATTTCACTCCGCCGGCGGCGGCTCCGCGGCCGGCGGGACGGGCGGGGCCTCGGATTTTTCCGGCTGCGCGCGCGGCGGCTGGTTTTGGCGGGGTTCGTCGCGACGCTGATTCTGCTCGCGATAATCGCGGCGGGATTCATCCCGGCGCGGCGGCTCTCGGCGGGGATCGCGTGCCGGCGGCGGTGGCTGCTGTTCGCGGCGCGGCGGCTGGATGCGACGGAGCGCGCGGCGAAGTTCTTCGAGTTCGCGTTCGTCGGCGAGCTTCTGGCGCTCAGCGACCTCGACGAGTTCAAGCACTTCGTCGAGCTGGTCAATCATCTGCTTGAGCGACTCGGCAATCTCGGTGGCGTGCGCCACGGCTTCGCTGATGGCCGTGGTTTCGGCGGGGCGGAAATCGGCGGGGCGCTGCGCCGGTGGTTCCGGCCGGCGCTCGGGGCGGCGAAATTCGGGCCGCCGGTCGCGCGCGGGTTCGCGCGGCGGTTCGGGCGCGCGCGGCGGCTCCGGCGCGTCGGAAGTTTCCGCCGCCGGTTCGGTTTCGTGCGCGGCAAATTCGGCGCGCTCCGCCGGTTCGGCCGGCGGCGCGGCGGCGGCAACCGCTGCCGGTGCGGGTGAAATTTCTTCGGCGCCGTCGGCGCCGGGACTGGCCGTAACGGGACGCGGGCCGCGGCCCCGGCCGCCTCGGCGGCCGCGCCGGCGGTTGTTCCCGGCGGCGCGACGCGGCGCGGGCGAATTCAAGTTGGATGGTTCGTCTGGCACAAAATTGTCCGGTGAGGATGGCGGCTTGGCGCGTAAAAGCAATGGCGAATTACCCCGGCTTCTTCACAAACAGCGCCAGCGCGGCGGTGAAACCGTGGAGAAAATTCTTGTCGCCGACGGGGCCGATCTCGCCGTTGCAGAAAAAGCCGGCGAGGCCCGTCGGGCCGAAATGCGCCTGCACCAGCCCGGCATCGTGGCTGGCGCGGCCGAAAAGATTCCGGCCGCGGCCGTTGCAGCAGAACAGGCAGCCGCCGTAGATTTCCGTGCCGGCCAGCCGCGTTTTTTCGCTCGCCAGCAGTTCGTTCAAATCCTCGGACGCGGCGGCGGCGTCGCGCCGCTGAAATTGGATCGTCTGCCCCGTGCGCGGCAGCGCGCCGACGGCGAGCACGCCGGAGTTCGGGTCGCCGCCGAGCAGGTTGCGCACGAGAAAATCGCCGCGATGAAAATCCTCGAGGTATTCGTTCACGACGAGGCCGATGTGGAGGTTGCCCTGCACCTTGCGCTGTTCCTCCGGCGGCAGGCTTTGCACCGTCTCGGAGAGCACGGCGTAGGCGGGCCGGTTGGCAATGTTGCGGATGAGGTTTTGTTCGACGCGCGTCAGCGTCCACGCCTCGCCGATGGGCGTGCAGCCCTGCGAAATCACGCCCGCCAGCGCCACGCCGCCGCCGACCGCCACGGCCACGCCGCCGTCCTCAAAAACTTCGCCGTCGAGATAAAACTGCGCGCGCGGCTCGGAGGGATTGCCGCCGGCCAGGCCGCCATAGACCGGCACGGCCGGATAATTTCGATTCCACGAGCGCAGCCAACGTTCGCCGTCGAGCTGGAACGGATCCAGGAACGCCAGCCAGCCGTTCACTTGGTCCCGCGCCACGCCGGTTTCGACCGGCCAGAAATTTTCGCCGTCGGCGCCGGCAACCTGTTCCTGCGTGAAGCGGACGCCTTTCAGCTTCGCGCCGGGCAGCGCATACAGCGCCAGCACCAGCCCGCCCGCGCTTTCATATTCCTCGGCATTGGCAATCAAACCGCCGCCGGAGCAGCCGGCGAGCAAGGGAATCTGCGCGTGCACCCGGAGAATCTCCAAAACCTGCTCCGCGTGCGGGAAAAATTTCGGCGACAGGAACACGAGCCCCAGCGTCACCGCCTTCGCCGGCAGCCGCGCCCGCAAACCACGCGCCCACTCGGCCAGTCCGGCTTCGTTCATGCCGTCCGGCCAGCAGGCCGCGATGGAGGTTTCTTCGCTCACAAATCCTGCTTTAACCATGCCACAATTTTTTCACCGGCCCAAATATCTTTTACTTTTTGGCGCGCGCGGGCGACGGCGAACTTTTTGCCGCTGACCAGAACCTCCGCCGCCAGCGGCCGGGTGTTGTAGTTGTTCGCCATGACCGAGCCGTAGGCGCCCGCGCTCAACAGCGCCAGCCGGTCGCCGGCGCCGACTTTCGCCAGCGGCCGGTCCTTGCAAAAATAATCGCTCGATTCGCAGATGCCCCCGACCACGTCGGACGAAACCGTCGCGCCGCCCGTTTTGACGAGCGGCACGATCTCGTGATACGAATCGTAAAAAGCCGGGCGGATGAGGTCGTTCATCGCCGCGTCCACGATGACAAAATTCTTTTTGCCCGTGCGCTTCACATACTCGACCTGCGTGACCAGGGTGCCGGCGTTGCCGACAATGAAGCGGCCCGGCTCGACGACAATCTTCAAGCCCAGCGGCTGGAGCAGCGGCAGCAATTTTTCCGCGTAGCTGGCCGGCGTCAAAATGCCCTTGGCCGGCTTGGTTTGCCACCACGCCGCCGCGCCGCTGGCCAGCGCCGGCTGGTAGACGATGCCCAGGCCGCCGCCGGGGCTGAAAAATTCCAGCGCGTATTTTTCCGCCAGCTTTTTGACGAGCGGCAGGACTTTTTTCACCGCCAGCTCGTAAGGCGTCACGTCCGTCAACTGCGAGCCGATGTGCATCTGCACGCCGCGCAGCCGGATGTTTTTCAGCCGGCTGGCGCGCGCGTAAATCGCCTCGACGTGCTCGAACTGGATGCCGAACTTGTTTTCGTAGGTGCCGGTGGTGATCTTGGAATGCGTCTGGGCCGAGATATTGGGATTGATGCGCACGGCGATGGGCGCGCGCTGCTTCCGCCGCGCCGCCACTTGGTTGATGCGGAGGATTTCCGGCTCGCTCTCGCAGTTGAAGGAATAAATCCCCTGGCGCAGCGCAAATTCAATCTCCGCCTCCGACTTCGCCACGCCGGCGAACACGCATTTCGCCGGGTCGCCGCCCGCCGCGATGACGCGCTGCAATTCGCCCGCGCTCACCACGTCGAAACCGCTGCCGAGATTCGCCAGCGTGCGCATGACCGAGAGGTTGGAGTTCGCCTTCATCGCGAAACAGACCAGGTGGTCCAGCGGCGCCAGCGCGATGTCCAGCTTTTGAAAATGATCCTCCAGCGTGTGCTGCGAATAGACGTAGAGCGGCGTGCCAAATTTCCTGGCGAGCGACTCGACGGCGACCCCTTCACAGAACAGCTTGTTTCCCACGTAACGAAAACTATGCATAAAGCCGGTAGTTTAGAGTCAGCCGGCAAAAGTTCAAGGTCGGGAAAACAAAAAACCCGCCGGAAAATTTCCGGCGGGTGGGAACGGGAATTTTTTTACGGCTCGGCCAGGATGGCCGCGCGCTGTTTGTGGTATTCCTCCGGCGTAAGCTGGTTGGTCTTGTATTTTCCGAGCAGCGCCTGCAGGCGGCTCTCCTTCGAGGCGGCGATGGGCAACGGCGGCGCAGCGATTTGATGCAGGCCGAGTTCCGCGCCGGGGGAATCCATTTTGCCAGGCTTGGCGGCTTCGGCTTCGGCCTTCTTTAACTCGGCAAGTTTTTTGTCGGCCTCGGCCTTCGCCTTTTGGTCGGCGGCAGCCTGGGCGGCATCCTGTTTGGCCTTGGCGGCGGCGGCAGCCTGCGCCTCTTTTTTCGCCTTCAACTCTGCGGCGGCCTGCTTGGCCTTGGCCTCGGCGGCTTCCTTCTTGGCTTTTTTGTCGGCGGCGGCTTTGACATCGGCGGCGGCCTGGGCTTCTTTTTTCGCCTTCAGTTGGGCGGCGGCTTGGGCGGCATCCTGCTTGGCCTTGGCCTCGGCGGCTTCCTTCCTGGCTTTTTTGTCGGCGGCGGCTTTGACATCGGCGGCAGCCTGGGCTTCTTTTTTCGCCTTCAGTTGGGCGGCGGCCTGGGCGGCATCTTGCTTGGCCTTGGCCTCGGCGGCTTCCTTCCTGGCTTTTTTGTCGGCGGCGGCTTTGACATCGGCGGCAGTCTGGGCTTCTTTGTTCGCCT
>Ga0316220_1004502_pt1 | contig 10635 bp, 11 predicted proteins | sample TBH18005metaG_FD_203632 | JGI IMG/M metagenome (GOLD analysis project Ga0316220, IMG submission 203632) | Freshwater microbial communities from Trout Bog Lake, Wisconsin, USA - TBH18005 | ecosystem: Environmental > Aquatic > Freshwater > Lake > Hypolimnion/Profundal zone | place: USA: Wisconsin...
AGAAGCAAAAGGCCAAGACCCTTAGGTCTTGGCCCTTCTAGGTGTTTTTGGTCGGCGCGAGAGGATTCGAACCTCCGACCCCTACCACCCCAAGGTAGGGTTTGAACTCAAATGAACCGACGTGAATCGATTAAGTTATTGAAAAATTTGTTATTTAACAAATTATCGTTCATGCCTGTTCATCAGCATTTACCCCTGTATTTTCCGTATATTTTCCGTATGATTTTGGAGGGGGAAACATGGCTAGAACCAAGCGGGACACGAAGATTGACAACCGGACCAACCGCCAACTGCTAGCTGCAAAATCAGAGCCTTATTGGACTGTCTTGGAAGTTGGGAGGGCTCTCGGCTATCGTAAATCAAGTAAAGGCGGTGGTACCTGGATCGCACGGCTGTATAGGCCAGATGCCAAGCCAGCCAAGAAATACGAGGCCCTTGGGGCCGCTGATGACTTCCATGATGCCGATGGGATAGACATCCTTAATTTCTCCCAGGCCCAGGCAAAAGCTCAGGTTTGGTTCTCGGAAGAGTTGGATCGGTTCGCCGAAAGGGAAGGCCTCGTGGTCTCCAGTTCGCGAAAGAAGTACACGGTCGGGAATGCTCTGGACGACTACCTCAAAGAAGCTGAGCAGCGGGGCGTGAAGGGCATCAAGATCATGACCACCACCATCAACGCCCATATCCGGCCTGCTCTAGGCGACATTGAGTTGAAAAAGCTCTCCCAGCAACGGATCAAGGATTGGCTGCAAGAGTTAGCCGAGTCCCCCCGCCGAATGACGGGGAAGGTCCGGGAGGAGGTAAAACATCTTCCGGACCCCAGCACCGATGACGAGCGCCGAGCCCGGAAAGATACTGCGAACCGCATATTGACCAACCTCAAATCCGCCCTGAACTATGCCTTGGCCTCCCACCGGTACAGAGGCCCCGCCAATTGGCGTGATGTGAAGAAGTACAAAGGAGTAGAAAGCGCAAGACTCAGGTTTCTGAGCATCCAGGAACAGCGGCGCCTCGTAAACGTCTGCCCAGATGGATTCAAGCAACTTGTTCAAGCGGCCCTGTACACTGGGTGCCGTTATGGAGAACTCTGCCGCCTGAAGATCCATGATTTCAATCCCACGGCGGGGAGTCTCTTTATCGGGCAAAGCAAGAGCGGGGAAACTCGCCAAATTGCCCTAGATGAGGAAGCCACCGCTTGGTTCAAAGAGCAGGTAGCGGGGAGAAATGGCTGGGAGTCTATCCTTCTGAAGCCGAACGCAAAGGGTAAGAGCAGGAAACACCAAGAGGATCCCTTGGGCTGGGGCCCTCATGATCAGAAGAAGCTCATGGTGGATGCCTGTGAAAAGGCCAAGATTGAGGCCTTAGGGTTCCACGAACTCCGTCACACCTACGCCTCGACTTTGATGGAGGCTGGGATTGCTATCAAAATTATTGCCACTCAGCTTGGACACCTCGACACCACGATGGTCGAAAAGTACTACGGGCACTTGGGACCAAACGTGGTGGCGGAGGCAATCCGCAAGCAGGCTCCAAGGCTGAAGATTTCGAAACCCAAGGTCAAGCCGCTAGAGATCGCCAAATCAGCGGGGTGACAGGCCCAGCCATGGCTCTGCCTGGGGCCTGTGGCACTTCCTGCTCAAGGAAGGTCACCACGAATGGGGTTCAGACCTGAGGTGGTCCGTCTGGTGACGCACCGGGATTGGCCATCCCAGGAGTTGCCCTAGATCATTTCTGGGATTTGGGGGGTCCATGTCGTATCCACTGTAGGAGGTACGTTATGGCACGAAAGGCCGCAGTCACTGCATCTACGGCACCCACCGCAGCCGAGAAGAAGGCCACCCATCCCGCTCTCGCACTTTCAGTCGAGGAGGCTGCCGAGGTCATCGGGATTGGCAGAACGATCTGCTTCAGGCTCATTTCCCAGGGCCATCTCCGCGCCCTGAAGATTTACAGCCGCACCGTGGTGCCCGTGACCGCCATCGAGGAATTTCTTGCTACCTACGGCAGTGCGGCATGAGTCGCCGGGTAACCCCAAACCCCTAAGGGCCACCTCCGAGTGGCCCTTTTCATTGCAGTGAAGGGCAGCACACAAGGCTATCCGTGGCGGAGTGACTAGCAACTTACGGATGTCCTTTCCAGATTCTCAGAAATGGGGGGGCCACCTCGTATCGAGTGTAGGAAAGCAATTCCGCTGACCTAAGCCTTGCAGTCCGAGGAGGACGAACTATGAACACTTCCCGCAATTCCGATTTTGATACCTGGGCCAAAGCCTTGGCGGCTTTGAATCTGGACCGCGAGGAGGCCACCGCGAAACACCAGAAGGGAGCCACGATTCGTGTAGCCATCCTTAATCCTGGGCAGTCCACCTGGGAGGTCCGTGAGATCGCCCACAGTCTCAAAGGGTTTCAGACCGCCGTGGGTGGACTCATCGAGCTCATCACTTCGGGGTCGGGCTCCTTCGAACTCTATGTAAACGAAGATCAAGATAATCCGTCACTGCCTCCTTGCGCCTGCGTTCGTATGGATCCAATCCGGATTTTTCGGGGACCCATTGTGGCCTTCGGACCTCGCAATTTTTTCCTCGATTTCGAGTTGCCTATCACTCCCGAGTCATTGGCTAAGGTAGAACAGGCGCTCCAGCCCGTTGCGGATTGGGGGCGTAAAAGGTAAGCCCCGAGAGGGTTTACCCCCTCACTAGCCCACGGACGAAACGTCTCACGGCCCGGGGCCGATTATTGGGACTTTAAATTTTCTTTAAATAAATTTTCGAAATCTGCTCATGGCCCTCGTATTGACAGCAGAGGGCAATTCAGCCCAACGGAGAACTAGATGAGTCACGAGAACTACCCCAACCGTAACCCCAAGACCCGCTGTTCTCTTCGAGGGTAGAGCCCCACTGTTCCGAACTATCGACACACAGGAGTCATTCCCATGGCTGGATTCACTAAGCTTTTCAGTAGCATCGTAACTTCGTCACTTTGGGGACTGGATGACAAGGTTCTCAGAGTTTGGATCGCCATGTTAGCCCAGTGCGATTCAGAGGGACGCGTAGAAGGTAGCATCCCTGGTTTTGCCCACCTTTGTAGGTTGACGATCTCAGAGTTTGAAGCTGCCCTTCAGGTTCTCAGTGCGCCTGATCCCTACAGCAGAACTCCTGACAACGAAGGTAGGCGGATCGATGCCATCCCAGGGGGTTGGGTGATTCTCAACCACAGGGTCTACAGGGATGCCAATCAGGCCAAGAATGGAAGTAGGGCCCCGTATATGGTCCAGTACCGGGCTACCAGGAAGGCAGGTGTTACACGTAACACTCCTGATGATGAGAATGTTACAGGTAACCCAGATACAGACACATATACAGAAACAGAATCATCATCATCATCAAACGATGACGGTGACGATGTAAAACCACAGGGGAAAAAGAAGAAGAAGCTGGCTGTCGGTCTGAAGCCCGAAATCTACGCTATGGCAGATAGGCTTGCAGATGAATGGCCTGATTCCCGAGGGGACGTGGCTCTGGTGGCTGATCAATACACAGCCGCACAGAGGATTGAGAAGATTTTGAAGGCCTACGATGGCATCGCCCTCTGGGAGTTGGAACAGTCTGCTCTGGATTATCTGAAGTATCTGCCCAAGGGGGTTTACCCCTCGGCATTGGAGAACTATTTCCGTATGAATGGCTACAAAGGGGATGACCCTAAGTGGAAGACAGAACTTGTCACATGGCGGCATCGGCAGATGGCAAAGGCACAGCCCTCGGCAGGGGGTGAGGCATGAGCCTGGAGCAAGAACTCTCTTACTGTAAATATCTCCTCAACAACCAGGATGAAGAAGCTATTGCCCTGGCCGACCCCGCCGTTTTCAGGTCTCATATACCCCGTTCCATTCTGGTTTGGGCCCAAGGGATTCGGGCTGGTGGCCAATGGCCCTCGGAACAGTTGCTCTTTAGCCTTGCGGGTGAGCACCTGGAAACTTTCCAAGACGGGCTGAACTGCCCTCTCCCCGCTGATCACAAAGCCATCTTGGCGGAGCTTACCAAGGTTAAGAAGCGGTCCGATGCCGTTGAGGCGCTACATAAAGCCATGGCTGATGCCCGAGAGGGCAACTTTGTTGGCATTGCCTCCCAGGTGAACGAACTGGTAGCCAGCAATGTCCCTAAGTGGGAAATGCGGGACTTCGCCAATGTGGTCAAAGACATCAAGGCAGGGAAACCGCTCAGAGAACTCTCTGATGATGTGAACTACCTTCATACCGGGATCAAGGGAATAGATGACGTCCTGGCCTCGGGTCCACGGACCTATGGTGCCCTGTGCGCTATGCCAGGAGTTGGTAAAACGTCCCTTCTCTTCCAGGCTGCGGTGATGAGCGCTTCCAAAGGCATTAAGACTTTGGCCATCTCTCTCGAAACTGATAGGGACGTCCTGGAGGCAAAATGCGGTGCGACCTTCCTCAAGATCAAGGGCGGTTCCCAATATGTGAATACCCTTCTGCGCAAGGGTTCGAAGTCTGAATATCTGCCTGACGATCTAACCTGGGCTGAGAACTGCCTTCAGATTGCCTACCACCCGGCAGGGCTCCCGTGGGAGCAACTTGAAGCCATGATTCGGTCAATGGCAAACAAGGGATACAAGCTCATCCTCCTCGATTACTTCGCCCTGGTGGAACCTGTCCAGATTAGGGGTAAAGGTGAATTCAGCCTGTACGCCGAGATGTCCAAGGGCCTGAAGGTGCTGGCAGGTGAGACCAAGACCGCAATCGTGGTTGTTGTGCAGCCGAATGCTGAGGTGGACTACGACATCAAGCCGTCCCCTAAGAACATGAGCGTCACCAAGCAGATCTTCCGCGACTACGACTACGGGCTCTTCTTGTGGGGGGCCGATGAGGAGACTACCCAGGAATGGATAAGGCAGGGGCTTCAACAAGCAACGCACCTGATTCCCCCTAAGGATCCAGGTCGCATCCACCGCAGGCTGCTGAATTGTTGGCTTCATAAGAACCGTGTCTTCGCTGGTGAATTGGGGAATCCTGAGCCCACCGTCTTCGTGGATGCAGATATCGCAATGAACTGGTTCACAGAAGCCGACTATCAGCCTCCCCCTGAAGTTGGTGATGCCAATCCCAACAAGCCCGGAAGAGGGAGGAAGCGATGAGCACGGCCCTGGAATACGCGCTTGGGTTTAATACCCTTGGATACAATGTCATCCCCCTTCTGCCGATGGGCAAGACACCCCCCATCGAATGGGAGGTCTACCAGACACGCTTTAGCACTCCTGAGGAGATCCAGGCGTGGTACGCCCAGAATCCCTACTTCAATGTGGGGCTTCCGACTGGGGCCCACTCTGGACTCGTGGTCATAGATGCTGATAGCCCTTCTGCTGTTCGATATTGCACCCTCCACATGGAAATGACTCCCTTCCGGATCCGTTCCCGCAAGGGAATTCACTACTATTACCGACACCCTGGATTTCACATCCCGAGCAAGGCTCGAATCCATCCTGTTGAACTCATCGACATCCGAGGTGATGGCGGCTTTGTCACCACCATCGGTAGCATCCATGAGTCTGGATTTGTCTATGACTTGCCCCCGGGTGCCCGAGTCATCCCCATCACAGAATTGCCCGTCTACAGGCCTGAGTGGTTCCCCTATAAACCTGTCCTGTCCTTCGGTGACAAGTTGGTTGGAATGGATTACTCAAAGGCCGATAAGGCTCTTGGGTGGCTGGCCAAACAGGAGGGAGTGGTTGAAGGCTCCCGCAATCAAACCGCTTTCAGTATTGCGGCCTGGATGATCAGGGACATGGAGGTTGATCCTGATGATGCCTTAGACGGACTCGCGGCCTGGAACCGAAAGAACCGTCCACCGCTGCCAGATCGGGAATTAGAGACTGTCGTTCAGTCAGCGGCAAAGGAGAAGTTCGGGCGGGTTTAGATTTGCCCTAGCCCATGCAGCGGCCTGGGCCCAGTTGGCCCATCTGAGCTATTGATGCTCGTAGGATGCGTTCCAGAGCTCTCGCTGAATCCCCATCTGTCCAAAGGGTTGTGTCATACACTCGATTGGTCACTACTGGGATCGGTTCTGATTGGCTCGGTTCGGAGACCACGGATCCGCCTGTCCTGTAGATCACGGTCCCTGGGCTTTCCTTGGACCTAGTCCCTGTAGTTGTACTTGGGGGAGGAACTTTCGGGGCTTTTGGGGTCGTGTCCCCCTGGCTGTCAGCGATTTTGGCCTGTGACTGTGCCAGTATCCGGCTAGCTCTGATCATGATGATTTCCTCCTCTACATCAAAAGAGGAAACCTCAACCCAGATGCCTCGGCTTTAGCCGCATGGACCCATCCGATTCCTGGAGGGGAGCCTTTCCGAGAGCGGTTCAAGAAATAGGGGAAGTCCGCCCCCGCCGAAGGTCCCCGGGCCTGAATATGAGTTGATCACTGTTGTGATGCTGGAGAATTCACCAAGGTTATTGCGACTCATTAGCCCGAACGCCTTGGAAGGTGTTGGCTCCCAAATTGGGAGTTGCATGTCATTTTTCATTTCAGCGATCTGGTTTGACGATTGAGCCATAACGGGGGAGGCCTATGCAAAACAAAGGGCCCCCTGGAGAGGTGTGAGTGGTCAGGCTGTCCAACAACAAATTGAAATGACCGGAATAGTCAATCGACCAGCCGTTGGGCGATCCCTACGGTCCATCTGAGGAAACCCATGATCAGTGCCATTGAACGTGCCGAAATCGTCCAGGCTGGACAGGCTGACGGCCAACGCCTCTTCGCGGTAGCAACAGTCATATACAAGGGTCTCATCATCCTGAACTACATCCTGGCTGTAATCGGTGGCCTCGTTGGCCTCGGGATGATCGTGGGTGCTATGAGAGCTGACTATGGCGGCGGAATGATGTTCTTTATGGCTGTTGGGGTGCTGGTGGGTACCGCCATCGCATGTGCAATCAACTACGCTGCAGCCGTGCTATCGACCCACGTGGCCAAAGTACTCGTGCACATCTTGTTCGCCAATCTGGCGATCATGGACTCGAAGGAGAATGCATGAGTCTATATGGCAAAGCAGGGGCGGCTGGCACTGCCGCCTCCCTTCCAACATCCATAGAAGGCTCTCTTCTTCTGACTGTCTTCAGATGGATCTTCCTTTACCTCGGGGTGGCGACCCTTCTGCACTGGTTCATCTGGGGCTTTACTATCCTGCGCCGGATCATTCCAGTGGCGCCGCCCCCGATTCAGGACATGTTCAAAATTGAATGGGTGATAGGTCTTCTGGCATGCGTCTTCTACCTTGGAGTGACCATTTGGGCCTCCAGAAAAAGATCCATCCCAGCGTTGTCAATTCTTATCGGTTTTTCAATTGCAGGACTTGCTTGCTGGGCCTATTTGACGATGAGCGCACCCATAAAGCGAGTCCCGGATCAGGACCACAGTGCTCTCTACCTTATGGCCGCATTTCAAAGCCGTGGTACCGCTTTTACTTGGCTTCTCACTCTCGCACAACAGGCTGGTGCAAAGATCGCGTCACCCATGTGGCGGGGGCTCACGATTACCCAGCACATCCTGACTGCCGGGTTATGCGTCTTCGCAATGATAAAGCAGCCGACTGAGAGTAAATAATCACTTCTTCAGTGTCGGATCATCTCTCCACTTCATAAGTAACTTTTTTTGCGTTAGTGCTGACAATAAATGAAACTAAAGTTATTTTTTAATTCACAACATTTAAAAATTGTCCCGCTCGGTGGAGATATATTATGAGTTTATATGATAATTCAAAACCCAGCGAACCTTTTAAATTAAGTGAATCATCGAAAAAATTGATACTCAAAATTTCCAAAATTATTATTATATTAGGTGTTTTTATAACAGTTATCGCAATTTTTGGCCCTCAAATTTATCATAGCTACCAAAGATACTCTATCGCAAAGGAAATTAATTCACTATCAATAGATAAATTAGCATCTGTTTCAATCGAAAATATTGAAGCACTTGAAATTAAATTAGGAAGGCAGTCTGGACAAGGTCTATGGCGTGATCCGAATTGGCGAAAAAAATTAACTCATTATCAAACTGAGAACACAAATTGGGAATATTGTTTTCTTGGCAGCAAGTTGGGATTTTTAAAAAATATTAAATCTTCAATAATAAATAATACACCAATTGATCGTAATGAATTTAGTATTAAATATGAAATTGATACATTTGATTATGCTGCAAAGATGGGGGTGTCTGAGGCTCAAATATTCGGACCTATAGCAAAACAATACCTAGATTCGTCAAATCCAGCCCCAATGAAGTCATCTTCACCTGCATCTGGAGTCATATCGGCTAAAATTGGCGCTATTGATCAAGACCCATTAATCAGTCATGTTCAGGTTAAATCCGTCACTGATTATTATTTAGATGCGCCTGTTCAACTGCTTGGCATGATCGATGACACGGCTGGTAAGTTCGTGGCTCATGAGGCACGTGCAGGTCTAATTAAACTCCAGGACGATCACAACGGGTATTTACAGGTTGAAGGTAATGTCCTGATCAATAAATATGCCCTTGCCCTCTTCATCATGAAGGATGGCAGTCGCCTGTTAGGCATTCAGAGTTTTGGCGGTTCCGTAACACAGGTCCGTTTCCTGCGAAGGACCGAAGCAGGGGAATGGAGCGATGCCACCGAGGAGGTCTGGCCGAAGATCAGCCAAGAATTCTTGATCAGCCGATTCAGAAAGGCGTTCCCAAATTATGCCGACTCAATAGAAAAAAAATTAAGTAATCATGGTCAGACTACCGTTAGTTATGAACTCCCAAGATCGGGGACAACGATAATCGCTAAATCCGGGCTTGATGAGCCTGAGTTCTTCGGCAAGGAACTGTTTAAAATCCGATTCACTCGGGAACGCTTTGAAATCATTCAGTGAAAGGAATCACTGAAGGGCCCATAGGAAGTACGGAGAGCCCCAGCGAAAAGGATGACGCGTTCCTATCAGGCTCGGACTGATCACTGGATACCCATTTGTAGCTTCCAGCCTGGGAGATCTGTGAGCGCCTGAATACGAGTTGACCCCAAAACAGAGGGTTCCTGACCCTCTATCTGAGATCGACACGAAAAAGCGTTCAGTGCCTAACCTGAATACGGGTTGACCGTCAACTCGTATTCAAAGCAACGGTCAACTCATATCCGTCTATTTGGGGTATAGTTCAAAATCCTTATTAGGCCCTACTGTAGACATATTGCCATAATCAATGAGAAGTCTTGCTTGTGTCGCATTATAATTATCTATCGTACTCGGCCCTAGAAATGTAATCACAATAATCATTAACATATCATCTTGAAAATCAAATGAAACAAGTGCATTTCTATCGTAAAATGTTCTAGTAATCATTAAACGAGTTGGGGTTATCTCCTTTGCATCATGAATAACACCAAGAAATTCACTTTTTGACATGGCCCATCGAGTTCCAAAGAGGTTTACAGGAAAACCTGATGATGGAACTGATCCTTGAATGTCCTGAATCGCAGCATTTTTACCTGCTTGACCACCAATATAACGCATTAAAAAACTCAATAAAATAATCACGGGTATCGCCAACCAATATTTTTTATTGGATTTTGTTGTAACGAGTTTTGTATCGCCATCTTTGATTGAAGCCGATGCGGGGTGTAGGGTTTGTGCGACTGAAGGGCTTCCAGTTGCCAACACTTCACCCTCTGGCTGATGTTTCTCGCCAGGAGAAATTTCGCGGCCCTTCTCTGGGGCGGAGACCGTTTCCACCAACCCAATGGCTTTGGGCCCCGCTATCTGGGCCGTGTCCTGTTCAGTGATCGTCCCGGCTTGAATCGCTCGGTTGGGGGGAGAACCAGCCTGTATCGAAGTACCACAAGCGACACAAAATCTGGCACTAGGAAGGGATTCCTTACCGCACTGAGGGCAAAAACTCATTGGAAGCTCCCTGATTGATTGAACACGAGGGTATCAGCATTCGCCCAGCCTACTTCCTGCCCCTTGGGCTTACGGGCTACGGGCAGGGCAATAGGCCTCCAGGCGAGATATCCTGAGCCCTACTTGAGGGCATCTGGGTTGATACGACCCGGAACTCAGCCCCGGCGGGGTCGTCCTGCCGGGGTTTTTCGTTGCGGGGCATCTGGTGACGCACCTCCCGCACTTGGGACCTCCTCCGGCGATCTCTAGAGGTTGCGGGGCCCCATGGACGCCTAGGAAGCCCCGCCGATCTTCAGGGGGGGCCACCTTGGGAGCATCGCCTAGCCCAAGCTTGGGGGCAAGCGTACGGATTGTCTCTGCCGATCAGAACCACTGAGCATGACTGGGGTAGTCCAGAAGGGAACTCCGCAACCCTGATGGAGACTGGATCTCCAGCGTCTTCCGCACTGGAGAACAATTCAGATTTGTTCACGCCTGAACAGACCAGTTCAGCCACGTACTTTCCGCATATTTTCCGTATTTCGATCCGGATGAAAAACCGATGCCGATAAAACACAAAAAGGACCTAGATTTCTCTAGGTCCCCTTTGGTCGGCGCGAGAGGATTCGAACCTCCGACCCCTACCACCCCAAGGTAGTGCGCTACCAGGCTGCGCCACGCGCCGTGAACCTTTGACTGTAGAACGGCCTGGCACTCAGGTCAAGGCTTCGG
>Ga0316220_1004508_pt1 | contig 10622 bp, 6 predicted proteins | sample TBH18005metaG_FD_203632 | JGI IMG/M metagenome (GOLD analysis project Ga0316220, IMG submission 203632) | Freshwater microbial communities from Trout Bog Lake, Wisconsin, USA - TBH18005 | ecosystem: Environmental > Aquatic > Freshwater > Lake > Hypolimnion/Profundal zone | place: USA: Wisconsin...
AAACCAAGTTGCAAGCGCTTAAAAATTCCAACCCCGATCTCGGCGTCGTGGTCAAGGGCGCGGACGAGACGGACTACCAGATTATGGTCAGCGTCATGGACACGCTCAAACAGCTCGACATTACCAAAATGGGCCTCGCGACGGATTGATTTCCGGTGTCGGAAATTATTTTAGCCCGGACGCAAACGGAAATTTCGATTGGCTACCGCTTTCAGGTGTGGTTAGTCTTCCAGCCACGGTCAGGAACTAATGGGTTATGCCCTCGTCGGCGAGGCGTATTTCCATTGGCTCTAAACTGACCGGCAAGCCATGGGTGTATGAAAATACCAGTAATCAAAAAACGCGAGCCATTAAACGTGGTGGCCGGCGTTTCCACTCTCTCAAAAATTGAATTTGCCCGGAATCCCTTTCCGGCGTTGTTGAAAGAACCGGCGCATTTCTGGGATGAAATTTTCATCGCGAATGAAGCTTACATTCTGGCGGAGACGACCCACCCCCGCATCCGGCGCAAACTGGCGTATGATGCGGAATCGCACCGGCTCTTTCTGGAATATGTGGAGGCGGAGACGTTGTATGATCTGGTGCGGGCTGGCGTGACGGTCAAGGCGCCGGGCCGCACCCATCAGATTTTGCAAAGCGTGGCGGAGACGGTGGCCGATATGCACGCGGGCATTCTCTGCGACCGGCCCATCATTCATAATGATTTGAAGAGCATGAATGTGTTGATTCCCGCCGCCGCGCCCCAAGAGGCCGTGTTGATTGATTTTTCCCATTCCTATTTCAAAGGCAACCGGCCGCCACAGCTGACGGACAAACAGGCAAATCTGGTGGGAACGGCCAAGTATATGGCTCCGGAAAAGTGGGATGATGACTACACGCACGGTTTCAAAAGTGATGTCTTCGCCTTTGGCGTCATGGCTTATTATGCCTATACCGGAAAGCATCCGTTTGAAGGCGATCTGGCCCAGCTTGAACAGCAGATTCGGGAAGTCACGCCGCGCTCGCCGACGGAACTGGGCTTCAACGTCCTGCGCAATACGCTGGCCACCACGATGGCGTGTCTTGATAAAAAACCGGACCGCCGCCCCGCCATGGAGTATGTCGCTCAATGTTACGCGGACGCCGCCGGCTTGTTCAGATGACGGCGCGTTTTGATTGCCGCTGGGTTGATAAAAATACAAGCGCCGATACCTTCACCCAGATGTTGCCGCCCGGCGGCAGCGCCAGTTCCGCCACCCGTTCCACCGTCCTCTTCCCTTTGCTCGTCAGTTTCATCCTGCATCCGCCGTCACGAAAATAAAAAGGTTTCTACCAAGCAAGATGACCAGTATTCCTGGCCTCAAAAAATCCCGGTTGCTTTTGATGCCGGCTGGCGCAAAAATCCGCAATGCTTGCTCGTGTCTGCTCTGCCGCCTTGAATGGGATTGATGCCTACGCCGTCGAAGTCGAAGTGAACTGCGGCTATGGGGAAACGCTGGTCGTGATTGTCGGCCTCCCGGATGCCGCCGTGAAGGAATCGCGCGACCGGGTGTCCACGGCCTTGACGAATTCCGGCTACAAATTTCCGATGGGCAAGACGACCATCAACCTCGCGCCGGCAGACGTAAAAAAAGAAGGGCCGAGTTTTGATTTGCCGATCGCCATGGGCATGCTTGCCGCCAGCGAACAAATCGAAACCGACCAGCTCGATCAATTTGTCATCGTCGGCGAACTCGCTTTGACCGGCGGCGTGCGGGCTTGCAAGGGCGTTTTACCGGTGGCGTTGAAGGCAAAAGCCGATGGGAAAACGGGCATTCTCGTGCCCGCCGAAAACGCCGCCGAAGCCGCCGTGGTGGATGGATTAAATGTCATTCCCGTGCAAAATCTGCGCGAGGCCGCGCAGTTTCTGGAAGGCGAAATAAAAATCGCGCCGACGAAGGTGGATTTGGAAAAACTCTTCGCGCACGAACTCAACGAGGAAAACGATTTCTCGGAAGTCAAAGGCCAGGAGAACGTCAAGCGGGCGCTGGAAATTGCCGCCGCTGGCTCGCACAACGTCCTTTTAGTCGGGCCACCGGGCACCGGCAAATCCATGCTGGCAAAACGGCTCGCGACCATTCTGCCACCGCTCACGCTCGCCGAGGCGCTGGAGACAACGAAAATTCACAGCATCGTCGGTCTGCTCAAATCCGGCCAAGCGCTCGTCACGCAACGACCGTTTCGCGCACCGCACCACACTGCCAGCGATGCGGGACTTTTGGGCGGAAATATAAATCCGACGCCCGGCGAAATCTCGCTGGCGCACCACGGCGTTTTATTTTTGGACGAGTTGCCGGAGTTCAAGCGCAGCGTTTTGGAGACGCTGCGGCAGCCGCTGGAAGAAGGCATCGTGACGATTTCGCGCGCCGCCGGCACGATGACTTTCCCAAGCCAATTTATGCTGGTGGCCGCGATGAACCCGACGCCGGATGGCAAAATGCTGGGCGAGTCAAAAAGTTCGCCGCGCGAAATCCAGAATTATCTGGGCCGGATTTCCGGGCCGTTGCTCGACCGCATTGATATGCACATCGAAGTGCCGGCGGTGAAATTTCGCGAGATGTCGTCCGCGTCGCCCGGCGAAGCTTCCGCGCAAATCCGCGAGCGCGTCATGGCCGCGCGCAAAATTCAGCACGCCCGCTTTGCCAGCAAACCAAAGGTGACGTGCAACGCGCGGATGGGTTCGCGCGAATTAAAATCGTTCTGCGAGCTGGATGAGCCGACGCGCGATTTGCTAAAGCACGCGATGGCGGAATACAATTTGAGCGCCCGCGCCTATGACCGGATTTTGAAGGTCGCGCGCACCATCGCGGATTTGGCGGGCGCGGAAAAAATTTCCGGCGACCACATCAGCGAGGCGATTCAGTTTCGCTCGCTCGACCGGCAGTTGTGGGGCTGAAGTCAAACGCCGTGCGGCCAACTTGAAAAACTGCGAGGCAAACCTGCGCTGTCGCCGGATCGTTCAGGCATAGCGCGCCGGAACGGATGCGCGGCGGCTGACCTTCGAGTTGGAGCGGAAATTTTTCCGTGAGCGAATTCGCGAACGTGGGAAAATTTTCAAAGCCTTCCGCGCGCAACTGCGCGGTGTTCACCAGCCGGAACGAGCCGGAACAATTTTGGCTCGTCTGCCGCATCAGCTCCACCAGCACGCGGCCCATCGTGTAGCGCGGATTGATTTCCACGACGGGTTTTAGTTTCACCGCGCCGTTCGCGTCGCGATAAACAAAGGCGTCAAGGCCGATTGGCCCGGTGAAAGCCACGCGGCGCAATTCGGTTTCCAGCGCGGCGAAAATTTCCGCGTAAAATTCCAGTAGCAAACCGGAGATGTCCGCCGCCGCCTGGAACTGTGAAATGACCTTCGCCGGAATCCGCTTGTGATGATGCGGCTCGGCGAAGTTGGCGATGAACTGGCCGCGCGCGTCGCAGTGCAAACCGGTGAAGCCGCAGAGCTTCAGGCCGCGCTCCGACATTTCGAGCTGCACGGAAAAATCCTGCAACCGTTCCAGCCACGGCTCGATGACCAGCTCGCGTTTTTGCGCGAAGGCATTTTCCAGCCAGCGGAGTTGCGCCGGCAACATCTCCGGCTCGAACAGCCGCAGCGCGTTGCTGCCGGCCACGCCGAGCGCTGCCTTCACAACAATTTTGTGATGGCCGCGCGCGCGAATTTTGGAAATGGCGGTGAACGCGCCCTCCAAGGAACTTGCGGCCACGCCGATTTCGTTTTCGGAGCAAAGCCAGTTTTGGATTTCCAATTTGCAATTAGCCATCGCCAATTTGTCCGCCAGCACGCGGCGGAGAAAATTTGCGCTCCAGGATTTTGAGTAAAGCTGCGCAATTTTTTCGTTGAAGCGGTTTTCATTCGCGCGCTGCTCGCCGGTGACGCTGGCAAAAATGGGTTTGAGTAGGTCAAAGCTGTCCGGCCCCCACGCCCACGGGCGCAGGCTGCCGAGCTTGCGCGGTTGCAACACGGCGACGTTTTTGACTTCGGCAAATTCCGGCAGCGGGAAGCCCGTCTGCTTGATGCCGCTCAAAAATTCCACGGACGGCTTTTGTGCCACCAGCACGATGTCGTCCTGTCGGCAGAGGAATTGGGGCAGGTTTTCCAAGTCGCGCGCGAGCTGCGCCTGCGGTTTGGTGGGGTTGAATTTTTTCCCTTCGGCGAGGCGGCCTTCGGTGAAGGCGTTCAAAACATAAACGCTCGGCGTGCGGCCTTTGGACTGCGAATAAACGTTGAGCTGCGAAATGAAATTTTCGTCCAGCCCGGCGGCCTTGCGACCGGCGACGTTGAGCAAAAAACCTTTCGCGCGCTGCGGTGAGAGCGGAAATTTCAGCGTGCGGCAAAAGGCATCCCAGTCGCTTTCACCGGGATTTTTCCAGCGGCGAAACCATTTCAAACCGTAGGCGACGTGGCCGATTTCGTCGCGATAGATTTTTTCCAACAGCTTCGCCGAGCCGGCGTCGCCGACGGTGCCAAGCGCTTTTCCGTAGTGGCCGGCGAAATCCAAATTTGCCTGCTCGAACGTCAGGCAAAGGCCGGCGACGTAATCAATCGGATGCTGCATCGGCGCGATGCAGCGCCAGAAATAACCGCTCACCGGAAAATCGCCGAGCCCGATGCCGCAGGTTTTCATGCGCTCCATGTAGAGCCGCGTGTGTTCCTGCTCATCCTGCAAAGTTTTCAGCACGCCTTGGCGAAACGCGGGCGGCGCGTCGGGAAATTTCAGCAGCACCAGCGCCATCAATTCGGTGGCGAGCAGTTCGTGGTTGCCGAAAAAATGCAGCAGCTTGCCGCGCTCGCGGTCTTGTTCCAAAAGATGCAGGCCGGGGAATTCGCTTTTCTCGCCGATGCCGTGCGGCTTGAAAATTAAATTTTGCGGGCGTCCGGGCGCGGTTGGCGTTGCGAGTGCGGGGCCGGGGCGTTCGTCGGTGAGTTCGCCGGGCGCGCGCAGTTTTTCTTCGAGCGTGCTGGCAAACAAAACCGATTCGGCAAATTCACGCAGTTCCATCGGCGCGAGCGTAGCACGATTCGGTTTCTGTTGGCGAGCGCGGGCGGACGCGATATGTTGGGCGCGTGAACCCGCAAAAAAAATTCCCGCGCCGCTGGCTGGCGGCGGGATTATTTTTTTGCGTGACGTTCGGGCTGCGCGCGGAATCGGCGGATTATCTCGTGGACAAATGGGACACGGAAGACAGCCTGCCGAGCAGCACGGTCACTTCCATCGCGCAGACGCCGGATGGCTATTTGTGGGTCGGCACTTACAACGGCCTCGCGCGGTTTGACGGCGCGCGGTTCGTGACGTTCGACCCGGTGAACCAGCCGGCGCTGACGCAGACGCGCGTGCAGGGGCTTTCCCTCGATGCGAACGGCACGCTGTGGATCAGCACGTTTCGCGGCGGGCTGACGTCGTATCGCAACGGCGTTTTCAAAAACGAATTCGCCGACCGGCCGCAATATGATTTGCACAACACGCTGGTTTATTCCTCATCGAACACGGTGATGTTCGTCCTGCAGTTTGGCGAAGTGCTGTGGCGCAAGGTCGCCGGTGCCAAAACGGATTGGAACCTCGTGCCGCCGCCGCCGGGGACGCGGCCGATTTTTCACTGTGTGGATGCCGCCGGCACGCTGTGGTTGCTGACGCGCGACGGGCACATCCTGCAATTCACCGGCGGCGCGTTCAAGGAATTGCCGGCGGACGGCGGGCTGGCGGGCAGCCACATTTATACGCTGGTCGCGGATGCGCAGGGCCAGGTCTGGGCTGGCGCGGAAAATGAAATTGCCCGCTGGAACGGCACGCAGTTCGAGACCATGACGCCGACGAACGGCGCGGCGGACGTGCAGCCCGCGCTGCTGTTTCCGACGAAGGCCGGCGCGCTGTGGGTGCTGGACGGCGACCGTCTGCGCAAGATGGTCGGCCGCGCGTGGGTGGCGGAGGCGACTCCGTGGCGCGGTTTGCTGGGGCCGGCTTCGGGCCGCGCGATGGGCGTGCATGAAGACAGCGACGGCGGTTTGTGGTTCAACCATTATGGCAATGGACTGTTTCACATCACGCCGGACGGAACTTTTCAGCGGCTCACCTCCGCGCCCAACAACCTGCCGAGCGACCGCTATCTGCCGAGCGATCGCGTGAGTGCGTGGTTTCAGAGCCGCGATGGTGGCATCTGGGCGGGCGTGGATCACGGCGGGCTGGCGCGGTTGCGCGACCGGCGGTTTCACGTCATCGGCCCGGCGGAAGGGCTGCCGGCGCGGACGGCGTTGTCCGTCGCCGGCGACACCAATGGCGTGATGTGGATTGGCACGGCGGGTGGCGGGTTGTGCCGGTGGAGCGATGGGAAAATTTCCCGGTTCGCGGTGGGGGCCAGCGCCTCGGCGAATTTTATTTTTTCCATCGCGCCGCGCGCGGACGGCGGCGCGTGGTTGAGCGCGTCGGAAGGCGAAGATTTTTATCAGTTGCTCGAGGGCCGCATCCAGCGCGTGTCGTGGGATGTGCATGGCATAAAATCCATTTTTGTGGATCACCAGAACCGGCTTTGGCTTGGGCTGAAAGCCGGGCTGGCGTGGTCGGCGGGCAACAGTCGGCAGGTGTTCAACGTCAACAGCAACGGCTTTATGCCGGCCATCCGCGCGCTGGCAGAAACGCCGGACAGCACCATCTGGGCCGGCGCGGAGGATGGCACGATTTTTCGCTGTTCGCAGGACAAACTGGAGGCGTTTCACGCCACCGATGCGCTGGCGGGGCAGCCGATTTATGCGTTGCACGCGGACGCCAACAGCACGCTGTGGGCGGGAACCTTTCGCGGCGGGCTGGTGCGGTTTGCGAATGGAAAATTTTCGCGCCTCACGGCCAAACAGGGTTTGCCAGCGGACGTCATCAGCCAGATTCAGGAAGATAATCACGGTCGGCTCTGGCTCGGCACGCCCCAAGGAATTTTTTGCGTGAACAAACTGTCGCTGAATGCCTGTGCGGACGGCCGCGCCGCGACGGTGGATTATGTCGCCTATGGCCGGCACGACGGTTTGCCCGCGCTGGAATGTTCGGATGGCTACCAGCCCGCGAGCTGGCGCGGGCCGGACGGAAAATTGTGGTTTGCCACCGTGCGCGGCGTGGTGTGGGTGAACCCGGATGAATTGCTGGCCGAATCCGCGCCGCCGCCGGTGCTGGTCGAGGAATTGCGCGTGGACGGCGAACCGGTGCCGCTGGACGCTGGCGAAATCATCGTGCCGCCGGGCCGCACGCAGTTTGATTTTCGGTTCACCGCGTTGAGCTATGACGCTGGCGATCGCGCGCGGTTCCGCTACCGGCTGGAGGGCGTGGATTCCCGCTGGGTGGAGGCGGAGACACTGCGCACGGCGCACTACGGCCACCTGTTGCCGCGCACCTATCGTTTTCACGTCATTGCCTGCAACAACGAAGGCGTCTGGAACAACACGGGCGCGACCGTTACGTTCACCGTGGAACCTTACTTTTACCAGACCAACTCGTTTTCGATTCTTGTCGGGGTGTTGGTCATCAGCGGGGTGACGTTCGCTGCCCGCCGCGCGGCCACGCGGAAATACCGTCGCAAGCTGGCGGCGATGGAGCAGCAGCACGCCATCGAGCGCGACCGCGCGCGCATCGCGAAGGACATTCACGATGATGTTGGCGCGGGCTTGACTCAAATCACCTTGCTCACCGAACTCGCGCGGCGCGATCCGTCGCAGACGAACGCCAACCTGGAACGCATCACCGGTTCCGCGCGCAAATTGACGAAGGCGATGGATGAAATTGTCTGGGCCGTGGATCCGCAGCACGACACGGTGGCCGGGTTGATGGATTATATTTCGGCTTACGCGGAAGATTATTTGCGCGTGGCCGACGTGCGTTGCCGCATGGATTTGCCGGTGGAATTGACGCTGACGCGGGTGGAGGCGGAAGTGCGCTACAATTTATTTCTCGCGTTGAAGGAAGTGTTGAACAACATCGTCAAGCACGCCAAGGCCACGGAAGTCTGGCTGCGGCTGCGGCTCGCGCCGGGCCGGTTCACGCTGGAAATCGAGGACAACGGGCAGGGGCTGAACGCGCCGGGAAATCCTGCGGGGGCGGAGCGGCTTTCGTCCGGTTCCGGGCTGGGCAATTTGGAAAAACGCTTGTCCGCCGTCGGTGGCCGCTGCGAGATTCACAGCACCACCGGCCAAGGCACGCGCGTTGAAATGACAGTGTTTTTGAAAAATGCCGCATCGCCAGTTGTGGCGATAGGCACGGATGAAGCCGTGAACTAATTTGCGAGCATACCAATTTTATGAGTATTTCCGTTTCCATTGTCGAAGACGACCCGCAGGTGCGGAGCAGCTTGGCGAAGCTGATTGACGGCGCGCCCGGCTTTCGCTGCGTGAGCCGGCACGGCAGCGCGGAGGAGGCGCTGGTGGAAATTCCCAAGGTGAAGCCGGAAGTCGTGCTGATGGACATCAACCTGCCCGGCATCAACGGCGTGGAATGTGTGCGGAAGCTCAAGCCGCAGTTGCCGAAGGCGCAGATCATCATGCTCACCGTGTATCAAAACACGGAACATATTTTTAATGCGCTTACGGCGGGCGCCACCGGCTATATGCTCAAGCAGACGCCGCCGGCGGAATTGCTGGCGGCCATCAAGGAAGTCCACGGCGGCGGTTCGCCGATGAGCAGCCACATCGCGCGGAAGATTGTGCAGTCGTTCCAACATTCGGCGGCGGCGACCGCCGAGGCCGAGAGTCTGTCACCGCGCGAGGCGGAGGTTTTGGATTTGCTGGCGAAGGGATTTCTCTACAAGGAAATTGCCGAGCAGATGAAGGTGAGCTACGCCACCGTGCACACGCATATCCGGCACATCTACGAAAAGCTCCACGTCCGTTCCCGCACGGAAGCGGTGGCCAAGCATCTCGGCGGGAACCGTCCCCGGCCTGAGGCGGTTTCCGCCGCCTGACGGCCCGGCCCGGTTTGTCCGGGCGGTTGGTTTCTTCGCGTCCGTGCTTCAGCCTGTGTAGCCTGTCCCCATAATTGGTGATGGGGCTATCCCCAGAACTGGCGATGGTGGGGTTGGGGAAACAAGTTATATTTTCACCATGCCCATTGCCTCCGATGCACCCGTTGCCGCCGTGCGGCTGCGTGTTTGCAGCCGGAAAAATATTTGTGCCGCCTGAATCGTAATCTATCAACCTATCCACCGAAGAAATCCTCAAAAACATGAAAACAACCGTCAGTTCTATCAAGCAATTCACCGCGTTGGTCGTCAGTCTGCTGTTGCTGACCAGCTTTTGTGACCTTCAGGCTCAAACCGTCTGGACCAACGCGGCGGGTGGCGACTGGAACACCGCCATCAACTGGAAGCCCAACACCATTCCTGGCGTGGGCACGGCCACATATATGACGAATGGGCTGCCAGCCTACACGGTCACCTACACGGGACCGATGGGAGCGGCCAGCATCGGGTCGCTGACCGTCACCAACGTGAACACCACCACTAGCAATGCCACTTTGACCGTAAGCGCGTCGGGATTCAACGTGTCCGGTGGCATCACCGTTGGCAACGGTGGGGTGCTGAATTTGAATAGTGGCGCGGTGATGAATGAAGCGGGCACTCTGACCTTGAACAGCGGCGGTCAGGTGAACGTTGCTGCTGGAGCTGTTCTTACCAATTCGACGTTGAGTATTTCATCCGGCGTCTATGCGCAAAGCGGAGGGAATGTGACCAACAGTTCCGTGACGCCTGTAGGGACTGGTTTTGCGGTTGTCGGCGGCACCTTTGTTGACACGACTTGGAATGGCAGTGCCGGGTCATCCACCGGTGGCAAGTGGTTCGTCACGGGAGCCGGCACCTTCGTCAACTTTGGCAATTACACCTCCAGCCGGACCGGTGGCAACGGCAACCCCACCCAGGCCGCACCCAACAACAACGGACTGATTATTTCCAACGGGGTGGTGCTTTTTTCCAGCATCACTTTCCCGGGCACAGTGAATGGCAATTACAATTCAGATTCACAGATTAACATTTGGGGCGGCTTTGTGACCAACACTGGGACTTTTAGCATGTGCGAGGACAACAATCGTCTTTCCGAGTTCTACCAGATGGGCGGCACGTTTGCCAACCTCAACAGCAGCATGGTGATTGGGGCGGCGGCGGCGGCAAACATTGCGGCGACGCCTTTTTATCTCGATGTCCGTGGGGGAACCTTGCTGGCACAGGGTGTTGTTTTGGTGGCTCCCGGCGCTCCTTCGGGTTCAGGTGAAGTGGGCAATTTCTTCGTGACCAATACCGGCACGGTTTATCTCGGCGCGAATGGTCTTACGCAGAACTGCACCAACGGGCAATCCTATTCGGTTCAACTGGGCGGCAGCTCCACGCTGGGGGCGCTGGCCAACTGGACGGCTGGTGTGGGCACCAACACCATTAATGCCAAGCTGACTGGCGGCACCGGCATCACGTTGCAGGCGGCCGATGCTTCCGGCAACCCTTACAACATCACTTGGAACGGGGTGTTGAGCGGCACGGGCAATCTTTATAAAACCGGCGGCGGCATATTGACGTTGAACGGCACCAACACATTCACCGGGGCCACCGTCGTCAGCGCGGGCGAACTCGCGGGCATCACCGGC
>Ga0316220_1004512_pt1 | contig 10604 bp, 10 predicted proteins | sample TBH18005metaG_FD_203632 | JGI IMG/M metagenome (GOLD analysis project Ga0316220, IMG submission 203632) | Freshwater microbial communities from Trout Bog Lake, Wisconsin, USA - TBH18005 | ecosystem: Environmental > Aquatic > Freshwater > Lake > Hypolimnion/Profundal zone | place: USA: Wisconsin...
TGAGTCAGACCGGCCTGTGTTGTAAATGCTCAAAGCGCCGCCAAGCGAGCCGGCTCGGTAATGTCCCCGGTAGTGGTGTAAGTTTTTAACCGAGCTGCAAGGCGCGAAGGGCGTAGCCCGAAGCGGCTTGCAGCTCGGTCGGACCATCTGTTTTAGGGTGGTCATCGTGAGTCCGGATAAGGTTGAGGTGCGACCCACCAACCTGACTAAAGGAATTTCACAATGACCACCGCTACTATCGCACTTGCCGAGCTTGCTGAGAAGGGCTCCGACATTGATGTGTTGCGCCAGATGGTGCAATTCATGGCCCAGCGCCTCATGGACATGGACATCGAGGGGCGCTGCGGCGCCGGCTACGACGAGAAAAACACCGAGCGACTCAACAGCCGAAACGGCTACCGCGAACGCACCTGGGACACCCGAGCCGGAAGTGTTCCCCTCAAGATCCCCAAACTGCGCCAAGGCAGCTACTTCCCCGAATTCCTGGAGCCCCGTCGTACCGCCGAGAAAGCTCTGACAGCCGTCATCCAGGAAGCCTACATTCAAGGCATCTCCACCCGCTCCGTGGACGACCTGGTCAAGGCGCTGGGCATGAGCGGGGTCTCCAAGAGTCAAGTCAGCCGCCTGTGCGGTGAACTTGATGAACGTGTCGGTGCTTTCCTGAACCGCCAGATCGAAGGCGACTGGCCGTATCTGTGGATTGACGCTACGTATGTCAAAACCAGGGAGGCCGGGCGCATCGTGAGCGTGGCCGTAATAATCGCTGTGGGGGTCAACACCGAGGGACAGCGCGAAGTCCTGGGGCTCAAAGTCGGCGCCAGTGAGGCAGAGCCCTTCTGGACGGAGTTTCTGCGCAGCCTGAACCGCCGTGGCCTGCGTGGCGTCAAGCTGGTCATCAGCGACAGCCACGAAGGCATCAAGGCCGCCGTCTCCAAGGTTCTGAAGGCCACCTGGCAGCGTTGCCGGGTGCACTTCATGCGCAACGCTCTGGCGCACGCTGGCAAGACGCAGCGGCGCATGGTCTCTGCCGCCATCGGAACGGTGTTTGTGCAGGACACAGCAGAGGCCGCCAAAACCCAATGGAGGTCAGTTGCTGATCAGCTTCGCGCCAAGTTCCCAAAGCTCAGTACCTTGATGGACGATGCTGAAAACGATGTGCTGGCGTTCATGACGTTTCCCAAGGCGCATTGGACCCAGATCTACTCGACCAACCCGCTGGAGCGGCTCAATGCCGAGGTCAAGCGTCGAACCAACGTGGTGGGCATCTTCCCCAACGATGCATCGATCACAAGACTGGTGGGCGCCATGATGCTGGAGCAGAACGACGAGTGGAGTTTGAACCGGCGCTACATGCAACTTGAAGGACTTCAAACCCTCTGCGATACTCCGCCGACTCGGCTGTCCGCAGTGGCACGCTGAGTAACGTGTATCTCAGCCTGTCCGGGCTGTGGACTTACACCACGTCATGGGACACGACCGCCGGCTCGTTCATAGCCCGCAGCTAGGATGGTTGCCCCAGCAGCAATGTTGGTGCAAGGGTCGAACACTTGTTCAACAGACAGCCCCAGCACAGGCAAATTCTTACTGTTGATTTGCACCAAGCCCATGTCAACACTTTCACTGCGGCCAACAGCCGCCACTGCGGCGGCCACGGCAGCAGCTTTGGACTCAAAGGTCACAGACTTTCGCGTTGTGTTGTTGTTGAGCACCCAAGGCTGGCCCCCGGATTCCTGCTTCACAACAGCGGCCATGGTGACGGGATCGACTGCAGGGGCGCACATCATCAATAGTTCAAGCACGGTGGATCCAATCAACCAAATTTGGAGCCGATGATGAAGGCCGCAACTGTTGAAAATGCCCCCAGCCCGACAGCGGCCAACACGTAAAGCGACTCAAAAGCCTCACGGGCTGCAGTGAGGAGCTTCGCATCATCCAGCTCAACTTTGACCCGACCAGGCGCTGCCTCCAAAGCATCCAGCACGGCCTCAGTAACAGCGGGTTTCAAAGTCTCACCGACACCCGGCGCGGGAACTTTTGCAGCTCGCCTCGCATGGCCGTCATCATGGACACAATCGAGTCAAGATTTTCATCATCATGACTGGGGCCCTTGTGTGGCGCAGACGAAGCTTTGACCAGTGCGCCAGACAGCGCTTCAAACTCAATGCGCATGGCTGCAGCTGGAACCTGCCTCAACAAAACTGGCAAGAGCCAGATCCAGTTGGGGTCACTTTCACCCATCCCTGCACGCACCACCACATCAACAATGTGTTGCACATCAGATGGCAGGCCAGAGGGCGCGAGCCGGGCCGCCAGTTCATCGATCAGGGTGCCAGGGCGACGCGCAGGTGCAGGGGCGGGCAGAGGCGCGACGACCCCGGAAATGTGGTTGCCGATGCGCTGACTTTCCTCATCAACACTACTCATCTCGAAGACTCCAGGGCAGCCAGCTTGCGCCCGGCAATGCCACGGTATGTTTGGGCGACCGTGCGCGTGCCGATGGCCACACCAGATCCCTGCAAATTGCCCTTGTCGATCACCGTGTGCAAAGGCATTGACCCGATCAACTCGGCGGCGCGCGGCATCATGGCCGGCAATTCCAGCTCCGACCATGCATAGTCCTCGCCACTTAAGAGGGTCTTCCTGATGCTTGATTTGTCCCAGAATTCAAAAGACTTGGCCGTCCCGTGCTTCAGATTGATCAGCACTACCCCATTTTGGTAAAACATGGGGCTTTTGCCGACGCGGGCCTCCAGCTGATTTGTGCTCGATGCATCAATGCCCATCACCCAGATCGGTGTCGGATTCATCAACGCCATCAAGCTTAAAACTGACTCCGTGATGTAGAGACCGGCCGCAGACGGCAAGGAAAAAACAAGACGGATATCGTCCGTTTCATTGATCTGGGTTTCAGCCAATTCATTGATCAGATTCAGCCAGTCGTCTTCTGATTTGATGGGGCGTTGCAGCCCAATGATGTGGATGTTGTTGACAGCCTCGTTTTTGTAGCCGTTGTCGCACACGACATCCGGGTTCATGGGGTCCGCGTCAATGACAATCAATTTGTCAATCTTCGGCATTCCCGACACCTCATGGTTGATAAAGCTGTCAACCAGGCACCGGGACACAAAGCTTTTGCCAACGCCGCCTTTGTCACCGTCCACAAAATACGATTTGATCATGACCATCCTTTGGGTTGTTTAAATTCGTGCAAAAAGCTATTGGTTTGATTTCCACTTGGCGATGGCTTCGTCATACTGGAGTAATGCCCGTTCGTACATGCCTCGTATCCTGTTTTCTGCGGCAATGATTTCGAACATGCCATCAGGAAGTTTTCCGTTGGCCGGTATGGTTTTGGAAACAGTTAAATAGTCATCGATATTCATCCTGGTGACGTCCAGCAATTCGCCCTTCACTTCGATGAATTTGAGCCTGGTGATTTCGTCCGGAAATACCGTTTGGCTCACAGTGAGTCGTTTGGTTTCTGTGGCAGCGGATTGAACATCAGCAGCAGGGACAGGGCAGGGCGGTGCACTTGGAGTCCTGACGGGTGCACGCGGCTGACTTTGAATGCAAGTTGCTGATGGAGTCAGTGTTGATGCGTCCAAAGATTTGGGTTTTCTGCCTCTTTTTAATGGCTGCAGCCCACGTTCTTCACGCAAGATGCCGAGGTGCCGGACAAGGTGCCCTTTGGTGATTTTGATGTCATGTTTTTGAAGCGCAGAAGCAATTCGTTCCAGCGACATGCCCTGACTCAAAAAATCTTCTATGACCTCGAAAGAAGACCTAACGATTAGAGCGGGGTCGTCCTTTTGGGCCAGTTCAATTTCTTCGCGAAGAATTGAATTGATTTCTGAGCTGATGCTTTGCATGATCTCAATACCGACAGGGCGCAAGTAATGGAGTGACAGGTGGCGCGACAGGCGACACAAGCATGCACGACAGGCGCGTTGACAGGCGAATCAATAGCCGGAGCGACTGAGATAAAACAATGAAAGCAATCCGTCGGATGGCGCTGGCCGACGGGTGCGGTTTGAATTTACAAATTGAAAGCGTATGCGGCCGCAATTCGGTGCACGGCTTGAATCTGCTCGGTGCGATTCAATGCAACCACTGCCTGGGTAAAAGCCTGTAAATCGGCTCTGAGTTTTCCAGGCAACTCAATAACTTGACCCGGTTGCAGCAGGGCCGACAACTGCACGACATCCGACAGATGCTTGTTGATCTTTTTGGAGTCAATCACTTCGCCCTGCCGGACACGCTCGTTCATTTCCATCCAGGCTATTGCCTTCAGTGGGATCAAACGATCTTCGCCAACCCAGGACGGCATCCCGTGCTTGTTCTTCCGGCCGGTGAGCACGAACTGGTAGTAGTCATCGTCAAGCAAGATCGCCGAGAGGCTGGCAATTTGCTCGTCAATCGGGATGGGCGTCAGATGCCCCGGCGGGACAAAGTTCAGACCGTCTGGGACACGTGAAAACAGTTCCAGCATGAGCGGAAATTCTTCGTCGAGCGGCTTTTGAAATCGGTACAGGCAGGGCTTTTGCTGCGGATCGCCCTCCTTTTGCTGATAGCCACCGGCCTCCACGAACTTCCAAAATGTCTGACCAAACTCACGCGTCAGGACCTCCACATGTAAAACCATGTCCAAGTCCTTGGTGCCTCGGAATGGCAAGCCCGCCTCGGTCATAGTGATTAACGCTGCCGTGCCACCGATCAGGACGTACTGGTTCTCGAAGTCTTTGAACCATTCCTGAAAAATCGCCAACCCTCTTACCACGAGAACTTCTCCTCAATTTCATTTAGGGCCACCTGGATCCGATCGTCTCGGTTGTCCCGCAGGCTCAGCCACAAAGACAACGGATCCACGGTTTTTTCTTTCACTTGCATGCACGCCACGTAGCGCCACACTTGAACAGCCACTCCATCGGCAAGTTCCCTGGGCTCAAAGAAGATGCCGATGTGCTTGGCCTGTTGCGTGGCTTCTGCGGTCATGGCAATCACTTGCTGCTGGGGCTCATTGACCATGGTCAGCAGTGCCAGTGCGCTCTCTCCAGCCCAACACGTGCCAGTCACTTCAAGAATGCGACGATCGTAGGTCCACAAGGTTCGGAGAACAGGCGAGCGCAGGTGCGGCTTGGCTTTCTCCCAAAGTTCACGACGTGTGTCCACCAGCTTGAGGTATTTAGCCCGCCCTCGCACTTCCAGTTGAAACAGATTGAACTGCAGCAACTCTCTGACCGCTCGAGTTGCCGTCATCCCGGCATAGCCAAGAGCTGCAGCTTCTTCAAACGGATGCCAAGTTTGCGTGACCGGATGGTGATTCAAAAACCAGATCAAGAGTGCCTGCGTTGCGGGGCTGGCAAGTTCTTGTTCCCGACGCGGCTCAAATCCAAATCGCTCGCTCAGGATCATCCCCATTTGAGGCGCGAACAGTTGCCTGTCCGGAACCACAAAAGCGATGCCATGCTGGATCAGTTGTTTGCGCTCACCCGGCGCAACCTTTGGCAATGCCACGATCACCGGAGCATGCAACAAATCGCGCAGTCGCTTCGCATGCAGGTTGACCTGCTGGGCAGCCAGTGGCTGACTGCCTTTGATGCAGGCAAATGTGACCGGCTGTCCCAGCAACTCACCTTGCAACACCTCATAGATATCTTGAAGGAAGTATGGCAATTGGGCCGTCTCGCTGTGTGCAACGCGCACGGCATCCCCTCCGAGTACCTGTTTCAAGTACCGGACAGTCTGTTGGGGAAGCGTTTCATCTAACATAGAATAGAAATATAACATCGTTAATGATAGATGTCTAATTTCTTGTTAGATGGTAGTCCAGAGGCATTACGCCCCGTCCAAGCCAGCTGATTACCTGAAAAATTCCGCAATTGGATTACCAGTAAACAGACTGTGGCGAATGCCTCGTGCTGCGTTGCTGATGGCCAAATGTTACGCACTGGAGATGCCGGCGACCAGATGCCCTTTATGGCACGCATGGCGCCATCATGCAGTTCGTCAATTGCGTGATCTGCAACAAACCGCCACGGGTGATTCTGCAATTTCTGGCGTGACAGGTGGCTCGACAGGCGATACAACCATGCACGACACGCAAGCTGACAGGCGAATCAATTGCGAATGCATTGGGTCGGCCCCACCAAATCGCCCAACAGTCTTTTGAGATTGTTTACACTTGCATCTGAAGAGTTCTATCTGGTTATAATGAAATATAGATAGAACCGCTTATAACTTGGTAGAACATGGACCCAATTAGAAATCCCTTTTCACCTGGTGCTGGCTCCCCACCACCGGAACTGGCCGGGCGAGCGCCCGTTTTGGAGCAGGCTCGCATCCTGCTGGGGCGCGTTCTTATCGGTAAACCAGAAAAAAGCCTGATGCTGACCGGGCTGCGTGGGGTTGGTAAAACCGTGCTGCTCAACGAGGTCCGGCGCATGGCCCAGGAAGCCGGTTACCGCACGGTATTGGTCGAAGCCCATGAAGACAAGGCCCTTGGCCCGCTGATTGCCGCACCTTTGAAAACGGTCTTTTTTGAGTTGGATCGGATCGCGCAAGCAGGTGATCGCGTCAGGCGCGGCTTGCGAGTGTTACGCAGTTTCCTGGGCGGTTTGAAAGTCAAATTGGGTGAGCTTGAGATTGGCCTCGATGTTGACCCTGAAACCGGTGCTGCCGACAGTGGCGATATCGAAATCGATTTGCCCAATGTTTTCGAGGCACTCGGTGAGGCCGCTAAAGAAAAGAAGAGCGCGGTCGCCATTTTGATTGACGAAATCCAGTACCTGAGTCAAAAGGAATTGGGTGCTGTCATCATGGCCATGCACCGCATGCAGCAGCGCCAATTGCCGGTGGTGTTGCTGGGCGCTGGTTTGCCCGTGCTGCCTGGATTGGCTGGCGAATCAAAGTCATACGCTGAACGTTTGTTTGCGTTCCCCGATGTCGGTGCACTTTCGCAACTCGATTCAAACAAAGCCATCAGCGAGCCAGCGATGGCTGAGGGAGTCAAACTGTCCGATGCGGCTCTGGCTGAAACCTACCGTCTTACCAAAGGCTACCCCTATTTCATCCAGGAATGGGGTTACCAAATGTGGAATCTGGCGCAGGTTAGCCCAATCGAATTGGACGTCGTTCAATCTGCCGCCGAGTCCGTCATTCGTCGGCTTGATCAGAACTTCTTTCGAGTCCGGTTTGATCGTTTGACACCGGGGGAAAAGAATTTCTTACGTGCCATGGCCGAACTTGGTTCAGGAGCCATTCGTTCTGGCGACATTGCAAACTGTCTTGGTGTCAAAGTCAACAGTATCGGTCCTGTACGAGCCAAACTCATCAAGAAGGGGATGATTTACAGCCCAGCCTATGGTGATATCGCATTCACAGTTCCACTTTTTGACGAGTTCATGAAACGATCGATCCCAAAATTTGTCGCTAAGGGTTAAAGGCAATTTTGTATTGACGTGGCACTCATTACCATCTGAACCAATCACCAATAGAGGGAATGCTATGAATGAGGTGAGCCGCCGAACGACGAGAACACCAAATGTGCCTATAAAAGTGGTGGCGATGCGCCGCGGGTTTTCCGCATGACGTTGGAGAGCGACCATCCCAATGACAGTTGGGAACTGCTTTTGGTTGAGTCCCGATCTGTACCGCCTAGCGACACGCAAGGCGACAGGTGAACCAAATTGCAACGACAGTCGTGCTGACAGGCTAAGCTAAGATTGGGAAGCCGCCACGGGTGATTCTGCAAGTTCTGGCGTGACAGGTGGCTCGACAGGCGATACAACCATGCACGACACGCAAGTTGACAGGCGAACCAATTTCGTCAGTGCCGGCGCGACACGCGAACCGACAGGCAAACCAGAATTGAACGACAAGTGTGCTGACAGGCGAATCAATTCACCAGCAGCTTGGGCGTAGCAAAGACTCAGTGTGCAGGGTAAGGGCCTTGTGCCCACGTTTTCTGCTGCGCAAAAACTAGGCAGCGGCCCCCTGCTCAGGGCGTTGCCCCGAGACCTCGAATAAATGGCGGCGTCGCGCTTCGCTTGACTTGGGAGGGTGATGCAGACCAAAGTTTTGGCCCCTTTGCACAGCAACCCCTTGGGCTCACCCAACCACCCAGCGCCTTGCATCTGAGTAGCAACAAGAGTTGCTGCTCACCCGCTGGCGAGGCAACAAAACCGAATCGCTTGTAAAACCTCACGGCACTGTCATCAATTGGGTTGGTCAGCATAGCGCGAATGTCAGCCTGTTCGGAAATCAAAAAGGTTCGCCGGATGGCGCCTCGTAACAAACCCAAGCCGATCCCCTGGCCTTGGGCTGACAAAGCCACTGCTACGTCGCCCGGCAAACCCTTTGCAGTCTTCGTGCTGCCCTGGAGCCAGCCCTTCAGAGTGGAGAAGCAAATGTTCAATTCATCGGCAACGCTTTGCTGCGTGCGACTTCCGCGCTCACGCACTTTGCGCAACGCTTGTTCTTTGAATTCTGGGGAATGTGGTTTTCGGTTCATGTTTGTCGCTCCAGCGGATCATCCGCCTTGAAAAAAGGAGGCGACAACTACTCTGACACAGGGGGTTACAGCCCATCACTTGTCACGGGGTGGTGGGCATTTTCCGCTTGTGACCACAGGTTCAGACAGACTCTCGGCCATGATCAATTGGCCTTTGCGGTCTATTCGCAACATGCGTGCTGTGCCGCCTTTCGCCATCAGCATCATGTCCATCGGGCCTTTGTCTTCGGTAGGTGTCGGTCGCACACCACGCTGATAAATCACGATGCGTTCGAAGGTATCGGCCACCAGCTGGCGGGTTTGCAGGCGTGCTTCGTATTCCTGCGCCTCCACACCGGCCGCAAGGCGCTTCCACGCTTCGTCAGTGCCCTGAATGTCGGTGCGTACTGTTGCAGCCAAATCGCGCTCTGCCTCCTGGATGGTGGCCTCTAGCCGCTGTTGCTCTGCCTCCAGCTCGCGGGCCCGTTTGGCAAAGGTCAGAGGCACACCATCCTCGGCGCTGGCCAGCATGGCGTCAGTGAGCTTTTCCAGCTTGCGGGCCACGTCCACTAGGTCTTGCCGGGCTTTGGTCAGCTTGGCCATAGGTCCAGCCGACCGATCTGCACCATATAGCGCCTGCAGATTGACGATGTCCGAGCAGTACTCCATCAGCGCCCGCTCGAACGGATAGACAGACACGGACCCGCCGACCGAGCAGCCGCCGTGCGAGTAGCTGGTGCAGTGCAGGCGTCTGTGGCCTGGCTGGATGCGGCCGAGTTCGTCCCGGTTGCGGGTGCCAATGTTCTGCCCAACCAGCGCGCGGCCGCAATAGCCGCATACAGTGATTCCGATGCCGGTGAGTATGTGAGGCACTGGACCCTTGGCCTTGCGCCTGCCACGCCCGCTGTTAGCCATCTGCAGGCCGTCCCACTCGGCCTTGGTAAGTAGGGCAGGGTAGTAGCCGGGTATTCGGTAGGTATCGGTGCCCAGGGCCATTTCTTTTTCGCCGATCAATGCCCGTTGTTTCACCAGCCGGTAGATTTGCAGCGATTGGGGGCCGCGTCCTGTCAGGGATAGCCCCTGCTCGGTCAGCCGCTCGATGATCTTGGTGGCTCCATACCCGATCAGGTACAACCGCAGGCCTTCGCGCACGGCCGCCACGCGTTCTGGTATTTCCTGCCACTGGCCATCGACCAGCCGCAGCCAGACCGGGTCTTTACCATTTCGAATCAGCGCGCGGTTTGTGCCAGCGATCCAGCCCTCGCACTGTTTTCTGATGCTGGCCAGCACTCGTTTGCTCTTGGTGTCGCTTTCTTCATGGGCGCGAATCATGACCAGGAGCGAATACACAAGGTCCATCGGGTTGGCCTTGAGGTGCTCGCGGCTGTACTTCTTTCCGTCGCTGGCCGTCACCACCGTGATGCCGGCATTTACAATCTGAGCCAGTTGGGCCTGGGCCTGGATCGGTTCTGCCCTCGAAAGCCGGTCGAGGCCTTCCACCACCAGCACGGACCCCGTGGGTATCCGGCCCTGTTCGACAGCGACCAGGAAGACGCCGAGTGCCCCGGACTTGATGTGCCGCTGGTGGTAGGCCGATAGACCCTCATCCCGCAGCGAGAGCGTTTCGTCCAGAAGGAGGCCGTGTTCAGCGGCCCACTGGGCGGCGTAAGCCATTTGGCGCTCGCTGCTGTGACCCGAAGCCTGGCGCGGATCGCTGAACCGCATATAGCTATATACAAGACCTGTCAAACTACACCCCATGAACGAAATAAAAGAAAAAATCCCGCGTATAGGTATGGTATCGCTAGGATGCCCCAAGGCCCTGACCGACTCTGAGCTGATCCTCACGCGCCTGAGCGCCGAGGGCTACCAGACCTCCAAGACCTTCCAGGGCGCTGACATTGTCATCGTCAACACCTGCGGCTTCATCGACGAAGCGGTGCAGGAAAGCCTGGACACCATCGGCGAGGCGCTGGCCGAAAACGGCCGCGTCATCGTCACCGGCTGCCTGGGCGCCAAGACCGGCAAGGATGGCGGCAATATGGTTCGCGAGATGCACCCCAGGGTGCTGGCCGTGACCGGCCCGCATGCCACGCAGGAGGTGATGGACGCCATC
>Ga0316220_1004514_pt1 | contig 10602 bp, 9 predicted proteins | sample TBH18005metaG_FD_203632 | JGI IMG/M metagenome (GOLD analysis project Ga0316220, IMG submission 203632) | Freshwater microbial communities from Trout Bog Lake, Wisconsin, USA - TBH18005 | ecosystem: Environmental > Aquatic > Freshwater > Lake > Hypolimnion/Profundal zone | place: USA: Wisconsin...
TAACTGGTCCTTGGTGACAGCTTCGAGAATGGTGCCCTGATAATTCGCGTCCGGGGCATCGGGGTCGAACGCCATGTTAATGGTCTGGGTGGCGACAGTGACCTTATAAACTTTTTCCCACGGCCATTTGAAATAGGGTCCGCCGGGCGGGATGACGCGCACCTGGGGATAGTTGTAACGCTCCTTCTCCTCGGCATCGAGCGTGGCGGCAATCGGGTCTTGTGCGGTCATCGCCTCGCCCACGCGCTCGGCGCGGCCGAAGCAGGTCTTCACGGCGCGCTCGTTCTGGTTGACGGTGTAAAAGCCGGCGGCGAGGTAACGGACGAGAAACCACGCGACGAGGCCGAGGACAAAGCCGAAGAATATGGAGCCCATAAATAATTTGGTTAGAGTTTGGTTGCTAATACTCCCGCCGGAAAACATTAACAAGGAAAAACACGTTACAAAAAAATGACGGATTTATCATTCACCGGCCCTGGCCGCCAGCCACCCGGGGCGGTCTTCGTTCCAAGGTCAAACCGGCGGCGCGAAAAATTCCGCCGCCGGCCGAACGGCAAAAGTTGATTTTCCCCGCACGGTTTTGCGTCACGAAACCGCCAAGCGCAGGCCCACGCCCCATTTAACGCTCGCCGCAGGGCGCGTTCCTGCTATGATTAGCGCAGTCGCAAAGACATTTTCATGACACCTAAACTATTTTCCGAACTGGGACTTTCGCCCGAACTGATCAAGGCCATTGACAAGCTGGGCTACGAACAGGCCGCGCCCATTCAGGCCGCCGCCATCCCCGTGCTGATGACGGGCAAAGACATCGTCGGCCAGTCCATGACCGGCTCCGGCAAGACCGCCGCGTTCGGCATTCCCGCCGTGGAGAAAGTTGACCCGAACCTGCGCGCGGTGCAGGTGCTCATCCTCTGCCCGACGCGCGAATTGGCGATTCAAGTTTCCGAAGAGATTCACAAGCTGGCGTTCTTCAAGCGCGGCATCAACTGTCTGCCGATTTACGGCGGACAATCTTACGAGCGCCAATTCTTCGGCCTCAAACAAGGCGCGCAAATCGTCATCGGCACGCCGGGCCGCATCATGGATCATATGCGGCGCGGGACGTTGCGGCTGGAAACCATCAAGATGGTCATTCTCGACGAGGCGGACGTGATGCTCAACATGGGTTTCCGCGAGGACATTGAAACGATTCTCAAAGACGCGCCGAAGGAACGGCAGACGGTGTTCTTTTCCGCCACGATGCCGCGCCCGATTCGCGACTTGATTGAAAAGTATTCACGCGAGCCGCAGAACGTAAAAATCGAGCAAAAGGCGATGACGGTGCCGACGGTCGAGCAGGTTTATTATGAGGTGGATCGCCGCTACAAAATGGATTTGCTCACGCGGCTGATTGACATTTTTGATCTCAAGCTCGGCATTGTTTTTTGCAACACCAAGCGCATGGTGGACGATCTCGTGGATCATCTCGAAGCCGCCGGCTATCAGGCCGACCGTTTGCACGGCGACATGACGCAGGCGCAACGCGACCGCGTGATGAACAAGTTCCGCAAATCGGGCCTGGAATTTCTCGTGGCCACGGACATCGCGGCGCGCGGTATTGACGTGGACGATGTGCAAGTGGTGTTCAACTACGATTTGCCGTATGACCCGGAAGATTATGTTCATCGCATCGGTCGCACGGGTCGCGCCGGACGCAGTGGCAAGGCGATTTCGCTGGTGCCGTTCCGCGAGCTGTTTCAAATCCGCAACATCGAGCGCTTCGCCAATGTGCGGATTACGCGCGGCAAGATTCCGACGGAAAACGAAGTGGCCGAGGCGCGCGAAAATGTTTTCACCGACAAGCTGCGCGCGTTGCTCACCAGCGGCGAATTCACCAAGCACGATCGCCTGATTGAAGGCCTCATCGAGGAAAATTTCAGTTCGTCCGACATCACTTCCGCGCTGATTCATCTGTTGCAGAGCGGCGAGGCGGCCAAGCCCGCGCCGAAGACCGAAGAATACGACCGTCCGCCGCAACGCGAAGAACGTCCGGGCCGTTTCGATGACCGGGGCGACCGGGGTGGTTACAGTCGCGATGACCGTCGTCCGCCGCCGCGCTTTGACGACCGCCGCGAGGAACGGCCGCGCCGGTTTGAAGAGCGCGCGCCGCGTGAAGGCGTGAGGTTTGCCGACCCGAAGCCTGCAGCAAAAGTTGCGCCGTGGAAGGCCATCGCGCCGAGAACGCCGAAAGTGGTGATTCCACCGCCGGCAAAAGCCGCCGTGCCGCCGTCGGCTGAACCACGTAGGAGTCGAGGTGACGAGACTCAAATTGAAAAAAAGTTAGAGACTCCTCACGTCGTCACCTACGAACCAGAGGTTAAAGCGGAACCGGTCAAAACTTATTCCGACGAGGAAATTTTGGCGTCCGTGAAAACCCCGGAACCAAAGCCGGAATCAAAATTATTCATCAAACCGAAAGCCGCGCCCGCCGCCGTGTCCAAACCGAAGGAAAGTCGCGGCACACCCGCTGGTCAGACGCGCCTGTGGATGAGCTTGGGCGCAGAGCAGGGGCTGGCACCGATTGATTTCGTGAACTCCGTCGCGGGCGAAACCGGGTTGCCCGGCAAAGTCGTCGGCAAGGTGGACGTGCGCGAACGCCATGCGTTTGTGGACGTGGCGAGCGAACACGCCAACAGTATCATCGCCAAGCTGAACCGCTCGGAAATCAAAGGCCAGAAGGTCAAAGTGAAATTGGCGTGATGAGCGAGGAAGCCGCTCAATTTTGTTCCCTCTCCCCGCAGAGCGGGGAGAGGGCTAGGGTGAGGGGCACTTAACTTTCGAACATTTTTCTTTAACATCATGAGCACCACCTCACCCCAACCCTCTCCCCCGTTTCACGGCGGAGAGGGAGAAAACACGCCAACCGCCAAGTCTGTCGAGCGGCTGTTTCCGTTCGTCGTAAAGACGCGTGGGCTGCTCATTGGTCGCGACACGCTGCGCGCGAACAAAAGCAAACTGCATTTCGTTCTGATCACCACCGACATCGCCGAAACCAGCCGCGAAGAAGTGCTGAAAGATTTTTCGCACTATCCGGTGGTGCAGCATTTCACCGGCGCGGACTTTGAAAAATTCTTTGCGGTGAAAGGCGCGAAGGCGATTGGCTTCACCAAGTCCGGTCTCGCCCAATCCATTTACGCGGAGTTGAAATCATTTCGTCTCAACAAACCGCCGAACGTCCCCACGCCACCCAAGCCCAAGCCGGTGAAAACTTCCAGCGCGCCGATTACTCCTTCAGAAAATCCGTGAACCTTGGTTCCGGCGGCGTGGCGAAATCCCAATCGCGTTCGCGCCAGTGAAATTGCAGCCGGCCCGCGTGCAGCGCGTGTGAGGGTAAAATCAACCGCTCGCGCTGTTCGTCCGTTAAGCGTCCTTCGACGAGCGCGAGATACAAATCCGAATCGCCGCCGTAAATCTTGTCGCCAACGATGGGATGGCCGAGGTGTTGCAGATGAATGCGGATTTGATGCTTGCGGCCAGTGCGCGGCACCAAGCGCAAAAGCGAGAATGGAAGATGGCGGATTGAGGATGGATAATTTGTGACCAGCCGCATAAATCTTTTTACCACGAAGAATTCCGTCTGCGCCGGAGTTCCATCCGGACGCACACAATCTTTGATGGCGACCACGCTGGTCTCGTCTTTGCCGAGCGGCGCGTCAATCATCCTTTGCTCCGCCGTGACGTGGCCGTGGACGATGGCTTGGTATTCTTTTTGAATGGCGCGGGTCTCCCAAATTTTTCCCAGCTCGCGCGCCGCCTCAACCGTTTTGGCGATGACCACGAGGCCGGAAGTTTCCCGGTCGAGCCGATTGACCAGGCGTGGCTCGGATTCCGTCTTCAAATAAATCCGCGCGCGGCTGATGAGGCTGGAATACGCGTCGCCCTTCGTCGGATGACAAACGAGATCAGCGGGCTTGTGAACGACGAGCAAATCGGCGTCCTCATGGATGACCGCAAAGAGCGGATTCATGCTGCGGCCACGTTAGATTCCACCAAACCGACGATTGCGCTTGGCGTATTCCTCCAGCGCGGCGAAGAATTGCGGCTTCTTGAAATCCGGCCACAGCGTCGGCGTAATGACCAATTCCGCGTAGCTGATCTGCCAGAGGAGGAAATTGCTCACGCGCATTTCGCCGCTGGTGCGGATGAGCAGATCAGGATCCGGCACGTTGCGCGTCCAGAGGTGATCGGAAATGACTTTTTCCGTGATGTCGGCGGGGTCGAGCTTGCCGGCCTTCACCTTTTCGGAAATTTGCCGGACCGCCTCGACGATTTCAATCCGGCTGCCGTAACTCAACGCCATGATAAGCGTCAAGCCGTTATTTTTGGAAAGCGTGGCGATGCTCTTTTGCAAATGTTCCTGCACATTGTCCGGCAGGCGATGAATCTGGCCGATGACTTCGAGTCGGACATTGTTTTTGTTAAGGTCTTTCGTCTCGGCCTTGAGGTAGTGGACGAGATATTTCATCAGCGCGTCCACTTCGTCTTTCGGACGATTCCAATTTTCTGCGGAAAAGGCGTAGAGCGTGAGATACTTGATGCCGACTTCGCCCGCCGTGCGGATGATTTCGCGCGCGGAATCCGCACCGCGCCGGTGGCCCTCGATGCGCGGCAGGTGGCGCGACTTGGCCCAACGCCCGTTGCCGTCCATGATTACCGCGACGTGGCGCGGGAGATTGGTTTTTGCTTCCAATGAAAGTTGTGGCGCAACTGTGCTCACACAAAAATCGTCTGGTCGCGACCCGGCCCGACGGACGCGATATACAAGTTCGCATTCGTCAGTTCGGCAATCGCTTTCAAATACGCCTGTGCCTTTTTCGGGAGCTGCTTGAAAGTTTTGCACTTGTCCGTCGGCGTGCGCCAGCCTTCGAACTCGACATAGATCGGCACACACTGCGCGAGAATTTCCGCGTCGTTCGGCATATAATCGTATTGCGTCTTGCCGTGGCGATACGCGACGCAGACCTTGATGTTCTCGACCGTGTCGAGGCCGTCGAGATTCGTGATGGCGAGATCGTCAATGCCATTGACCATCGTGGCGTGACGCGTGGCGACGGAATCAAACCACCCGCAGCGCCGAGCGCGCCCGGTCGTCGCGCCGAATTCGCGGCCCATGCCGTGCAGCAGGTCGGAAATCTCGGCGTTCTCCGTCGGCAACGGCCCTTCGCCGACGCGCGTGGTGTAAGCTTTCATCACGCCGACGACGCGATCCATGCGATGCGGCGGCACACCGGAACCGGTGCAAGCGCCGCCCGCCGTGGTGTTCGACGAAGTGACGAACGGATAAGTGCCGTGGTCAATGTCGAGGAACGTGCCTTGCGCGCCTTCAAACAAAACCTCCGCGCCGTGGCGAATCTGTTCGTGTAGGAGCACGACGGTGTTTTGCACGAACGGCTTGAGATATTGGCCGGCCTGGTTGTATTCGGCAAAAATAGTTTTGAAGGAAAGCTGTTTGGCACCGAGCGATTTCAGGACGATATTGTTTTCCTTGATGCGCGCTTCAAGTTTGGTTTTGAGCTTGGCGGAATCTACAAGGTCACTCACGCGCAAACCGACGCGGGCGGCCTTGTCGCCGTAAGCGGGGCCGATGCCGCGCTTGGTCGTGCCAATTTTATTTTTACCTTTGAGCACTTCCCGCGCGCCGTCCAGTTCGCGGTGATACGGAAACACGACGTGCGCCGTTTCGCTCAGCACGAAATTCTTCGGCGTGACCGCGACGCCGTTTTTCTTGAGGCCTTCCATCTCGCTGACGAGGCCGATGGGGTCGAGCACCACGCCGTTGCCGATGACGCACAATTTATTTTTGCGCAATATTCCCGATGGAATTAAATGCAAAACGGTTTTTTTGCCTTTGACAATGACCGTGTGGCCGGCGTTGTTACCGCCGGCGTAGCGCACGACGACCTGCGCCGTCTCCGTGAGCACGTCAATGATTTTGCCTTTGCCTTCGTCGCCCCACTGGGCGCCGACCAGAATTGTGTTTGCCATAAATTTTTTGCGAGCCGCACCGGTGTTTGCCAATAAAAATCCCCGGACGCAAATCCGGGGCAAGGCGGCAGGGGCTTTGCGGGAAGAAGCTAGAAAACTACGGCGGGTGTGTCAATTCGCCTTTGCAACCATCTGCGTCGGCGCGTGGTTCACGCATCGCCGTGATTCTGCGGCTAACGAGCCAAGGAGAATAACGAAACGCAAAGCGAAAGAAATAATTGAAGCCGCTGGGTTAAGGCAGACGTGGCGGAGAGGGGGGGATTCGAACCCCACAATTTCCCGCCGATAATAAGGGAAATCCGCACGACGACACACAAGGAGACACACAAATTTCAGTCCCGTCAAGCCACGACTTGTCCCAAGTAGTCACTGCATGGGATAAGTTGCCAGCCCCACTCAAGGCGGCCATTCTCGCCATCATCAATTCAGCGGAGGGCCAGCCATGAACTTAAATCCGGCTGAATTGCTCAATCCGGTGTTCAACTTTCTGGACGCCCTGATCTCTGATTACGGCGTTTATCTTTACCTCGTGTTCGTCTGGCTGTCCCTGACGGTGATTGCCTGGGTGTTCAGCGGCGGCTTGCGACGGAGACGGTCACGAGGAAATTCCGCCACGGTCAATTTTGGCATCGTCTTTACTACGCGAACGCCGAATCAATCACCACCGTCGGAGTGACTGCGGTTTGAGATATTCATTTTGTGTATGTGATACAAGTCCGCGCGCCTCATTTCTGGCAGAGTTGAGAAATCCGATTTTTGAGAAAATGTCCACCGAGCAAAAACACTATGAATAACGAGCAGAAAGAGGTGTTGAATCTGCCGCGGCTGCCCGCCCGGATGAATATCGTGCAAGTCGCGGCCTGCCTGGGTTTCAAGCCACACGATCTGCCGATTCTGGTTGCGCGCGGCCTGTTGAAACCGCTGGGCCGGCCCGCCCCGAGCAGTGAAAAATATTTCAGCCGGAAAAAAGTGTTGGAACTGGAAAATGACGAAGAATGGTTGTCACGGGCCACCGCAACTTTGAGCCAGCACTGGCAGGCCAAGAATGCCCGCAAATCCAAAAGGGCAAATGGTGTGGTGATTCAGATGAGCGCGGCGGCTAACCGCTGAACGGATCTGGACTGTTTGATTTACGCTGGCAGCCATGCTCGCACCCAAGGCGCAATACAATCTTGGTGACGCCAAAAAGTATTTTAAGGAACATCTGGCGGTCGGCGATTACTACGCCGAGGGGCAGACAGTTCTCGGCCAGTGGTTCGGTCAGGGCGCGGCTGAACTCGGACTGAATGGCATCACCACTGCCGACGAGTTCACCCGCCTGTGTGAAAATCTCCATCCGCAGACCGGCGAACGGCTGACGCTCCGGCAAAAGACCACCCGAACCGAGATGGGTGCGGATGGCAAGGAGCGCGAGACGGCCAATCGCCGCGTGTTTTACGATTTTACATTCTCACCGCCTAAATCTGTTTCCATTGCCGCGCTGGTGGGAGACGACCCGCGTATCGTCGAAGCGCACGAACAGGCGGTGACGTTGGCCATGAATCAATTGCAAATCTTCGCGGCAACGCGGGTGCGTAAGGACGGCCAATGCACTGACCGGCCTACGGGCAATCTCGTGGCGGCGATGTTCCGGCATGACACGTCGCGGGCACTTGATCCGCACTTGCACACGCACTGCATCGTGTTCAATGCCACGTTTGATACCATCGAAAAGCAATGGAAGGCGTTGCAGAATCACGAAATGTTCGCCGCCCAGAAGTTCGTCGAGAATGTTTATTACCATGAGCTGACCCGCGAGTTGGTGAAGTTTGGTTATCAGATTGAAAACAAACCGCGCGGTGATTTTGAGATAAAGGGCGTTGCACCGGCACTGATTGAAAGATTTTCCAAGCGGCATCGGGAGATTGACCAGCAAACGCGTGAACTACTGGCCCGCGAGCCAGAAAAAACGGACGGCAACCTTGCCGCCATCCGCGAGAACATTGCGCACAAGGAACGCCCCAGGAAAATACGGGATATCGGTTTGGCAAAACTGCAAACCGTTTGGGCCGGTCAGATGACGACGGATGAAATATCGTCCTTGAATCATTTGACGGTGGCAAAAGCTACCGTGTTGTTTCCCGACGTGAAAGTTGCCGAGCAGTCAGTCGTCTGGGCGGAGGAGCATCTGTTTGAACGCCGCTCCATCGTCCATGAGCATGAACTGTGGCGTCACGCGCTCGAACGCGCCCGAGGTCAGGATGTTTCATTGGCGGACATTCAGGCTGCCACCCGGCAGCGCGGCTATCTGCGATTTGACCATCATCCCGGCCAAGTTTCGACGCGTGAGCATCTTGAACGCGAGCTGCAAATTGTCTGGACCGTCAGGCAGGGCATCAGTGATTGTTATCCGCTGGTGTGGGAGCCAAAGCCGTTTGATCCGAAACTGGACGAGGAACAGCGCGAAGCTCTCGCTGCGCTTTTGTCCAACCGCAACCGCGTCTCGGTCTTTCGCGGTGGGGCCGGCACCGGCAAAAGTTTTGTGCTGCGTGAACTGGTCGGACAAATCCGCGATGGCGGGCGCGGGGTGGTCGTCCTCGCGCCGCAACGCCAGCAGGTGCTGGACATGGAACGCGACGGGTTTCCCGCACCGGTGACCGTCGCCAGTTTTCTGGCTAGACGCGAACTGGCTGAAGGTGCCGCCGTCATTGTGGACGAGGCCGGACAGCTTGGCGGTAAGACGATGTTGGAGTTGATCCGATTGGTGGTGCAGCGAAAGGCACGGCTGGTTTTGTCGGGCGACACCCGGCAGCACGGGGCCGTCGAGGCGACGGATGCGTTACGCGCGATTGAAAAGCATTCCGGCGTCCAGCCCGTGGAATTGACGAACATCCGTCGCCAGAATCCGTCGCTGGCCAAATCCATCGAGGAACGCCGACGTATCCGGGAATACCGGCAGGCGGTCAAGGAAGCGCGCGACGGCAAGTTCGCCGAATCTTTCGAGCGGCTGGACAAAATGAAAACCATCGAGTCCTGCACGCTGGCCGACAAACATGAAAAGCTCACGGCTCGTTACTTGGAACTGGTGAAACAGCATCAATCCACCGTGATCGTTTCCCAAAGTTGGAATGAGATCCATAAAGTGAATGACGCCATTCGCGGCGCGCTCAAGCAGGACAAATTGATTGGTGAAATGGAAACCACGGTCACGACATTTCAACCGGTGGATTTGACCGATGCGCAAAAGCGTGATGCTCGCTCTTATGATGCCAACACCGTGCTGGTGTTCAATCGCGATGTGCGCGGGTTCAAAGCTGGAGAATCAGCAAAGATGAAACAGATTACGGACACGCATTTGCTGGTGGAAGCAGAGTCGCGGACGGTTTCAATTCCGTTCAAACAACTCGACAAGCTGACGGCCTGCCAGTGCAAGGAACTGGCATTGGCTTCTGGTGACCGGCTGCAACTCAAGGCCAATGGCCGTAGCGTGGAAAACCGGAAGCTGGTCAATGGCGAACTGGTCGCGGTCAAGATGGCTCATCCCGACGGTCGCATCGCGCTGGCGGACGGTCGGGTGCTGGATAAAAACTTCCGGCAGTTTGTCCGGGGCTATGCCATCACGTCCTACGCCTCGCAGGGCAAGTCGGTGGACCAGGTGCTGTTTTCCGATTCAGCGGCGAAGGCCGCGACGAGCCAGCAGCAATGGTATGTCACGATTTCGCGCGGTAAAAAAGGGATTCAAATTTTTACCAGCGACAAGGAGCAGCTACGCGAGAACATCACGCGCAGCGGGGATCGGCTGTCGGTGCTGGATCTGCTGGCGGCGCATTATCAAAACAACCCGCTTTATCGCCTACTCGCCAAACGCCGGGGCAAACGCGCGGCGGTGCTGATGACCCAAAGCCGGCGGGCGCGGGAACACGAGGCGATTCGTCAGACGCAAACGCAACAGGTTTCAAAATCGCACGGGATTCACGTTTAAGAATCAGGCCGCGAACAGCTTCACCTTGCTGCGCACGGCGAAAACAACGCGCGACCGACGCACGACTGGGTTTGACAGAGGTTCACATTTGTGTTAACCTGCCGCAATATTGGAAGTCCAATATTACCGGACCGCAGCCGGAGCCTGTCCGGTGGAAGAGTTTCTGGATTCGCTGAACGCCAAGCAGGTGCAAAAGGTCTTGTGGGTGTTGCGCGCCGTCCAAGAACTGCCGCGCGTGCCGCAACAGTATTTCAAGAAATTGGAGGGGCGCGATGATCTTTGGGAAGTGCGGGCGGAATTTGGCGGCGACGCGTTCCGGTTGCTGGGTTTTTGGGATGCGGGACGGTTGATTATCCTGACGAATGGATTTGCGAAGAAAACGCAGAAAACCCCGGAACGCGAATTGGTGCTGGCGGAACAACGCAAGCGCGACTATCTGAGCCGAAAGAAATGAATATGAAAAACGACGTGGAAAATTACATCGAACGGCGCAAACGCACGGACAAGGCGTTTGCGAAAGATTTTGAAACGGGCTACGCCGAGTTCAAGATTGGCCTGATGCTGCGGGAAGCCCGCGAGCAGGCCGGTGTGACCCGGGAAAAATTGGCCCGAATCAC
>Ga0316220_1004516_pt1 | contig 10595 bp, 8 predicted proteins | sample TBH18005metaG_FD_203632 | JGI IMG/M metagenome (GOLD analysis project Ga0316220, IMG submission 203632) | Freshwater microbial communities from Trout Bog Lake, Wisconsin, USA - TBH18005 | ecosystem: Environmental > Aquatic > Freshwater > Lake > Hypolimnion/Profundal zone | place: USA: Wisconsin...
TACACACCCCAATTTGATACCGCAAGCTTTTGTTGCTTGTGACAATCACCATCAGCACCGAAACGGCGGCGGTAAAAACGATGCGGAAATCTACTAGAATCAACGCGGACGGCAAGCGGAAAACATTCCCCGGTCACTCCGACAACAGACAACACGTCCCCAGCGGGACATTTTTTGCCCGCGCAATGGTCAGTGCTTCGTAAAATGTGCCAGCCCCGACACGGGAGTCTTTATCACCGTCAAAAACCGGCGGAATTGCAGCGCGTTCACGGAGACTAGGAAATCGGCGGCGTGGAGCAGCCAGCGCGATTCTGCGCCGCTTGACAAAAGCATTATCATGCCAGCGTGACTACAGGCTGTTAATACTGGACATGATTTCATGAAAACCGAACGAAAATTTAGCGTTTCCCGGGTGTTGGCCCTGTTCTCGGATAATTTTGGGCTCAGCCGAACCTGGTCGCTTGTGGTGGTATGCTTTATCAGCCTGGTCACCTGCTTTGCCATCTACTGGTTCATCCATTCGGCCCCGCCGCGCCACCTCACCATCACCAGCGGCCCGCCGGGAAGCATCTTTGAAAGAAATGCTAAAGCGTATCGCGTCATCCTGGCCCGCAACGGTGTGACCTTGAAAATCCTGCCATCGCAAGGTTCCCTGGAAAATCTCCAGCGTTTGGAAAACCCGGCGTCGGGGGTGGACATTGGCTTTGTTCAAGGCGGTGTGTCGGATGGAACGAACCTCCAGAAATTGGTTTCGCTCGGAAACATTTCTTACGAGCCGCTGCTGGTCTTTTATCGCGGCAACACCAACTTAAAGCTGCTTGCCGGCCTGGCGGGCAAGCGGCTGGCCATCGGTCCGGTGGGCAGCGGCGCCCATACCCTGGCTTTGACCTTGCTTCAGACAAATGGGCTCACCACTGACGGAGTGACCAAGCTGCTGAATCTGGACACAGACGACGCGGCCAAAGCGCTGCTGGCGGGAACGGTTGACGCCGTGTTCCTAATGAGCGATTCAGCCTCGGCGCAAACCATGCGAATGTTGCTGCATTCGCCGGGAATCCAACTTCTGGATTTTGAGCAGGCGGACGCCTACACGCGGCGGTTCAACTATCTGAACAAACTGCGCCTGCCGGAAGGCTCCATTGACTTCGGCAAAAACCTGCCACCGCAGGATGTCTGGCTCATCGGGCCGACCGTGGAACTGGTGGCCCGCCCGGATTTGAACGCGGCGGTGTCGGATTTATTGCTGGATGCGGCCAGCGAAACCAATGGGAAGGCCGGCATGTTCCAAAAGAAGGACGAGTTTCCCAATCCAGTGGAACATGAATTCAAGATCAGCCCAGATGCCAGCCGTTACTATAAATCAGGCAAAACATTTCTGTATAATCAGCTACCGTTCTGGATTGCCAGCCTGATACACCGCGTCGTGGTGGCGTTTGTCCCGATGATACTGGTATTGATCCCGGGTTTGCGCCTGATTCCGGCAGCCTTGAAATGGCGGATTCAATTGCGCATCTACCGGTGGTATCGCACGCTGCTCGTGCTGGAGCGCGAACTGGTCCGGGAAATGACGCCGGCAAAACAGGACGAGATATATCAACGGCTGGATGAGATTGAAAAAGCGGTGAAGCACATGAAGGTGCCGGCCTCTTTTGCCGACCAGTTTTATGGATTGAGGGGGCACATTGATTACGTTCGCGAGAAACTGACAAACCTATCACCGCCGGGCTGATTGCGCCGTCACTGGCCGGGCTACACCTTGTATTCCCAATGCCACCGGCAACTTCCATTTGATAAAATTGAGTATGGATTTGGCAATAGAAGGTTAGCGGGCTGGCCGCAAATCCAGTGTCATCGTAATACATGAGTGAAGATTTGATTATAGGCATTGCCGGTTCCGGCGGCGACGGGGTGGTTTCAGCGGGCGAATCCCTGATCACGGCCGCGGCGCTGGAAGGATATCACTGCGTCATGACCAAGAGCTTCGGCTCGCAGATCCGCGGCGGCGAGGCCTCGTGCCGGCTGCGGCTGGCGACCCGGCCGGTGCTCAATCCCAACGGCCCGCTCGACGTGGCGGTGGCGCTCAACTGGGATGACTTCCGCCGGTTCGGTGCGGAGTTGCCGGTTGAAGCCGCGACCATTGTGATTTACGAAAGCAACACCGGGGTCGCGCCCGACCAACTGCCGTTGCCGGGCGTGAAACCGGCGGTGGTCTTCAGCGTGCCGATCACCGAGATGGCCGCGAAACATGCCGGCACCGACAAGGCAAAAAACATCGTCATCGCCGGCCTGCTCGCGGGCTGGTTCGGCATTGGCCGCGAAAGCATGCTGGCGGGCATCCGCAAAAAATTTGCCAAGAAGGGCGCCACCGTGGTGGAGGGAAATGTCCGCGCATTCCAAGCCGGGCTCGATTTCGCCGCGGCCAATCCGCTGAAGGAAGACCGCAAGCTCTCAGCTCCGACCTCCGGTGGCACCGCCAAACTCCTGACGGATGGCAACGACATGTGCGCGGCGGCGGCGATCTTTGCCGGCTGCACTTTTTTCGGCGGCTATCCCATCACGCCCTCGACGGAGATCATGCAGTTTCTCGACCGCGAAATCTGGAAATACGGCGGCACCGTGTTGCAGGCGGAGGATGAAATCGCCGGCATCGGCGCCGTCGTCGGCGCATCGTTCGCCGGCAAGAAAGCGATGACCGCCACCTCCGGTCCGGGCATGTCGTTGAAGACCGAGATTCTGGGCCTCGCGAGCCTGGCCGAACTGCCGCTGGTCTGCGTCAACGTCCAACGCGGCGGCCCGTCCACGGGCATGCCGACGAAGGCCGAGCAATCGGATTTGTTTCAGGCGGCGTTTTCCGCGCACGGCGACTGCCTGCGGCCCGTGCTGGCGCCGACGTGTGTTGGCGACATTTTCGGCGTCACGGTGGAAGCGTTCAACCTTGCCGAATATTTCCAGACGCCGGTGATTGTGCTGTCCGACCAGGAAATTGCGCAACGCAAGGAGACGGTGGATCCGATTGACACCTCGAAGTTCCAGATCATCGAGCGCCGGCAACCCAGCGGGGCGGAACTGACAAACTACACGCGCTTCAAGCTCACCGAATCCGGCATCAGCCCGATCAGCCATCCCGGCATGGTCGGCGGCAATTATCTTTGCGCCGGCATCGAGCACAACGAACAGGGCCGTCCCACCGCCAGCGGCGAAATGCACGCGCGCATGAACGAAAAGCGGTTCAGCAAATTCAATCCGCTGAAGAGTCGCCGCGATCTGTTCACGGTGGAAGGCGACCCGGAAGCGCCCATCGGCATGGTGAGCTGGGGCAGCGTGGCCGGCGTGGCGCGGGAGGCGTTGCGGCTGGCGCAGGCGGAAGGCTTGCAGGTGAAACTGCTCGTGCCCAAGCTGCTTTATCCGGTGGCCGAAACGGTCTATCAGGATTTCTTCGCGTCCGTGGAACGGGGCCTGTTCATCGAACAATCTTATCAGGCGCAGCTTTATCGCATCGTGCGGATGAATGTGGATCTGCCCGCGCAAGTCAAACCGTTCGCCAAGAGCGGCTCCAATCCCATCCTGCCGTCCGAAGTGCTCGAACGGCTGCGCGAACTGGTCGTCGCCATCCAAGGCAGCAACCAGCAACAACCCGAAGCCGTCCAAGACTGACCTTGGCAAAAAATTTTAAGAAAGACAATTTATCATGACCACTCTCGAAGCTCCTGCGAAACCGATTTCGCCCATCAAATTTGTCCCCGGCGATTTCAAGAGCGACCTCAAGCCCATCTGGTGCCCCGGCTGCGGCGACTTCGGCGTCGTCACCGCCATCACCCGCGCGCTGGCGAACCTCGGCCGGCCGCCGCATGAAATCGCGTTCGTCTCCGGCATCGGCTGCTCGAGCCGCATTCCCGGCTACACGACAGCTTACGGCTTCAACACCGTGCACGGACGTTCCCTGCCCATCGCGCAAGGCATCAAGCTCGCCAACCCGGAACTCCTCGTGCTCGTGGCCAGCGGCGACGGCGACGGTTTTTCCATCGGCGGCGGCCACGTGGCCCACGCCGTCCGCCGCAACATTGACATCACCTACATCGTGATGGACAACCAGATTTACGGCCTGACCAAAGGCCAGTTGTCACCCACGTCGTCGCGCGGCCGCAAGACCGTCACCTCCAGCTTCGGCAGCCTCGAAGACCCGGTGAATCCCCTGCTCTACGTCATGGGCTACGGCGCGTCGTATGTGGCGCAAGGCACGCCCGCCGACATGGTGGGCCTCGCCAAGATCATCGAGGAAGGCATCCGTTTCCCCGGCTTCGCCTTCATCAACGTCCAGTCGCCCTGCGTGACTTATGGCATGGAAGACCAGCAGCTCAAGGCGCATAAGACCAACATGCAAAGTTTGGAAGCGATGGGCCACGATACTTCCGACCGCGCGAAAGCGACCGAACTGGCGCGCGAATACGGCACCAAGCTTTACACCGGCGTTTTGTATCGCAATCCCAACCCGCCCACGACCTACGGCCACGGCGTGATCGAGCGCCACGAGGCGCTCAAGAAATCAGCCGTCCCGCGCCACGAGATTCTGAACCGTTTCAAGCCGGCCAATTAGTCTGTTTCCCTAAATCGGATTTGCCGGGGCCAACTGTCGCCAGGTCAATTAAACCGGAGCGTTTGCTCCGGCAATCCCGGCCGTTATCATCGCCAACAGAATCCTGTTGACGGCGCGGTTTGAAGATTTAGCCTGCCGGAATAATCAAGCCCAACCTTACAGCCTAAACGACTTGGCTGTGACGTCGTCCCGTTGGCTGATGATCAAACAACTCATATGCGCATTCAAACCCTGCTCTTCGCCGCCCTGCTGCCCCTGTCCGCCTGTGTCACCGACTCTCAGCGGCCCGCCGTGCCGGTTGCCATCAAGTCCTTCAACATTGATTTCAACTGGGGCGTCAAAACCAACGACTTCATCCAGCCGGGGGTTTGCAGTTTCGCCAAGCCGGGTTTGTGGGCGGACGCCGATCCCGCCGCCCACGTTGACTGGTATGCCGCGCTGGGCTGCAATGTGATCCAAACCTTCGCGGTCTCCTGCAACGGCTATGCCTGGTATAAAAACGGGTTCGTTCCCGAACAGCCGGGCTTGCAGCACGATTTCCTGACCGAGATGGTCCGGCTGGCACACCGCAAACACATGCTGGTCATGGGCTATTTTTGCGCCGGCTCCAACACCAAATGGGGCCGGGAACATCCTGACTTGAGCTATGGGACTCCGTCCAAACCGCACATCCCCTACACGACGGCCTATCTAGATTACCTCTGCGCCTCCATTGCCGACGCCATCCAAAAGACCGGCATGGACGGATTCATGCTTGACTGGGTTTGGAATCCGGGCACGGCGATGGAACCTTATCCGCCCCTGCGCTGGCTGCCTTGCGAACAAGTGATGTATCGCGAACTGATGTCGCAGCCCTTCCCCGGCAAGGACAAGATCACGCCCGAACTGGAACAACAATTCCGCCGACGGGCGATTGACCGCTGCTGGCAGCGCATCAAGACCACGGTGAAACAGACCAAGCCCGGTTGCATCATCTGGCTGACTTCCTGCCAGTTGACGAGCAAGGACATCGCCGGTTCCGCCATGTTAAAGGAAGCGGACTGGGTGCTCAACGAAGCCGGCGACATCGCCACCACCGACTCCGTCCGCAGCCTGCTGGGCCAACAGACCCGGCTCATCACCTGCCTGGCCAAATGGAACAAGCAGGACCCGACCAAAGTGGTTCCCGCCGCGTTGAACGCGCACGTGGGCCTCTTTGGTTTCGCCCGGCCCGTTTGCGGCTCGTTGCTGCCGCCGGTGGATTATTACCTCTCGCAACCGGTGGCCGGCTTGCAGGGCGATGAGAAAAACATCGCCGTCCTGGCCCGCGCCTATCTGGGAAAGAAACTGGATGCCGGCCAGGGCCGTTAGCCCCCCGCCGATTTTCCCCACTCGCTCTTTAGGACCAGCACCGGCATTCACCGCCGCGCGCCGGCGCGAATCACTTCGTCAACTTTGCCGGCGATGGCGGCATCTGTTCCCGCATGGACGAATTCCAGCCACAGGTGAAACCTGCCTGATTTACTTGTTTGAAGATGAGGGCGGACAAAGCGACGGGGCCGCATGGCATAGCCAGAACCAGTTTTCCGGAGCACTTGAGTCACCCCGGAGCCATGCACGTTCGCCCCGGGCCACCAGCCTGAGAGCGGCACTGCAATTCCTGCTGGAACAAATCCAAGCAGGTCTCCCGCGACATGCTATTGACCAGATTGGTCAGCGAATCATAGGATAGACCCGACAGTAAACGAAACGGACAATGCGGATGATTCCGGCCGGCCGGACATCCCTCAGAAAACCCGACGATCACCTCCCGGAGTTCCGCCAACGTCTCGGTGCCGGCGATCAAAGATTGCGGCTCCCCTTCCGGCCCCCTTGCCGCCAGCCGCAGCTGAATGATTTTATCCGACGTATTCATGCCCAAAGCATCCTGCAAATATCTTCAGCCGCCGCGTCAAGCGTAACTGGACAAATCAAATTTATGATCGCTGTGCTCCAAAATATCCCGCAATTGCGGAGCCAGAAATTTCCGTTTCAAACAGGCTATCCTGGAGGCGGCGGAGTGGATCTGGTATCGGCCGAAGCCATCGGTTTCCACCAACCCCAATTCCAGCAGTTGCGTCAACGGACGGTGCGCCCAGTGCCGGTTTTCCATGAACCGCTTTCGACCGTCGGCATGACCGGTGATTTCCATCTCGGTGATAAAGGCGTCGGGAAAGTTCCGCAGATATTGCAGGACGCAGTTCTCATCAGCCCCGAGCAGAGCTTCCTTGGCTGCCATCGTGTTCATAGCTTTCCTTTCTCCAGAGAACCACCAACCGCTGCCATCACGACTAACATCTATTCATAACTTGGAAAAACAGTCAATCCACGAATATTGGCATCAACTTCGCAAGATAGAGCCGGAAGGCCGGTGAACAAGTATAACTAGATAAGAATTGAAAAGACATAGGATGGGGACTACAAAAGAATATATGACCCAGCATAACCTTCACCCTTCAGGTTCATTGCGGCAACCAATATACGTGGCAATGGTTTTCTCAAAACAACTTGAGCCACCCCGGAAACCGGCGGTCGCGGCCACAACCCGGCCGGACGATGAGGCAACGGAATCCAACACGGTTCGCGCCACAACCGTAACGGCGATCATGAGGAATATTCCGGGCTATGGGCACGACGGACTTAATGAGTGAATCTGGAATTTGATATGGCGAGTCATCTTATTAACTTAGGACCGGCCAAATGCAGCGGCCTGCGGACTTATGTCGAAAGGCCCGACGTCAGCGCGACCGGCCAGCAAGGCACGTCATGAAAAACTTGCTCCCCTTGAACTTGCTTGAGTTCAAGGGGGCGTGGCGGACAGAAATAACCGAGCACTTTTTGAAATTCTTTATTGCTCCCGGGGGCAATGCTCCGCCCAAGAACAGTTTCCGGCTTTGGATTTTCCCCCTGGTATTTATTCCCTGGTTGCTGCTCTATGAGTTTGTCGTCTATCGGGGTCCGGCGCCCCATACCTTTTCAACTTACCTGCCGGGAGAGCTGGGCTGGCCCATTTGGCAGCCGATGGAAGTGTTCTATGATAGCGCATATTTCCTGGTGACACTGGCGCCGTTCGTGGCACCAACCAACGCTGCCCTTCGGCGCTTTACCATATCCGGACTGCTTTCCATCATCATTGGGAACATGATATTCCTGACCATCCCCGCCATCGCGCTTCCGCGCCCGTTCCATCCGTCAGGTTGGTTTGGCTGGCTGATGGTCATGGACCGCAATTTGGATCTGAATAATGGCACGGCCGCCTTTCCATCCTTTCATGTCGTGTGGTCATTTCTTGGAGCCGTGGTGTTCATCCAGCGCTGGCCACGCCTGCGCCTTGCCTGCTGGACCTGGGCCGTGCTGGTCTCCGCCAGTTGTATTTTGACTGGCATGCATTCCCTGGCAGACGTGGTGGCTGGATTCCTTTTGTTCTTGGTGATTAACAGTCACCCCAGTATCTGCAATTTCATGAAAGCCAGGTTCACCCGCCGGACGCCCTTTTTCAACATCCGGCGGATTGACCTGGCCCGATGCCTGACAAAAAAAGCTGAACCACTGCCTTGCTCGCGAAGGAAACCGCAACAGCGGTTTTTGGTTCCGAAAGCTGATTAATCCCAGAAGTCATTTCACGTTTGTATTTCCGCCGGCCTGATTTGTCAGCCATCAATGGGATTAGTCATGAGGCTGTGGGGCTGTGGGCAAAAGGCCTCGCGCCTCACGCCCCGCGCCCCGTGCCTCTTTAACCGCCACGCGCCTGCCTGCCCCAACTTCCATCTCCCGTCTCCCATCTTCTACGGCGATAGCACCGGCCCGATGGAAACCACATTACTGAATGGCGTGAGACAAGATTTCAAATTCAAAAAATATCTTGTCATTTATTTGAACTTATTTGCCATCTTTCCATTTTTTTCAATTTCCCGAAGGAAACTTTGAATTTCCGGCCTAAACATTCGAATTGTTGAAACAGAAATTCGAATTGTTGAAACAGAAATTCGAATTGTTGCGTCAGAAATTCGAGTTTTCGTTATGGAAATTCAAATAGTTGAAACAAAAATTCGAGTTTTTAGATTGGAAATTCGAGTTTCCGTCACGAAAATTCGAATTTCTGAAACAAAAATTAACAGTTTTGTTTTAAAAAATTAAGATTTCACCCCTAAACCGGGCAGTTTAGCGGGACAAGTTGACACTTTCAGAATGGAAAATCATTGGGCTAAAGCAATTTATCCATCTCGCGCCCAATTTTCAGACAAAAACCTGAACTTTCCCAATGGTTGGGGTGGAGGCTCCCGATGAGGGTTGACAAATCAGACTAAACCAATATCGGCAGGGAAATGAATTCGGCGAAGAAACTGATTCCTTCACTTGTCTCTCCAAGCTAACATTAAAAGCATTCCCTCTGACATGAATAAAATAAAAACCCGCCGGCTGGCACTGGCCGCCGTGCTGAGGATTGTTTTGGCCGCGCTGCTGAGCGCACCGGTCGCAACCCAAGCCGAAGGCCGCACCTATTATGTGGCCACTAACGGCAATGACCAAGCCATGGGGACGATCGATTCACCCTGGCTGACCCTCCGCAAGGCGGCCAAGACCATGACGGCGGGTGACACCACCTATGTGCGCGGCGGGACTTACTGTGAGTTTGTCCGGTTTACCGCCAGTGGGACCTCAAACCAGCCCATCCAGATGCTGGCCTATCCCAATGAAGTGCCAATCCTCGACGGGACAAGCCTGGGTGGTTGCGTGAATCTGGCCACCAATAAATCTCCCAAGTTTCAGGCGTTCATGACGATTACCCCCTCGGCCCATTACCTCACTTTGTCTGGATTCACCCTCTGCAATGGCTTGCAGGGCATTGCCAGTCATGGCTCCAATGCGGTCATCCGCAACATGACGATTTCAAATATCTGGCAGCATGGCATCCTCGTGGGCGGGGACAACAGCCTGGTTGAAAACAATTTTGTCACGAAGGCATCGCTGGCGAACAATCTGGCGGTGGGGATCGTCGCGGCGAACCTGAATTTTGACCCGGAACATCCGCTGGCCCGCCATATCATCATCCGCGGCAACACCGCATCGTATATCGGATTCGGGGAGGGCATCCTGACTTGGATGACGGACGGCACTCTCATCGAGAGCAACGTGGTGTATGACTGCGGGGCGGAAAACATCTATATCTCCGATGCCCGAAACACCCTTTGCCAATATAACTTGTCTTATTTCACGCCAAAGACGATTTCCAAAAACAACTTCGAGCGGCAAGTGCTGCGGCTTTCCGATGAAGAGGTGACCTGGCCGCGATCTTCCGGAAACCTGGTGATCAACAACCTGTTTTTTAATGGCACCCACACCAACGCGTTCCTCGACGCATTCAATTGGACCCGGCATGGCACCGAGGGCACCGCTTTGTTCGGCGATGTGATTGCCAACAATACCTTTGTCAACGTCGAGTTGGACACCGGTCCCCGGCTGAAGCGGGGGCAGAATGCCGGCTCCCTCATTCAAAACAATATTTTTTACCGGAATGACGGTCGACCGCTCGCCAAAATCCCCAGCCAAGCGGGCCTGACGTTCAGCCATAACCTATGGTCCAGCGCGCCGCCCGAAAACGCCGGCGGCACGGGTGACATCATTGGAAATCCTCAACTGGCTTGCCGCGGCAACACCGGCCCCGGCGAACTCACGCGCGATTATTTTGCCCTCCGGCCCGATTCCCCGGCCATCGGCAAGGGCGCGGCGCTTTATGCCGTCAACGCCGAATACCGAGTAACCAGCGAAATGACGCCGTTAAACATCGGCGCTTATCCGGCGGGCAATCCTTTCCGGCATGCCACCAACGCCGTGACCTATCCATTGACGATTCTCAGCCATCCGGAAGACGCGACCACGGGCGCGGGCGGCGGCAATTATGTTGCGGGCGAAACGGTGGCCATCAACGCGGTGCCTTATCCCGTGAACGTCGCGTTCTCCAAGGCCGCCAGGACGGCCATCT
>Ga0316220_1004537_pt1 | contig 10545 bp, 11 predicted proteins | sample TBH18005metaG_FD_203632 | JGI IMG/M metagenome (GOLD analysis project Ga0316220, IMG submission 203632) | Freshwater microbial communities from Trout Bog Lake, Wisconsin, USA - TBH18005 | ecosystem: Environmental > Aquatic > Freshwater > Lake > Hypolimnion/Profundal zone | place: USA: Wisconsin...
TGCCGACGTCGAGGAGCGATTCGTCATCGGGTCGGGCCGGGGAGGGCAGAAGCTGCAGAAGACCAGCTCCAGCGTCTGGCTCCGGCATCGGCCCACGGGTATCGAAGTCCGGTGCCAGCGGGAACGGTCGCAGTCCGTCAATCGCCTGCTGGCTTGGGCGGACCTTTGTGCGAAACTGGAGGAGCGGCAACGGGCGGCGTTGGCCAAGCGCAAGGATGAGCGAGAGCAAAGTCGCCGCCGAAGCCGTCAAAAGTCCCGCGGCCAGAAGATCCGGATGATCGAATCAAAGAAACATCGCGCGGGCATCAAGGCTCGCCGAGGCCGACCCGAAGCGGACTAGCGTATATTTGGGGCGCTATAACTGGCACCTAGACTTAGCGTGCCGCAGGCAGCTTCGAGGGTTAGCGCCCCAGAAATACACTAAGCGGACGGCCCAATCTTGCGCACAACATCCGTGAATACATAATGCACAAACTGCTTCCCGAGTTCGGTCAGTTCGTATTGCTCTCCATCATCGAAGGCTGATTTCATGGTGCTGGAGCCAGAGCGCCTAGCTGGAGTTTTCTTGATAAATTCCCCGTGGTAATTCGTCTCCCGATGTTGGCGGACCACGCTCCCCATGCTGAGGTCTCGGATAAGAAGTTTGAAGAGATCGGCTTCCGCCGAATCCTCGCGAGGAAAGTCACCGTGGATGGACTGCCAGATGTCGGCGCGGGTTACACCGATATTTTTGTAGATCTCGCGGATCACCATGAAATGGGCCTCGTGGTAAAGGGATAGCCAATCGAGGAACAGCCGGATGAGCTCGTCGGGGCAGAGCTTGGAAGCGCCGGCGTTGGCGATAAGGCGCTTGATGTAGGTTCGCTTCTGGTCGGTGTCGGCTTGATCCCATGCGCGGAAGGCCTTCCGGACCAGTGATAGGTACCCTAACATCGAGCCTTGCCCATCCGCGGGAGGTCTTTCGGGCGGCAATTCTGGCCAATGCCGCCGCCATTGTCGCGACCCACAATCACCCCTCCGGCGATCCCGCGCCTTCCGCCGCTGATGTTGCGGTGACCCGCCAGCTGCGGGAAGCGGCCAAGGCACTCGACATCGATCTCCTGGACCATGTGATTTGCGGTGATGCGAAAGCCGACCCTCGTGGGCTGGGTTACTACAGCTTCAGGGAAGCGGGTGTTCTCTAACCAAGAGGGGCAAGAGCCCCTTTTTTCGACCGGGATGCTCGCTGGCGCTCGTTTATATTAGCGACACTGCCAGCCGCTGTTTCTCCAATTTTACCCGCCGTCAAGGTAGTGCCCTGCGGGCCTCCACCACAGGGAAACCTACGCTTCCCCCTCGTCGAGTGACCGGGTCACCGCTCCTCGGCGCTCCGCACCCTTTTGACTGTGGCGGGTGTGGCGAAACTGCCACCCGGCAGTGGGCGATGGCTGCGTCACCGGCCGACCGGAATCGAAGTGCGTTGTCAGGCGGAGCGCTCGCAGGCGGCCAACCGCGAGCAGGCGTGGGCGGAACTGGCGGCGAAGCTTGAAGCGCGGGCGCGATTGGCAGCGCAGGCGGTGGAGCAGGCGCGGGAAGTGGAGCGGCGCCGCACGCGGCAGAAAAGTTACGGGCAGAAGATCAAGATGATCGAATCGAAGAAACACCGCGCGAAGCACAAGGCCCGTCGCGGCCGGGTCAGCGGGGACTGGTGACGGCGCGGCGGCCCATCAGCGCGGGTAATCACAGGTAGCGCGGGGGCTCAATACGTTCGGGCCCCGCGGCTTAGGGCGGGCTTTCGAGGATGGAAGGGATTTAATGGCAGGTCGGCCTGCACTTTTCCCCATGACCTCCAAGGAACGCGTTATCACGACTTTGGCCTCCGGCCAGCCGGACCGGGTGCCGATCGATTATTTCGGCAACGAGGGCATCGACCGCCGGTTGAAACAGCATTTCGGTCTGGCCGCCGAGGACGGCGAGGGCCTGATGCGGGCGCTGAACTTGGATTTTCGGCCGGTGTGGGCGCCGTATGTCGGGCCGAAGCTGCATCCCGACATTCCCGAGCGCGGCGTGAAGGTGGACGACTGGGGCATCCACCGCATGTACATCGAGCACGAGTCGGGCGGGTATTGGGATTTCTGCGATTTCCCGCTGCAGGAGGCGACCGAGGAGCAGGTGGCGGCGTGGCCGATGCCGTCGCCGGATGATTTCGACTACTCGCAGATCCGCGCGCAGTGCGAGCGCTTCGCGGAATTTGGCGTTTACACAGGTCACGCCGGGCTGCCGGACATCATCAACGGCAACGGCATGCTGCGCACGATGGAGCAAACGCTCGTCGACCTGATCACGGACGACCCGGCCGGCCTGCTGCTGGCGAAGCGGCGCACGGACATCCAGCTGGAGGTGTTGCGCCGCACGCTCGACGCGGCGCAGGGCGGGATTGATTTTGTGTGGATGGGCGAGGATCTCGGCACGCAGATCGGGCCGACGCTGAGCCCGGAGCTGTTTCGCCGGCAGCTGCGGCCGCGACACCAGCAGGTCGTGGATCTGGTGAAGACCTACAACCTGCCGACCATGATCCACTCGTGCGGTTCGAGCAGTTGGGCGTTCGAGGATTTCATCGCGATGGGCATCAACGCGGTCGACACGCTGCAACCGGAGGCGAAGAACATGGCGCCGGCGGCGTTGAAGGCGCGGTTTGGCGGGCGGCTGGCGTTCCACGGCTGCATCAGCACGGCGGGCCCGGTGGCTTACGGCACGGCGGCGGAGACGGAGGAGTATTGCCGGCGGACGCTCGAGATCATGATGCCGGATGGCGGCTACTGCTTTTCGCCGACGCACTGCCTGCAGGACAATTCACCGACGGACAACGTCCTCGCGATGTATGCGACGGCGATGAAGCACGGCTGGTATCGGTGAATTGCTCGTTGTAGGGCGGGGTTGCCGACCCCGCCAAATCGATCTCCTGCGAATAGCACCGCCGTCCGACCGACGTCAGGCGGGATCAGCGACCCCGCCCTACAACGGATTCGCTGCCGAGCTTGAAGTCACAGCAGCTCTACGGCGTCGCCGACGCGGACGGTGCCGGTCTTGCTGTCGTGAATCAGGTTCTGCCCAAAGTTGACGTCGGTGGCGTCGTCCGGGCTGCGGCGATACATCGCGAGCGTGCGCAGCGGCTCCTTGCCGCGTTCGGCGGTGGCCTGGTTGGTCGTCGTGACGATGCAGCGCGCGCACGAGCCCGCGGTGCGAAACGTCGCCGTGCCGACGCGGAAACGCTGCCACGTGTCCTCGGCAAAGGCGTCGCAGCCGGTGACGACGAAACTGGGCCGGAAGCGGTTCATCGGAAGGGGCTCGTCGAGGCGCCTGTTGAGGTCGGCGAGCGTGGCGTCGCTCAGGATCATGAACGGGTAGCCGTCGGCGAAGTTCACGACCTCGCCCGGCCGGGACTTGCCTGGCTTCACGAGGTCGCGGCGGAATTTCTCGCCGATGCGGACGAGCCGGCAGGGAAAACGGAGGATGTCGGAGAGCCAGACCGCGACCTCGACGCCGCAGTCTTCGGCGAGCAGTCCCTCGCTTTTCCAGATGCGGACGGTGATCAATTCCGCGGGGGCGGATGCGCGCAGCGGCACGGCGCAGGAGCCGCCGTGGGGGCCGCGCAGGACGAGGTCGCGGGCGGTGAGGGCGGTTTCGATCAGCGCCATTTGTGGCAGGGTGCGCTGGGTGAGGAACTGGCCGTTCGCGTCGACAACGAGAAACCGCCGGTCGCCGACGAAACCGAGCGCGTCGATTTCGGCGCTGGGCACGGCGAAACCGCGCAGCGACTTGACCGGGTAGAGGAAGACGTCGGTAACGTGCATCGCTGGCGTCAGGCGGATTTGCGGCGGTAGACGGCGAGGAAATGGGCGGCGCCGACGCGCGTGGCGAACTCGGCCGGCATTACGCCGTCGAGGCCGTAGCAAATGTGGAGGTTTTCACCGACGACGCGGTAGACGGCGGGGATGGTGCGCCCGGCGTTGGTGCCGGCGACGCCGGTGAGCAGGAGCGCCGTGCCAGCGGGGTGGGCTGCGAGCGCGAAGGTTCCGCGGTCGGCGATGTCGCCGTTGAAACGCACGGCATAAGTGCCGGCGGCGAGCTCGACCTCAATCTTGTTGGCGAGCATGTCCGGCATCTTCTCGCCGGAAATTTCGGCGGTCTCGATCAGCCAGCGACCCTCGAGGGTGGCGGATTCGTCCATGGCGAGGATCAGCCCTTCAACTCGGGGGCGGTGAGACGTCGGGCGGTTTCGTCGAGGACGCGCGGCTCGACGATTTCCTTCTCGCTGCCGCTGCCGAGTTTCTTGAGTTTGCGGCCCGTGACGAAGAGCTGGCTCTCGGCCTGGAAGGCGGTGCTGTTGTAGGCGCCGACGGCCTGCTGCAGGCGCTGGCCGAGATCGTCGAGGTTGCGGGCGACCGCGCCGACGCGTTCGTGGAGTTCGACGCCGAGGCGGCGGATCTCGTCGGCGTTCTTGGACAGCGCCTCCTGTTTCCAGCCGTAGGCGGCGGCCTTGGGGCGATGAGCGTGGCGGGCGAGGCGAGGATGACGCCGACGGCCGTGCCGCGCTCGAACAAGTCGGGTTCGTAGCGGAGGGCCGCGCTGTAGAACGCCTCGCCCGGGATGAAGAGCACGACGAACTCGGGCGAAGGCTGGATGTTTTTCCAGTAGGATTTGTTGCCGAGGGCGTCGATGTGGCCGCGGACGACGCGGGCGTGCTCGGCGAATTTGGCTTTGCGGACGTTTTCGTCGGATGCCTCCAGTGCTTCCAGGAAGGCCTGCATGGGGGCCTTGGCGTCGACGGCGATGGATTTGCCGCCGGGGAGGCGGATGATCATGTCGGGGCGGACCTCGCCGGTGGCCTCCTGCTGGATGAAGTCGACGTTCTCGAGCATGCCGGCGAGCTCGACGACGCGCTGGAGCTGGATTTCGCCCCAGCGGCCGGCGGTGCTCGTGGAGCGGAGCGAGCGGGAAAGCTTGGTGGTCTCGGACTGGAGGGAAGTCTGGGCGAGGGCGAGGCCCTTGAGCTGTTCGGTGAGGGAGCCATAGGCCTCTTTGCGGGCGTTCTCGATGGCAGCGATCTTGGTGTCGACCTGCTGGAGGGATTCCTTGAGCGGCTTGACCAGGGCGTCGATGGCCAGCTGGCGTTTTTCGAGGTCGCCGGCGGAGCTCTGTTGCAGCTGGGCAAAACGCTCGGCGGCGAGCGCGAGGAAGGACGTGTTATTGGCCTTCAGGGCATCGGCGGAGAGGGCCTTGAATTCGTTGGAGAGCCGGGCCTGGGTGTCACGCTCGGCGGCGAGCTTGGTTTGGAGCTCCGTGGCGAGGGTGGAAAGCCGGGTGCTTTCCGTGCGCAGTGTGGCGAGCTCGCTGGTGAGGCGGTTATTTTCCTCCTCGCGGCTGCGCAAACGCTCGGTTTGGCCGGCCTGCCGCGAGAGCAGGTAGAGCCACGTGATTACAGCTCCCGTGATGGCGGCGACAACGGCGGTGAGAAACGTGGGCACGGTACGATGATTTGGCGGGGGCGGAAGCAAATCAACCCCGGATGCGTTTCTTGACACAGGTTGAAGCGGTCTGCAAACACGTGTCATGCTCTCGGAGAGTTATTTAGCCCCTAAACTGGCGGACCCCACGCCGGGCCTTTTCTCATGGTAACCGAACCCCCTGCGGCGAAGGTTGCGACGGGAGAAAGACCCCTGGTGCTCGTCGTCGACGATGAATACGGGCCACGCGAGTCGATCGCGTTCACTTTATCCACCGAATTTACGGTCGAAACTTCCGACCGGGCGGCGGACGCGTTGAAGAAGGTCAGCGGCAAGCCGTTTTCGCTGGTGGTGATGGACATTCGGATGCCTGAAATGGATGGCATCCGGGCGCTCGAGGAACTCCGCAAAATCGATCCGCATGTTTCGGTGATCATGCTGACGGGCTACGGCACGTTGCACACCGCGCAGCAGGCGATGGTGGTGGGGGCCAACCAGTATCTCCGGAAGCCGCCGGATATTGCCGAGTTGCTGGAAGCCGCGCGCAAGCAGGCCGCGGCCACGGCGGTGCGCCGGCACCAGGCCAAAATCAACCGCGACGCGGTGGAGATGAATTCCGCGCTCAAGCGCGAGATCGAGCAGAAGGAGCCGCAGGTCTGGCAGGCGCGGGCGTCCGTGGAATTGGTCCACGATCTGAACAACCCGCTGACCGTCGTCATCGGCTATGCCACGCTGCTGGTGGACGAAGCCCGGGCGGTGTCGGCCACGGACCCTGACCGGGGTCGCCGGCTGCTGGAATACGCCAACCTCGTCGAGAAGGCGGCGGAGTATTGCCATCACCTGTCCGAAAACTGGCGGCAGGCGTCGAAACAGGCGGCCGAGTTTGCGCTGATCGACCTGGTGAAGATTGCGCGGGAAGTGCAGTCGGTGGTGTTTTTCGGGTCGGTCGCGATCAGCTTCACCGGCCTGGAAGCGGCGCCGGTGCGGGGCTCGAAGTTCGAGCTGATGCGGGTGTTCCAAAACATCTTCAAGAATTCGCTGGAAGCCGGGGCGACGCAGCTGACGGTGTCGCTGGCGCGGGCGGGCGAGCGGATTGAGATGACGGTGGTGGACAACGGCGCCGGGATGGATTCCGAGCGCATGCGCAAGGCGTTGAAGGGCGGATTTACGAGCAAGGAGAGCGGCACGGGCCTCGGGTTGAGCATCTGCCGGCACCTGCTGGGGACGCACGGGGCGACGATGGCGCTCGAATCCAACATCGGCCAGGGCTCGATAGTGCGAATGGTCTTTCCCGCGGCGAGTTGACCGCGCCATGAAACGCCGTCGCGTAAAGATCACCGGCCTCGGGTTCGTGACGCCGGCCGGCATTGGCAAGGAGGAGTTCTGGCAGGGGATTTTGGAGCCGGTGAGCCGGGTAACCTCCCTGAAGAAATATCCGGAAGAGGCGGGCGCCTTTGTTTCGGCCGAGGTGAAGGATTTCCGGCTGGAGAACTACATGCCCAACGTGCCGAGCAAGCGCATGCCCCGGCATACGCAGTTTGCGCTGGCGGCAGCGTCGCTCGCCGCCCGCGACGCCGGCCTGGAGCTTCCCCAGCTGCGCGGCAAGGGCGCGATCGTGATGATCGGGGCCACCCTGATGGACTTTGGGGTCATCAACAAAGGCGTGGATATCATCGTCAAAAAGGGGCCGGTGAATGCCCTGCCCACGTCCGTCACCACCGCACTGGTCAGCGCCATCGGCGCCGCCGTGGGAGAGTCCATCGGAGGCACGACGCGGACGATGTCCTTGCAGAGTGCCTGTTGCTCGGGCTTGGACGCGATCGGGCGGTCTGCCGAAATGATCGCGAATGGTGAGGCGGAAATTGCCGTCTGCGGGGGGGGCGGAGGCGCCGCTCTATTTTCACCCGATGCTGGAGCTCAAGTTGGCCGGTCTCGCCCCGGGCAACCCGGATTTCCCCGAGCGGCAATGCCGGCCCTTTGACTTGTGGCGCACCACGGGCGTGATCGGGGAGGGCGCGTGCATCATGATCCTAGAGGCGGAAAGCAGCCCTCGTCCCGGGTATGCCTTCGTGGGCGGTTACAGCTACGCCTCCGATCCCGCGGCTTCGCCATGCGCCGGCCTCGCCCAAGCCCTCCGCCTGACGCTGGGCAACACGAATCTTCGGCCGAGCCAGATCGAATGCATCAGCGCCTGGGGCCCCGGCCACAAGATGCTGGATGCGGCAGAAGCCAGCATCCTCGCCGAGTTCTTCGGGTCGGACCTCAAGTCCATCCCGGCGGTTTCGATCAAGGGCGCCATCGGCAACCCCTTGGGCGCGGCCGGGGCGATCCAGGTGGGCTGTGCGGCATTGAGCCTGACGCGGGGAGCGATCCCCCCGACCGTGAACTGGCAGCACCCGGACCCGAGCTGTCCGTTGAATCTCAGCGCGAAAGCCCGCTACATTTCCCATACGAACACCTTGATCGATGCCCACGGCCTCTCGGGCGCAAATGCATGTCTAGTGCTCAATCAATAATTTCTAATCCGACAGTAATTGCGGCGTTGGCGGTCGCCTACGTCGGCTTTGTTGCTTTCTGGGCGAATCCCCACCGCGGAATGAACCGCGCGTTTTTTACGGGTTCTCTGCATGTTTCGGTTTGGTTGATCATCCTAAATCTGGCGCTCACATCAACGGGCGGACTCTTTTGGTTACGTTGCTCGTGTTCGATCGGTGGAGGTTTGCCGCTCCACATCTGGATCATTCAGCAAAATATTGTCGATCGAAGGACGGGTAGCTTTCCGGCTTGGCTAAAGCACAACTGGGGATGGGTAGCGGTGTCTGCCTTTCTGTTAATCGTTCCATTTACTGAGTCATTCATTCCCTCATATTCAACGGGAGAGCACCGCCTTCACGGGTTGGGATACTATGCATATGCGGCCATCAGCATCGCGGCCTACTGTTATCTATTTCGTGACGCCTTTAGGAGTATCAAGAGTTTGGCCGGTGTGCGACGGCTGGAAATTCAGGTGTGGCTTGTTGGCGGCTGCATTATCGCATGCACGGTGTTCGTGCTCATGGGCCTCACCGATATTACGCGAGACCCCATATATATTCGTCTTCAGCCTTGGGTAGTTATTCTTTTTTATGCGGGCACGGCTTTTGCGATAACGACTCACCGCATTCTAGATGCCCGACAGATTCTACTCTTTGGAACTCAAAAGCTCGTCCTAGTCGTCTCGGTCGCTACCGCAGCATTTCTGCTCGACTACGTGTTGCGGACGATATTGCCGGAGCCGTTTGGTTTTCTGGCGACGACGGCATTGGCGCTGTGGTTGGCGGTGGCGCTAAACAGCTGGTTGGATCAATTGTTTCATTTCTATCCTGAAGCGACCACGGCACGACAAGCCGCGTTTGCGGCGGCACAACGGGAGACTCATGCGGACAAACTCACGCAATCCTTCCGCGAAGTTCTAAAGGGCTGGGGCCACAGCGAGAGCGCCATGATCCTCTCTGGCGGCAAGGGCAACCTGACCGGAGACGGCGTATCGATCCCGGATGACGGACTCGTTTTCGCCACGATGCGACAATTGCGGTGGGTCACCCCGGAGCGACTGGCGCGTGAGCGCCCCACGCCCGGCCGTGAAGCGGTGCTGAAGTTTGTTGATGAGCACGGGCTGGGGGTATTCGTACTCGTCGAGGGCCCTTCGTTGACTGCACTCATCGGCGTCGGCGTGGCGGCCTCCCGGCGTCCGTTCACCTACCCGCAGGTGACGCAGTTGCAGGAATTGGCCTCGATCATCGAAAACGCCATCGAGCGTTCGCATTTCTCGGTCAAGGCCCAGCGAGCGGAGCAACTGGCGACCGTTGGTTTGTTGGGAGCGAGTTTGGCCCATGAGATTCGCAACCCGCTGGTTTCGATCAAGGCGTTCGTCCAGCTGCTGCCGCAGCACTACCACGATCCGGTGTTCCGCGAGAAATTTTTCCATCTGATCGGTGACGAAGTCATGCGGATCGACCGGTTGACCGAGCAGTTGTTGGATCTCGCGTCTCCCCGCGTTTATTCGGCCCAAATCGTGGAATTGAACGCCGTGTTGAATAGCACTTTGGAACTGGTCGCCGCCAAGGCGACGGACAAGCACATTCAATTCCTCACCGATTTTCGGGCTGATCCGTCCCTGATTTATACGGATGCCTCCGCCGCCAAGCAGGTGATCCTCAATCTTTGTTTCAACGCCATCCAGGCGCTGGAGGCCCGTCCGGGGGACCGTTGGGTGAAGATTTCCACGCACAATCTCATGGACCGGGTCGAGGTGGTGGTGGCGGATAGCGGTCCGGGCATTGCGCCGGAAATTCGTCCGCGGCTTTTTCAGCCCTTCCAATCGACCAAGTCGTCTGGCTTTGGACTTGGACTTGCCATCTGCAGCGACATTCTGGCCGGATTGGATGCGACCATCTCGGTAGATCCGTCTGAGCCGGGGCGGGGCGCAACCTTCCGCATCGTCTTCCCATGCCAAGCCTAGTCATCCTCGCAACCGCCGACATTGCCCTTGCCGACTCATGGGAGAAACAGCTCCCGGCTGGGCGCTCGGCGTTGCGGCTTACCCCCGCAACTTTTACCTCCGGCTCGTCTCCCGGATTTGCGGCGGTCGTGGTGTTGGATGCGGCTGCAGAGACGTCTCTGCCGCTGGCTTTGGCCAAATGCCCGACCATCTTTGTCGGAGAACCGCGGAGTTTGCCGTTTGAGCAGGCGCGCATGGCCGGCCGCGCCCGGGTTTACCTCTCCTACGAGGAAAGTGCGACGCGGCTCCGTGAACTCCTTCCCCTAGTCGAAGAGGTCGCGGAAAAACAGTCCATGGTTGAGTTGCTGAGCGACAAGGCCCGCCGGGCGGAACCCGCCCGGGCTCCGGCCAAGGCTGCCGCCGCGGGGGACGCGGCCGAGTTGTGGGATTTTCTTGAGGGTGCGGTGGAGAACCTTGACACGCGGGACCGGCTGATCGCCGAATTTCGCCGCGCCTCCCGCCAGTTGCTGCGCGCCTCCCATGCCGTGTTTTTCCTACGCGAAGCAGACGGGTTCCGGG
>Ga0316220_1004544_pt1 | contig 10534 bp, 11 predicted proteins | sample TBH18005metaG_FD_203632 | JGI IMG/M metagenome (GOLD analysis project Ga0316220, IMG submission 203632) | Freshwater microbial communities from Trout Bog Lake, Wisconsin, USA - TBH18005 | ecosystem: Environmental > Aquatic > Freshwater > Lake > Hypolimnion/Profundal zone | place: USA: Wisconsin...
AAATTAGTGCCGGCGTTTATTTGATAATAACCCGCTACGGTAGGTTGAAATCGATAATTTGTGGTCGCGTCGTAATTACTGTTTGTATCAAAATCTTTAGCGTTAAATTGAATTTTAGTAAATGTTACATTTGAAATAGCTTGTGTACCATTCAAATAAGCTGAAAACGCTGGTCCATTAACTGCTTGATTCCCACCAATCGAAATTGCCCCGCTTACATTAAGAGACGTCGCCGTGGCCGCGCCAAGCGCCGGAGTTGTTAATGTAGGCGACGTTGAAAGAACCATGCTTCCAGTGCCCGTAACGCTATTTGAAAGCGTAACGCCACCATACGTCAAAGCCGCTGATAAAGTAGTTGCGCGAGTATTAATAATGCTTCCAGTAGAAACACCACCAAATGTTATTGTTCCAGAACCTTTTGCATCAATTGTTAAATTTTCATTTGTGCCAGATGAAAGAACGGAAATTGCCAAGCCGCCAGCAGCGGCAGCGGATTTTACATTTAAGCCGGTCGCCGATGATGATGTGCTAGCATCCACATTAAATGCGGGGTTTGTTGACCCATTTAATCCCGCCGTCAGCGCATTTGCTGAAGAAGATGTAATAATATGCCCCGCGCTTGTTATTGTAGATGAAATAGCGGCGGTTCCGGTAATGGCTAGAGAATTAGTTCCAATTGTCGCGCCATTAAGGGTAAGAGATGTCCCCGTGGCAACGCCAAGAGATGGAGTGACCAACGTAGGAGAAGTTGAAAATACAATGTTTGTGGAAGTCGTTCCTGTTGCCCCAGAGGCCGTGTATCCCGTAATATTATTAAAAGCCGCGATGCCAGCTGTTCCGGTTCCAATTCCACCCTGCGAAACAGGCAAATAACCACTGGAATTAAGAAGCGCAAACCCACTTGCGCCGCCAACCGTATTGCCAAGCGCCGTCAAAACGCCTGTGCCGGTTGTCGTGGTGCTAGGCGCATTACCAGCGCCACCGCCGATCATAAGGGCGTTAGCCGTAAGAGCCGCCGAAGAAGCCCACGTCGAGGCGCTACTAAAGTATGGTACGCCGCCGCTTGTTCCCGCAACCGTCAAGGCCAATGTGCCAGATGTCGTAACGGGCGAGCCGCTGACGGAAATTAGGCCGCCAGTAAAGGATTGGGCAACGCTCGTAACCGTGCCAGCATAGGTCGTTGACCACGAAGCGGTTGTGCCGTTTGATGTAAGAACCGTTCCGTTTGCGCCAATCCCCAATCGACCAGCGGTATTCGTCCCCGTGCCAAGGATAAGATCGCCGGTGCTCGTAATCGGCGAAAGAGCATTAAACGCGGCGGAGGCGCTTGTCTGTCCCGTGCCTCCAGAACCAATCGCCAACGTACCGCCAAGCGTAACAGCGCCGGTCGTGCCCGTGGATGGCGTAAGGCCCGTTGTTCCGGCGGAGAATGAAGATACGGTATTCGCTGTAGTCGCAAGCGTTCCGCTCGTCGGGAAGGTAACGCTCGTATTGGCGCTCAAAGTCCCCGTAAACGTATAAGCGCCGCTCATCGTGACGTTGCCGCCAATGGTGATCGTGCTGGAACCGTTATTGACGCCAGTGCCACCATTTGCGGATGGCAATATGCCTGTCACGCCAGTGGTAAGAGGCAATCCCGTCGCATTTGTAAGCACGCCGCTTGTAGGCGTACCAAGAGCGCCAGAATAAGTAACAAACCCACCCGCGCCATTGGTCGCGTTGCCAAGCGCGGTTTGCACTCCTGTGCCAAGAGCCGTAAGTCCCGTGCCACCGTTTGTCGGGCCAAGCATTCCAGCCATTGTAATGGTGCCAGCAGTCGTAATGGGACCGCCGGAAAAACTAAGTCCTGTCGTGCCTCCGCTAACATTGACGCTTGTGACCGTGCCAGTACCGCCAACGGACACCCAGCTTGTATTTCCAGACCCATCGGTAGACAGAACATAGCCGATTGCGCCGGGAGAGGATGGAAGTGTAAACGACCACGAACCCGCTGTGGCATTCGCTTTAATTGTTGTCGTACCGGAAGTTGATCCGCTAAGCACAACCGAACCAGCAACGGAACCGCTTGATCCAAGCGTCAGCGCACCCGAGCTAATTGTCGCGTTTGCGTTTCCAGAAACGGCATTGCCATTGCTCGCATAATAAGCAAGCTGATTGGCCGTTCCATTATTTACAGTTCCGGTCCCGGCAATGGCGCCAGCCCACACAAAAGCAGAGCCATTCCATGACAAAAACGTGTTTGAACTTGATGGAACCGTAACAAAACCCGTGGTGCTGCTACCGGTTTGATAAACAATGCTATTTGTTGCTCCACCAGCCACATTAGTGGCGGACGACGCATTTCCAGATAAATTTGCCGTAATCGTGCCAGCCGAAAAATTGCCCGAAGAATCACGGGCAACAATGGTGCTTGCAGTGTTGGCGCTAGTTGCATCCGTTGTGAACGTGACCGGCCCGGACCCATTGTAAGGTCCGCCAGACAAATGCGTACCAGCCGTAAGATTGGCTAACGTGCCGCCAAGAGCAACGCCAGAAATGGTCGAATTGGCAAGCGATGAATTGCCAATGGGCGTGAAACCGCTGCCGATAGCGCCGGAGGTAAGCGTGCCAACACTGGTTATTGTATTGGTGCCAACACTGCTCGCGGCGGTAAGTTGACCCTGTGCGTTTACCGTAAACGTGGGTATGGCGCTGGATGAACCATAAGACCCCGCCGATACAGATGTATTGGCAAGAGAAATTGTGCCGCTTGTCGTAATCGGGCCGCCGGTCAGACCGGTTCCGGTGGCGACGCTTGTTACTGTTCCAGCGCCAGCCGTCGAGGACCATGAAGCAGTCGTGCCATTGGATACGAGAACCGTTCCAGCCAAACCAATTGGCAATCGCGTGGCGCTATTCGATCCGTTGCCAATAATTAAATCGCCAACGCTTGTAATTGGAGACAGCGCGTTAAATGCGGCTGATGCCGTTGTTTGACCCGTTCCGCCAGAACCAATTGCCAGCGTCCCGCCCAATTGAAGCGTACCAGAAACCGTAATAGGTCCGCCGGTAAACGTCAGGCCGGTAGAACCGCCATTGGCGTTGACACTAGTAACCGTGCCACCGCTACTTGGCGCAAGAGCGGCAATTTGGGCAGTCGTAACCCGAACTGATGTTCCCGCCTGAACCGCGCCAATCTCCTCCGACCCTGAAAGGGCGGTAGCGGCTGGCAAATTCGGGATTGTCGTATTCGACATGGTTACGTTCCCGTCTGCGGTATCTGCGTGTAATTATACGGCAGGCCGACATTCGCCGTCAAAACACGCGTCGATCCGGTCAAGAAAGACCCGGAAGGTATAGCAGATGTCACCGTGTAGGTGAAGGCCGTGGCGGTCGTTACCGTAATCGAATAAAACCCATTAATGGCATTATTAGACGCACCAGATACCGAAATTTGAGCGTTTGTCGCCAGATTATGCGGCGCGCTGCAAGTTACCGAAATGATCGTCGTGCCAATCGAGGAAATCGAAACAACCGGCAGCAGGACATCATAATGAACCGTTCCCTGAAGCGGCATGATCGCGCCGGGTTCAAGGCCAACAGGCGGCCCAATCGGCTGCATGGTCAGGTTTTGACCGTCTTGGGTGACATAATTTGTCGTGGACGGGATCGGGATGCCCGTCGTTGGATCGTAGACAGTCGGCGCGCTCGTCGTCTGATAATCAACCGAAGCCGCGACAAAATCCTGCACACGAGCATTTACAATCGGCGTCGGATCGGCGGGAACGACAATCGCCCTGTTTTGCTCTTGTGGCGTATCAAGACAATCACTACAGACTAAAATGCGCGTGTTAAGTAATGCCGCGCCTCTCCATTCAAATTGAGGAAATAAATCCACAAAATTTACACGAAAATTACATCTATCGCATATAGCATGTGCTTGCGGATTGCTAGAACTAGTACGAGCCCTTCCTGATTTGCTTGCGTAAGCCATGATTATACCTCACGGCCTAAAATAAGAGCTAATTTGCGGCGAAATATACTGTTGCGCGGTTTCTATGTTCTGTGCCGCAGCGATATTATACGATTCGTCCGCAAGAGGCTTCAGCAGAGCCACTTTGTCAGGCGCCCATATCATGGCAAGTCGCTGGGCTAATCCGAACACAAACGCCTCAAGGAAATAGTAGGGGATTTCAACTGTTTGCCCATTGGTGAAATTGCTATCCTGTATCTGCCTGACACGATAATAATTGAATGAGCTTTCGTTGCCATCAGGGACAGGCCACAACGTCACGGTCGGCGAAAGAAGCCTATCGAACCAGTATGTCGTGGGGAATCCCTGCTGCGTCGGGTTTGGGTAGCTGGCGTATTCCGTTCTGGAAATTGGCAAAATCAAACGATTGATCGACGATCCGCCGCTATTTTGCACAATGTATGCGTCAAGCATGACAATGGTGTTAGACGGAACGGAATAGGTCGCCTGCCCCTGAATAAGCGGGACTGTTTGAAGATCAACAGCCCAGAGATTAACCCCTTCTGACGACCAACGCCCCAGCATCATGTTGGCGGCCATGCGGGCCGATTCCATGTGTTCCTGAAGTATGGATGTGCCTCTAATCCCGCACAGGTTAAAGGCATAGATAGTGGCTTCGCCCAGCGACGGATTAAAAGCGTATGTGTTGCTCGTCGCCATCGGCTAATTCCTATAGGGTGCCGTCATTGGCAATCAGCACGCCGCCGATATTGACGCTAACAACAGCGGCAGCCGCCGCGCTTGATGCAATCTGAAACCGAATGTCAGTTCCGGCGGCATAAGGAAATGGAAAATGCCTCTGAATTTCATAATTTGTATTAAACGGCGTCTGAACAATAATTTTCTGAACGCCAGATGGTGAATTTGAGATGGCGCGATAAATTGTGTAATTTGCGGTATTTCCATTAAAAGAGGAATAGGACCCGTAACGATAACCATAAAATGTATAACCCGTCGGAACAGTGTAAACGCCCATTTGAGACGTTCCAACACTTTCCGTCACGCCACCTACCGTAGCCGTGTTTATCTGAGCATAAATGACGGTCGCGCCGCTATTTGAAAGCGTCACAACACCAGTCGGATTGGTTGCGCTTCCAACCGAAACCGAAATGCCATTAATTCTAAAATACTGATTTACCGTTGGAACAGCAGTGGTCCCGTTGAGGACAAGCGTTTCGCTCAACATATTGTAATTGGCATCAAGCCCGCTAATCACAATGCTGGCCGTATCAGCTCCAACCGTGCTGACCAAATACATCGTAATCGCGGACGCGGGGAAAACATAATCCGTCGTGGACATGTTTTCCCAAACAGTTCTGAACAAATTGGCCGTCGCGGGAGTCGTGCCATACCCAAAGATATTGGCCAGGCTATGAAAGGAAATTTGCCCGCGAGAGACCTGAAGTTCAAACGGCTCATATCGCCCAACGCGAGTAATGGACTGGTTAACAACACCCGTCATGTTCGTGGTCCTTTAGCAGTGTTAAGCGTCGCAAAACGCGAAACCAATTTCGCGCCAACACTAAACAGTGGCTGGAAATCGTCAACCGCGCGGATATTGCCGCAACCAGTTCCGCCTTGAGTGATGGTGGTGAGAATCATGGAAAATCACTCTATTTGCTTTTAGAACGCGCCACCGCCGCATTATCCACTAAATTTGGATAGGGCCTGCCAGCCGCGCGGGCGTGAGCCTTTGCCGATTGCACCTGCTTTTTGTTCAGGTGCTTTTCCTTATGGCCCTTTGGAAGGCCCTTTTCCCAGAACGGCTTCTCGGTCATTTTAGCACTTCACATCCCACTTCTTCAGCGCCAAATTGATCCGGCTATTCGGATCATGCGCCGTCTTGGCGGATGTCAGTTTTTCCTTCATCCCGCACATGCGGGTACGAAAATTATCGCGGCGCTGCGCGGCGGCGGGACTATGGGCCGCTTCCTTGGAGCTCACCGGCGGCTTCAAATGATGCCCCTCGGCCCTCGCGGAAGCCCGCCCCTTGGCATTCAAACCGCCTTCGGGGTTCTTCCCTTCCTTGCGTGTCCAAGCGCCAGCCATGTCAATCCCCCAAGGAAAGAAAGGGGGCCGAAGCCCCCTGTTCCGGTATCAGATGTCGCTGCCCATCGTTTCCTTCTCAAGCTTGCGCCCCTTGGCGGGGGTGCCCTTCATGGCAGCCGAGAAAGGATTGGCTTCAACCGAACCGCCAGCCTTGCGCGGCTTGCGGCCAGCGTGATGCATGGCGTGCTCGCCATGAACCGCGCCGACATGCTTCACATGACCCATGTGATGGTGCATGACGTGACCGCCGTGCTTGCGCTTGGCGCGACCGCCGCGCTTGGCGTGCATGGCCTCGGCCTCGCTGTCAATGTTCTTGGCATTGGTGCGGGGCTCGGGCTTGTCATGCAAGTCCATTTCCGCCTCATCCGTGCCATGCTCCGGCGATTCCGCGCGGCCACCGGCCTTGCGATGCTTAACATGCTTCATCGACTGATGCTTGACCATGCTGTGCAGGTCGTGATGCGCCTTGTGACCCTTCATAAGAGCCTCCTATCAGGTGTACTGTTCGTTGGTGAACCCATTCACGCCCTGCATGTACTTGACGACAACAGTCGCCGCCCCGGTGCCGCCCGATGGGGCCGCGCTGGATTTCACATACAACAGAACGTCCTGAGTGCTGCTCGAATTGAGCCAAGCGGCGATTGTCGAGGAACTTGGCGTAGCCGAAACCTTGCCAATGCTCGAAACCGTGATGCCCGTGGCAAGCTCGTTCGCGTTCGCGGACGTGGTGCCAATGCTAAGCGTGGCGCTATTCGTGAATGCCGTAGTGACAAACACATCAATCGCCGAAATCAAGCTTTGCGCCGGGATGACAATCAAAGTCGATGCCGAAGCCGAAGCCTGAACAATCGCGGCGTTCTGCACCATATCGCAAAAGCCGACATTGCTCGTACCGCTCGACCCGCCAACACCAGCAAGCGTGCCGGTGCCGTCCGAGTTAAGCACATTGCCCGCCAAAACCGGGCCAGTGAAGACTGTAGATGACATTACAGGCTCCCACCATGCTTGAGATTGAGACTAATAGCCATCGGGCTACCCTTTCGATTCAAGAGATACCACATTCGGAGACGCTTCGGAATGCTTATCAAGGTACTGAATGGCGGAAAGAAGGATGTTGCGGTTTTCTTTCATTTTGCCAATCGCCTGATTGCAGGCTTCACACAGAAGGCCACGAACCTTGCCAGTCGTATGGTTATGATCGACAGCTAGCGCCTTGGTTTTCCCGCCGCGCGTGGCCGTTTCTTCCTGATCGCAAATGGCGCATTTGTTGTTTTGAGCAATGGCCATTGCAATGTAGGCGCTCATATCAATCCCATATTTCTGGGTCAGATAAGTGTCCTTCCATTCAACTGGATATGCTTCACGATGAGCTTTCATGTATTCCTTCCGATCCGTGGAAAGAAACTTGTTAGCTTTTGAGCCCATGCCGTTTGTTTCGTAAAGATTGGCAATTCGCAAATTAAGCGTATCGCCATCGTGAAAACCAAGACGTGCACGAGGCCACTCACCGTAATGGAGCAACCAAGCTAGCTTGGCGGCGGGAATAGAAGCGCCATCAATACGAATGTACCGATAGGAAACTTTCTCGCCGCCCTTGCCAGTCCGGGTTGCCTTATCGCACCCAGCGATTGATCCTGCACACACATTCCGGGATGCGGGGACAATCCAAGTGAAAATCCCCGTATCAGCGTCGTAAGCCAACTTCTTGGCGATAGTATCAACAGTCAGGCCGTATTCTTCGGACATGGAAGCACCTTTCTTGGTAACGCTTACAGGGAAATTGTATATCCCTTTTTGCGTATCCTGTAAAGAGGCTTCCATGTTTTTACCCTTCTGTTGATTTCTCAGCAAAATCAAGAGGTTGGGAAGCTACCATAGATGGAGCGCCAGTTATAATATCCGAAGCTATACCTCTCGTAGCCCTTCACAAGAAGGTTATCAGTGACGAAATCCACCTGCATATCCGTCTCGAACTTGATGCGCTCCATGTAGGAGAGGCCATCAATGTTCGTGAGCAGGAACCAAGCGTACTGCGACGTGAGGAAGTCGTTGACCATGTACGATTCCGGCAGGCCACCGGCGGTCGTCATAATGGCATTGACATCGTTGTCGGCGGTGCCGGGGCGGAGTTCCGTCTTGAGAAGGCGGATCGCGACGGGCTCAAGCTGCGGAGGAATAATCAGCTTGCGAGCGCGGGCGAACACCTTCAGACCGGCCTGATCCTTGAAGTTGGTGCGGACCGCGATCATCGCGTTCAGCAGCGTGGCTTCGTTAAGATCAACCTGCGTCGAGGGGGTGTTGGCGACCGTGCTGCCGTCAATCGGGTGCGCCGTCGAACACAGAGAAACGCCGTCGCCGCCAACAGAGGCATTGTACGTTGTCGCGGTGTTCAGGATCGTCGCGCCGTAGATTTCCTTGGTCTGCTGGAAGGACTCGATCAGGCCAAGGTTCGACGGATGAAACTGGGTCTTGTACAGGTTATCGTCAATCGCCTTGCGGGTGATCGCGTAACCAAGACCAATTTCGGTGTGCTCCTGGTTGTACACATAGCGTTCGCCCGCGCCATTATCGAAAGCGGTCTGGCCGCCTTCGGTCTTGAGCTGGGCAAACCCAAGATACCGCATTTCAGCGGTGCGCTCGAAGGCCAGCTTCGAGTCGTGCTTCGTGAAAATCTTGTCGTACTGGCTGGGAATCATCTCGTACCGGCCTTCGATGCCCCTCAGACCGGGCAATAGAAGGTCTTTAATTGCGCTAAGATTAACCGCCATGGTTAAATCTCCTTAGTGATATGCGACCAAGATTTTCCAATCTTGATAAGCGATATGGTTGAAGGGCTGACGCCATACTTTTTAGCAAGCGTAACGCCAGATTCTTTCGATGCTTTAATCGCTACCACATCGGATGCAGAGAGCTTCGCCGTTCCGATCATCTCGCCACGAACATTTCTGCGGTGACGGGATTCTCTATCTGCTGCATTATCGGCTTGCGTTCCCAAACTAAGATGATCTGGGTTAATGCAAGACGGATTGTCGCAGGAATGACGAACAACCATTCCGTCAGGAATAGCTTCGCAAAAGGCTTCATAGGAAACGCGATGAGCGGACACAGTTTTGTTGTTTTGACAAAGCAGTCCATATCCATTGCGCTTTGAGCCCTTCCACACCCAGCAACCCGTTTCGGACTGATAAACGCGATTCATCAGCGTATACTGAAGAAGCATTTTGTCAGAAACCGAAACGAAGGTAGCCATTTCAAGCTACTCCTTAAATGCCGGTGACGCCGGACTTCATGGCCGAGTTGTTGAACCCGACGACGATCCGGTTATAAGCCGAGGTGGAATCATTACCGTTGATACCGGCGATCGGGTTCGACCCGTCCGGGGTATAATTGGCAAGGGCGATGACGCGGAAAGGCAACGCGTTCGACGTGCCAAGCGTATACTGATCAGCATACGCGGTGGACAGGCCGTTCGACACGTTGCCGGGCGTGGTGCCAAGCGTGTTGGTGTTCGTGCCGGTGCCAGTGCCATACGCAATACCAATGTTCTGACCAATGGCCGAAACGCCAACGGCGGTGGCCGTGGTGTTCGAGTTAGCGGTCTGAACAATGAACTGCGCGTTCGGGTCGGTGATGACATAAGCCGTCACGGACGGGGCGCTGGAGTTCACGTCGCCGACGCCGGGAAAGTAGTTCGACCAGACAGTGCGCTTCTGCGACACCGAAAGGTACTTACAACCGACGAAAACGCCGACAAGATTGCCCGCGCCGACAGTCGAGCCATCGCCAGTGCTGTTGGTGCCCATCTGGCAAATGAAGCCAGTGGAGAGCTGGGCAACGGGATCGCCGTAGAAAATCTGAGGATTAGTGGAGTTCGTGGCGGAAATGGCAAGCTGGACCTGTTCATAGGTCGGAGCCGAGCCCGTACCGCTGTACTGATTGAAACCGTTGGGCGCGTTGGTATTCGCCATGACGGATTCTCCTTTTTACAGGAAAGTCCATCATCGCACACCGGGGCGACTAAGAACCGGGAATTTGTTAAACTTCCACGCCGGGGGAAGCCTGTCAAAAATACACGATTATAAAACAAAGTAAAGGGGGGCCGAAGCCCCCCTCATATCGTCATTCAGGAATGGGAACGGCTTCCCAACCTTTTTTTACTTTCGCCAGCGGCGCGTCCTTATTGTTGCGGCTAAACTCGCCCGGACGCGCTTCGCCAAGCTGCGCTTCCTTGTTGCGGACCTGAAGGCGGGCGCGACGCTCTTCGATGTTCCTAGCTTCGTCCGTCAGTTCAGCCGGGCGCTCCATGAGGATCATGCCCTTGCGGGTCACGTACTGGTCCTTGCTGCTGGCGGGCATCAAGTGCGGCAGGCGATCAACCGGGACCGGCTCCCAGCCCTTGCGAGCCAAGGAGACGGCATAGGACGGGTCTTCCGCCCCGGCGACCGTGTGGCGCTTCCACTCATAGGACCAACC
>Ga0316220_1004547_pt1 | contig 10527 bp, 8 predicted proteins | sample TBH18005metaG_FD_203632 | JGI IMG/M metagenome (GOLD analysis project Ga0316220, IMG submission 203632) | Freshwater microbial communities from Trout Bog Lake, Wisconsin, USA - TBH18005 | ecosystem: Environmental > Aquatic > Freshwater > Lake > Hypolimnion/Profundal zone | place: USA: Wisconsin...
TACCGGCCTGAGGTTCGGCGGGTGGGAGAGATCTTTTTCCCAGACGCGGAGGGGCGGTGGCCGGTGAAGGCGATACTGCGCGGTGTGGGCAGGGTGGCGACGACGGGGATGAAGGCGGCTGCCTCCGGCACATAGCGGGCTGCGCATTGGACGATCACAGTGGAAGGTTGCGGATGGCTAGAACGGAGACTATCCGGGGGATGCTTGCGGGGGGACGCCCGCTGTTTGTGGGGCGGGCGCGCGAGGTGGCGGAGCTGGTTGCTGCGCAGCCGAGAAGGGTATCTCAGCTGATTGAGTGCCTTTGGGACGAAGATGCGGGGGTAGCAAACCGCGCTGCCGATGCACTGGAGAAGGTAACCAGCGTGCGTCCGCTGCTGGCTGCCCCGTGGAAGGACTCCCTGCTGGGACTGCTGGCGGAGGCGAAGCAGAACAAGCTGCGCTGGAACCTGGCGGTGATTGTGCCGCGGCTGACGCTGACCACGGCGGAGTGCAGGCGAGCGGCGGAGGCGCTGCGAACCTACCTTGGAGACAAGAGCTCGATTGTGAAGACCTGCGCGATGCAGGGGCTGGCGGAGTTGACGCTGCAGGATGCCTCGCTGCGGGCGGAGGTGGTGGACCTGCTGCGAATCCTGACCCGGTCAGGGACCCCGGCAATCCACCCCTCGCACGAAGACCTGTGCGTGGGGACCCCGGCAATCCACCCCTCGCACAAAGACCTGTGCGTGGGGACCCCGGCAATCCACCCCTCGCACAAAGACCTGTGCGTGGGGACCCCGGCTATGCGGGCGCGGGGGCGGATGCTGCTGCGGAGGCTGGAGGGGCCAGATCCGGGGCTGGTGCGGTTCCATAGAGCTGCGCGGGGCAACGATTGCGGCTGATACACTGTCGTGGCAAGGAGTTACACACAAAAGCCTATGGTTGAGCTGCTTCCATCGATTCTGTCAGCGGATTTTGCCCATTTAGCGGACGAGGTAGCCGCGGCCGAGCACGGCGGGGGCACGGTAATCCATGTGGACGTGATGGACGGGCATTTTGTACCGAATATCACGCTGGGACCTCCGGTAGTAAAGAGTCTCAGGAAAGTAACCAGCCTTCCGCTGGACTGCCACTTGATGATCTCGAACCCCAACGACTACATTGCGGCATTTGCCGATGCGGGGGCCGACTGGGTGAGCGTCCACTACGAGACCTGCCCGCACCTTCACCGGTCACTGGAACTGATTGCCAGCCATGGGATGAAGGCGGGGGTGGTGCTGAATCCTGCGACCCGGGTGGATTTGATCGTGGACATACTGCCGATGGTGCATCATGTGCTGATCATGAGCGTGAATCCGGGGTTCGGGGGGCAGAAATTCATTCCTTTTTCGCTGAATAAGATTCATCATCTGGCGGAATTGCGTCGGGAACTGGGGCTGGCATTTAGAATCGAGGTTGATGGCGGTGTGGCTCACGATACAGTGGCCCAGATCGTCCAAGCTGGAGCGGACCTACTGGTAGCCGGGAATGCTGTGTTTGGCGCCGGGCACCCGGAACGGGATGCACGAGCGCTGCTGGCAGCGGCTCGCGCGGGCGCCGGCGAGTAGCAAGGTTTTAAGAGTAAAATTCTGTGGAATGAGCACGAAATGGGTGGCAGGCCTGTCGACGGGCCGCCGCCGCAATGAGGTGGTATGAACCGGTTGTCCATAAAGATCGCAGCGGTGGCGCTGGCAGTACTTGTACTGGGTGGAGTTGCCGCCCAGGCCAGGGAAAAGAAGCCCAAGCACAAGAAGCACACGGACCTGAGCGCCAACCCGCTGGCCAATGTCGCATCAAAGCAGCCCGACAAGGAACTCTACGACAAGGCCATGACGGCCTTGAAGAAGGGCCGTTATGACGTGGCGCGGCTTGACCTGCAGACGCTGCTGAATACCTACCCCGACTCCGAGTACCGGATGCGGGCCAAGTTGTCAGTAGGCGATAGCTGGTTCAAGGAAGGCGGCACGGCAGCGCTGACCCAGGCCGAGGCCGAGTACGAGGACTTCATCACCTTCTTCCCGCAGGCGCCTGAAGCGGCCGAGGCGAAGATGAAGGTGGCCGACATCTACTACCAGCAGATGGAGAAGCCGGACCGCGACTATACGAACGCCCAGAACGCCGAGAAGCAGTACCGGGAGATGATCAACATGTTCCCGGACTCGACGCTGGTGCCGCGCGCCAAACAGAAGCTGCGCGACGTGCAGGAAGTACTGGCCGAGCGCGAGACACAGATTGGCCTCTACTACGGCAGCCGCGACAACTACAACGCCGCAATTGCCCGCCTGGAGACGGTGGTGGATACATATCCGCTGTACTCCAAGAGCGACCAGGCACTGCTGGGTATCGGCGATGCCTTCAGCGGCGAGGCGCACAACGTACAGATAGCTCCCAACCTTCCGGGCGCAATCCGGGAGCGGCTGACCGCGATTTATCAGGACCGTGCGGCAGCGGCTTACACCAAGGTCATCATCCGTTATCCGATGGCACCCCACGTAGAGGATGCCCGCGACCGGCTGGTGGCGATGAACCGCCCTGTTCCCGAGCCCACGCAGGCTGCAGTTGCCGAGAGCGACGCCGAAGAGCGCAGCCGCCAGGCGCTGCACTTTACCGACAAGACTCTTGGCCTGATCAAGCGCGGCCCCACGGTAGTGGAAGCGGTACACGTGGGCGAGCCGACCCTGGACGATCCCAAGCGCACACTGGCGCCGGATGTGACCAAGGAAAACATCACGCTGTTCCAGAACGCTATGAATGCCGGCAAGCCGGCCCCAGTCGCTGCCCCAGCGACGCCGACCGGGGTGAACGAGCCTCCGCGCAGCGATCAGCCTTCGCAGGCTCCGCTGCAGATGGCTCCGCCCGCGGGTGGAACCGGGGTTGGCGTATCGATTGTGAGCGCGCCGAATTCCGATCCGAACGCGGTGGTAAAGGCGGTGGGTCCGACGAGCACGGTGGTGCCGACGGCGGAGAAGCCGCAGGAAGCACCCGCACAGGTGAACGACATCAAGCCGGGTTCGGTTCCAACGCAGACGGTGATGTTGAACGACAAGAAGAAGAAGGCTCCAAAGGCTGATTTGAGCGACGAGTCGTCCAGCAAGAAGAAGAAGAAGAAGGGCCTTGGGAAGCTGAAGCCTTTCTGAGGATGAGACAGAGCTGAAGCAAAGGCCGCACCTGCAATGGGTGCGGCCTTTGCTTTTGGGGAGAACAGTGTTTGCCGGTGCGGCGGCTGAATGACCGCAGGCCCTTATCTGCTAAAGTGAGGGGTGGTTCCCTTGCGCAAAACTCTCTTTTTTAGGGCTTTTCGCAGATTCTCAGGGGTTCGCCCAAGAAAACATTATGCCTCACGACCTGCCTAAAGCCTACGATCCCACCGACCTTGAAGACCACTGGGCTGCATACTGGGTGCGCGAAAATCTCTTCGCCCAGTCCGCGCCTGCCGACGCTGCATCCGATGCCAGCGGCGAACCCTTCACCATCCTGCTGCCACCGCCCAATGTGACCGGACGGCTGCACATGGGGCACATGCTGAACCAGGCGGAGATGGACATTCTGACCCGCTGGCGGCGCATGTGCGGCCGCCGCGCGTTGTGGCTGCCGGGAACGGACCATGCCGGCATTGCCACGCAGATGATGGTGGAGCGCCAGCTTGCCACGGAGGGCTCAAGCCGCCAGCAACTGGGGCGCGAGGCTTTTGTGGAGCGGGTGTGGGAGTGGAAGCGCCACTATGGCGGGGCCATTCTGGACCAGATGAAGCGACTGGGCGCCTCCGTTGACTGGAAGCGCGAGTACTTCACGATGGACGACAACCTGTCTGTTGCGGTGCGGGAGGCGTTTGTCCGGCTGCACGAGCAGGGGCTTATCTATCGCGGGGCCTACATTGTGAACTGGTGCCCGCGCTGCCAGACCGCGATCAGTGACCTGGAGGTTGTGCACGAGGAACAGAAGGGACACCTTTGGGAGATTCGCTATCCGGTAGTCGATGGAGAGGGCAAGGATACGGGAGAGTTTTTGACCGTGGCTACGACCCGGCCGGAGACGATGCTGGGCGACGTGGCTGTGGCAATCCATCCCGAAGATGAGCGCTACCTGCATCTGCACGGCAAGAGGCTGCGGCTGCCGCTGGTGGGACGCGAGATCCCGGTGATTCTGGACGAGTGGGTGAGCCTGGATTTTGGCACCGGCGCGGTGAAGGTGACCCCGGCCCACGATCCGAACGACTTTGCGCTGGGCGAGCGGCACCACCTGCCGTCCATCAACGTAATGGACGACAAGGGGCACATCAACGGCGAGGGCGGCAGCTATGCCGGACTGGACCGCTACGTGGCCCGCAAGCGGATTGTTGCCGACCTTGAAGAGCAAGGATTGCTGGCCGCGGTGAAGGACTACACGAACAACGTGGGCCACTGCGACCGCTGCAAGACGGTGGTGGAGCCGCGCCTGTCAACCCAGTGGTTTGTGAAGATACAGCCGCTGGCGGACCGCGCGATTGAGGCAGTGGAGCAGAAGCATATCCGCTTTACGCCGGAGCAGTACGAGAAGACTTATTTCGAGTGGATGCGCAACATCCACGACTGGTGCATCTCGCGGCAGCTTTGGTGGGGCCATCGCATTCCGGCATGGCACTGCTCGGAGTGCCACAAGATTACCGTGGCCCGGGTTGATCCCACGGCCTGCGCGCACTGCGGCGGGACAAAGATCACGCAGGAGACGGACGTACTAGATACGTGGTTCTCATCGGGGCTGTTGCCGGTTTCAGTGTTTGGCTGGCCGAATGTGAACGCGGGGAATCGCGGGGATTTCGACAGCTTTTATCCCACCAGTTTGCTGGTTACGGGCTTTGACATTCTGTTCTTCTGGGTGGCCCGGATGATCATGCTGGGCTGCTGGTTTGCAGGCGATGTGCCGATGGCCGACGGGTCTAAACGCGCATTGAAGGACGCGGTGCCCTTCAAAGAGGTTTACATTCACGCGCTGGTGCGCGATGCGAACCGCGAGAAGATGTCAAAAACCAAGGGCAACGTGATTGACCCGATCGAGATTGTGAAGCAGTTCGGGACGGATGCGGTGCGGTTTACGTTGGCCTCGATGGCGTCGCCGGGCACGGACATTGCCTTCAACGTGGCGCGCACGGAAGGCTACCGGGCGTTTGCGAACAAGATCTGGAATGCGGCGCGGTTCCTGTTTATGAACGTGGACCGGGCGGCGGAGTTTGGGATAACGGTGGATGTGGCGGCGCTGGGCGGAATGCCCGCGGTTGGCGACGATGCGCCGCTGGAGACGCGCTGGATTGTGGCCGAGTTGCACTCGACTGCGGCGAAGGTTAACCAGTCGCTGGAGAACTACCGCTACGACGACGCGGCGAACACGATTTACCAGTTCTTCTGGGGAAGTTTCTGCGACTGGTACCTGGAGATTGTGAAGTTGCGGCTGGACTTCCCGATGGACGGGCCGGGAAGCGAATCAGCCGGGGAGCAGGCGAGCAAGCTTGAAGGGCGGCGAGCGGCACTGACGACGCTGGTATCAGTGTTTGAGGCGTTCCTGCGGATGCTTTCGCCGTTCATGCCGTTCATCACCGAGGAGATTTGGCATGCGGTTTATGACGGCAATCCGCCAGCGAAGTCGATTGCGCTGACGCGGTATCCGCAGGCCGCAGAGACACCCGCGGATGAGGCGGTCCTGTCCGAGATGGGGCTGCTGCAGAGCCTGATTGTGGAAGTTCGCGGATTGCGCAAAGAGATTGGCGTGGAAGAAAAAGCGGTGACGCCGATTGAGGTGCGGATGGACGCCGTGATGAAGGCCGTAGTCAAGCAGAACAGCTCGATTGTGGAACGCATGGCGCGGGTGAACGAATTGCGTTTTGCGGAGCAGATTACCGCCGGCCTTTCAAAGCACTCGACGCCCAATTTCGACGTTGCCGTGGTGTACGAACGCACGGTGGATGTGCCCGCCGAACGCGAGCGTTTGACAAAGGACATTGCGAAGTATGAGAAAGGTGTGGCCGCCGCTGCGCGCCAACTGGGGAACGAAAGCTTTTTGGCCAAGGCTCCGGCGCAGGTGGTGGAAGGGCTGAAAAAGCAGGAAGCGGAGACGCGCCTGCTGCTGGAGAAGGCGCAGGCGGCGCTGAATGCACTGCCGGCTGAATGAGGAAGAGGGCGAGCCTGGCTCGTTCAGGATGATGGCATTTGTAGCGCAAGCTGAGGCTATCCCAGGTCTCAAGAGCGAGAGCTGGGGCACCCGGCAGGTGTTGAGAGAACGGATACATGGATTGGAAGAGCAGCCGCATTGACGCATTGCTGGAGCAGGCGCTGGTGGAAGACCGGGCCGTTTCTGACTCCACGACCAACCTGACCATCGACCCGGAGTTGCGCGCTTCGGCTTCAATTATTGCCCGCGAGGAACTGGTTGTAGCCGGGCTGGGCGCGGTGCCGCGATTTTTTGAGATTTTTGCGCGGCTCGACCCTCGGCCACTGGCGCATACGCGCTTTGAAGTGGTGAGCAACGCGGAGATATTCGACGGCGTGCGGGCGCACCCTGGGCAGGTACTGGCCGTGATTCGGCACAATGCGCGGGCGCTGCTGAGTTGCGAGCGCGTGATTCTGAACCTGATGCAGCACCTGAGCGGTATTGCCACGCTGACGCGGAAGTATGCAGACGCGATTCAGGGGACGCACGCTCATGTGCTGGATACGCACAAGACTGTGCCGGGCCTGAGGGCGCTGGAGAAGTACGCCGTGCTGTGCGGCGGAGGAACGAACCATCGCATCGACCTCGCTTCCGGCATCCTGATCAAGAACAACCACATTTCGCTGGGCGGCGGATTGCCGACTGTGCTGACGCGCGCGCTGGCGCAGCGCAAGAAGGGGCAGCGGGTGCAGGTGGAAGTACACACCGCGCAGGAGTTGGAGCAGGCACTTGCGTATGGCGCCGAGGCTATTCTGCTTTACAGGATGACGCCGAAGGAAGTGAAGCGGGCGGTGGAGCGGATCAAGGCGGAGACCGCCGGAGAGGCGAAGGACGGGCAGGGGTCGCGCTGGATTCCGACCGAGGCCTCAGGCGGCATTGTGCTTGAGAATATTCGCGCTTATGCGGAGACAGGCGTGGACTTTATCAGTTCGGGCACGCTGACGCAGTCTGCGAAAGCGGCCGATATTTCAATGAGCATCGCCGAGTTATAAGCGGGACAATTTTCGGCGCGGTTTTGGGCTTTTATTGGGGCCTGGGCAGGCTGCGGAAAAGGTCTGATTCTGGATGGAAGGCCCGAAGTGCATACCTCAGGGGCTGAAGCCCACGTTGATTTGATTAGCTTTATACCGGGGATGAATTCCCGGCCTACCACCCGGATGAGTTTTGCCGCAGCCTGTGAAGCCGTGCCCTTTTCAAAAACGGCGGTGATGGTGGTTGAGCGTCCTTGAGTGAGCGGGGATTCCAAGACGATGTTTGATCTGGCAGCTCTTGAGTCGGCAATGAGCGGGACAATTTTTGCAGGCAATATTCACTTTGCGCCTGTGACCGATTCGACGAATACGGATGCATTGAAGGCTGCGCGCGAAGGCGCGGCGCATGGCTCTGTCTACTTTGCCGATGAGCAAAATGCAGGCCGGGGGCGGGGCGGCCACGGCTGGCAGTCGGCTGCGGGCGAGGGGCTTTATGTGAGCGTGCTTTTGCGTCCGCGGATTCCGCTGGCGCGGTTGGCACTGCTGCCGCTGGTTGCCGGGCTGGCTGCCGCCGACGCGATGCGGGCGGTGGCTGGAGTTGCGGTGGATCTGCGCTGGCCCAACGATTTGCTGATTGGCCCGCGCAAGGCCGGCGGGATTCTGGTGGAGTCAAAGATTGAATCGGGCGCAATTGGGTTTGCTGTGGCGGGCATTGGAATCAACGTGCACCAGCGCGGGTTTGCGCAGGAGCTGAGTACGGCTGGGACGTCGCTTGATCTTGAAGCGGGACGCAGGATCGACCGCCAGGCACTGCTCGCTGCCCTGCTAAAATCGCTGGAGCGGGAGACGCTTGCGCTGCCGGATGCAGGGGCGGAAGAGGCAATTGCCGCGCGTGTTGAAACAGCCTCCACCTGGGTCCGGGGCCGCGAAGTTGAAGTACATGGCCCGCAAGCCTGTACCGGCGTAACTGCCGGATTGGACAAGCACGGATTCCTGCTGGTGCAGACCAGCGGGGGGGTGGTAACAGTACAGACCGGCGGCATTCGCGCCGCCCAAGGGAACTGAGAGACGTGGACTGAGGAAACAATGCTGCTAGCTCTCGATGTAGGCAATACCAATACAGTACTGGGCCTTTACCGGTTGGACACGGAGAAGCCCGAGTTGGCCGCGCACTGGCGCGTGACCACCCACCGCACGCAGACCGTGGACGAGTACGGCGTATTTTTTGTGAACCTGTTTGAGATGCACGGAATGGCGCCGAGCCAGGTGACGCACATCATCATCGCCTCCGTGGTACCGCCGGTGGAATCGACGCTGCGCAAGGTTTGCGAAGACTATTTCCATGTAGAGCCGATGTTTGTAGAGCCGGGGATCAAGACGGGGATGCCGATGCTTATCGACAACCCGACGGAGTTGGGCGCGGATCGCCTGGCCGACTCGATTGCGGCGTTTGAGCGCTATGGCGGGCCGTGCGTGGTGGTGGACTTTGGCACGGCGACGAAGTTTGAAGTTATCTCAGCAAAGGGCGAGTACATGGGCGGAGCGATTGCTCCGGGCCTGGGGCTAAGCGCGGAGGCACTCTTTTCACGAGCGGCACGGCTTAGCCGCGTGGACATCAAGCGTCCGCCCAAGGTGATTGGCACCAACACGGTGGGTCACCTACAGAGCGGGCTCTACTTTGGCTACATCGGCCTGGTGGATGGAATTCTGGAGCGCATTATCGGCGAGCTTGGCGAGCAGCCGCGGATTGTGGCGACGGGCGGGCTGGCGAGCATGATTGCCGAGGACTCGCGCTTTATTCACGACATTGACGAGTGGCTCACGCTTGACGGCCTGCGGATTCTGTTTGAACGCAATCGCGCTGGGCGCACGCCGCCACGAGCGCGAAGCCGCGCGCAATGAGGCGCCGGTGCTGAACTACTTTAATTATTTTACGGAGATCGAAGAGCGCTTTCAGCAACGGCGCGGGGCGCTGCTGCTGCTCTCGACGCTGGACTGGGCGCTGATTGAGACGTGGCGCGAGGCGGGCATCCCGCTGGATGCGGCGCTGCGCGGCATAGATACGGCGTTTGACAAGTACGACGCACGGCAGAACAAGGGACGCGCGCGACGCATCAACGGCCTGGCCTGGTGTGCGCAAGCGGTGATGGAAGCCGCGGTTGAGCTGAGCGAAGCCGCAGCCGGAACCGCGCCGACGACCGCAGCAACAAACGAGCCGGGTTTTGAGAAGGAACGAATCGCAGCGCATCTTGAAGCCGCTGCCGTGGCTCTGGATGCGGCAACAGTTGCGTTTGATGCTTGTGCAGCGACTGCCGCGCGGCTGCGAACCCTGGCTGGCGAGGTGCGCGCCGCAGCAGACGAGAACGCCCAGGCAGTGAATGTGGAAGCGCTGGAGCGCTCACTGACCGTGCTGGAAGAGAAGCTGTTTGCCGCGCTTACGGCTGCCGCTCCCGAGGATTTGCTGGTGGGGCTGAAGGAGCATGCGGCACGCGAGCTGGCACCCTACCGCAGCCGGATGGGCGCGGTACAACTGCGGCAGGTGGAACGGCAGTTTGCACAGAAGCAACTGCTGGTGCACTATAACTTGCCGCGCCTGAGCCTGTTCTACATGAGCCAGCAATGAGACCGCCCCGCACACAATCCGCGGAGAACCAACCGGGCGAGCCCCAGCTTTTGGTGATTGAAAAGCCCATCTACGGGGGTGCGTTTTTGGCGCGCGTGGAGGGCAAGGCTGTTTTTGTGCCGCTCACTTTACCGGGCGAAGCAGCGAGGGTGCGGATTACCGAGGACAAGCGCGGCTACGCGACCGCCGAGGCGGAAGAGATTGTGACCGCAGCGCCGGAGCGCATTGCGCCGACCTGCCCGCACTTTGGCGCGTGCGGGGGCTGCAACTACCAGCACGCGGGCTATGAGACTCAGCTTGGGTTCAAGCAGGCGATACTGCGGGAGACACTGGAGCGCGGCGGCGTGCAGTCGGCGGCGGAGATTGAGGTGCTTTCTGCTGAGCCGTGGGGGTATCGGAATCGCATCCGGCTGGCCTTTGATGGCGCGGGGAACCCGGGCTATCGCGGGCGGCGTTCGCATGGCGTGATTGCTGTAGGTGAGTGCCCGATTGCTGCGCCTTTGCTGACGAAAGCCGCGCTGGTGGCCGCTGAAGTTGCGCGGCGGTTTGCGCCGGGGTTGCGGCCGACGGAGATCTCAGTTTTTTGCAATGCGGAAGAGACGGCGCTGCTGGCCAGCGTATTTACCAATGGCACTCAGAAGAGCCGTTTTGACGAGTTTGCGCTGGCGTTGAGCGAGCAGATTCCAGCCCTGAAGGGCACGGAGCTGGTGACTGAAGGGCGACTGGGGCAGCCAGCGC
>Ga0316220_1004552_pt1 | contig 10509 bp, 9 predicted proteins | sample TBH18005metaG_FD_203632 | JGI IMG/M metagenome (GOLD analysis project Ga0316220, IMG submission 203632) | Freshwater microbial communities from Trout Bog Lake, Wisconsin, USA - TBH18005 | ecosystem: Environmental > Aquatic > Freshwater > Lake > Hypolimnion/Profundal zone | place: USA: Wisconsin...
GGCGGCACCGAGACGATTCGCGTCGATGTGCGGGTGATCGCCGCCACCAATAAGGATCTCGAAGCGATGGTGAAGGCGAAGACCTTCCGCGAGGACCTCTACTACCGGCTCAACGTCGTGCGCATCCGGATGCCCGCGCTGCGGGAGCGCGCGCTCGACATCCCGTCCATCGTCGACTTTTTCCTCCAAAACCTCGCCAAGCAGCGCAAGTCGCGCGTGACGCGCGTCTCGGCCGAGGCGCTCGCCGCGCTCGGGCGCTATCCCTGGCCCGGCAACGTCCGCGAACTCGAGAACGTAATTTACCGGAGCGCGATCATCGCGCAGGGCGATGCCATTCTCCTCAACGATATTCCGGCGGAAGTCCGTGGCGCAACGAGCACCGAGGCGACGTTCGTGCCGCCGACCGACGCCAGCGACTCACCGTTCGACTCCGTCCGCACCGCGAACGCGGAGAACGTCGCCCTGGCCAGCGCCCGGATTGCCGCCGAGAGCATCGCCGCGGGCGAGCCCGCGCTCACCATGGAACGCGCGATGGACTTTCTGCATTCGAGCCTGCGCCAGGAAAAGACGCCCCTGCTGGCGCGCCTCGAGCAGGAGATGATCACGCGCACCCTGGCGGCTCATGGCGGAGACCTGAAAGCCGCTGCCGCCGAACTCGGACTGACCCAGGTTGCGCTCAAAAAGAAGCTGCCGAAGTGAGCCTTTGGCAGGTCGAGGCCTTCGACTTGCCTTACTTTCCGTAGCCACTCGGGTGGGCGGAGTGCCATTTCCACGCCGTCGCCACGATGGATTCGATATCGGGGAATTTCACCTTCCAGCCGAGTTCGCGCTGGGCCTTCGAAGAATCGGCGTAGAGCGCCGCCGGATCGCCGGCGCGCCGCGGGGCTTCGACGACTTTGATCTTCCGGCCGGTGACCTTTTCCACGGCGCGGATCACCTCGCGATTGGAGGTGGGGCGCCCGGTGCCGAGGTTGTAGAACAACGCCGCGCCGGGCTTCGCGAGGCGGTCGAAGACCGCGATGTGCGCGCGGCTGAGGTCGTCCACGTGCACGTAGTCGCGCAGGCACGTGCCGTCGGGAGTGGGGTAGTCGGTGCCGAAAATTTCCAGTTGGGCCCGCCGACCCGTCGCCGCATCGAAGGCCAGGGGGATCAAGTGGGTCTCCGGCGTGTGATCCTCGCCGATGGCGCCATCCTCGGCCGCGCCGGCGGCGTTGAAATAGCGGAAGGCGGCGAAGCTCAGGCCATGCGCCAGTGCGAGCGCCTTGAGCGCGTTTTCCACGTCGAGCTTGGTCTGGCCGTAAGGGTTGATGGGCGCCTGCGGCGTGGTCTCGACGATCGGAAGCGTCGCCGGCGTGCCGTAGGTCGCGCAGGTGGACGAGAAGACAAACCGCTTCACGCCGGCCGCGAGCATGGCGCGCAGGAGATGCAGGGTGGCGACCTCGTTGTTAAAGTAGTACTTCAACGGATCGGTGACCGACTCGCCGACGTAGCAATACGCGGCGAAGTGCATGACGAGTTCAATTTTCTCGGATCGGAGCAGTTTCTCGACCGAGGTCTCGTCGCCGAGGTCAAATTTGAAGAACGGGACGCCTGCCGGGACGGCTGCACGGTGGCCGTAAACGAGGTTGTCCAGCACCACCGGACGGTGCCCGGCGGCGATCAGCTGGCGGACACAATGGCTCCCGATGTAACCGGCGCCTCCGACGACAAGGACGTTCATGCGGTGAGGCTTGTATTGCTTTCGGCGCGGGGTTGGCTAGCGATTTCCGTTCCCAACGAATGAAGGCTTCCCGCATCGTCATCACCGGGGTCGGTCTGACTGCCCCCAACGGCAATTCCCTCGCGGAATTCCGCGCGAATCTGCTCAAGGGCGTGGCGGGCATCGAGCGGATCGAAATCCGCTACATGGGCCAGCAGCTGGCGGGCGTCTGCCACTACGATCCGCTGCGCCACCAGACGAAAAAGGAGGTCCGCGTCGGCACCCGCGCCGGCAGCATCAGTGTCTATTGCGCCCGCGAAGCCATCGCCGACAGCAAGGTGGACTGGGCAGCACAGCCCAAGGACCGCGTCGGCATCTACATCGGCTGCACGGAACACGGTAACGTCGAGACAGAGAACGAGATATACAACATTTCCAAGTTCAACTACGACACGAAGTTCTGGTCCCATTACCACAACCCCAGGACCGTCGCCAACAACCCCGCGGGCGAAGCATCGCTCAATCTCGGCGTCACGGGGCCGGCCTACACGATCGGCGCCGCCTGCGCCGCCGGCAACCTGGGCCTGATCCACGCCGCGCAGATGCTGCGACTGGGCGAGGTGGACTTCGCTCTTTGCGGCGGCGTGAGCGAGAGCATCCACACGTTTGGCATCTTTGCCGGCTTCAAGAGCCAGAACGCCCTCGCGACGCACGCCGATCCCCACAAGGCCAGCCGGCCGTTCGACAAGGCCCGCAACGGCATCGTCGTGTCGGAGGGCGGCTGCCTTTACACGCTGGAGCGACTCGAGGACGCGCAGGCTCGCGGCGCGAAAATTTACGGCGAGATCGCCGGCTATCACGTCAACTCCGACGCCAGCGATTACGTCCTGCCGAATCCCGTCCGCCAGGCGGAATGCGTTCGCGCGTCGATCCGCCGCGCCGGGCTCGAGCCGAAGGACATCCACATCGTCAACACCCACGCCACCGCGACGCCACTCGGCGACATCCAGGAGTGCGAGGCGATTCGGGCGGTGTTTGGCGAAGGCTGCCCGGAGACGTCCATCAACAACACCAAGAGCTACATTGGCCACTGCATGGGCGCGGCCGGCGCGTTGGAACTGGCCGGAAACCTCCCGTCCTTCGACGACCTGACGGTGCATCCCACGATCAACGTCGACGACCTCGACCCGGCCTGTGCGCTGCCCGGCCTCGTGCTCAATCAGCCCCGGAAAGTGGCGAAAGTGGACACCATCCTGAACAATTCCTTCGGCATGCTCGGGATAAATTCCACGTTGATTGTTAAGCGCTTTGCCCCTTAGTCGCTGGTCTAAGCCCAATATGACCAAAGACGAATGCAAGCAGGTGGTGCTCGACATTGTTGCCGACATCGCGCCCGACGAGGACTTGAGCAACGTGAAGCCCGACGTGCGGTTGCGCGACCAGCTCCAGCTGGATTCGATGGATTTCCTGGACATCGTCATGGAATTGCGGAAACGCCACAGCATCGAGGTGCCCGAGGCGGATTACATCCAGCTCGCCTCGCTGGACAGCTGCGCCAACTACCTGACGCCGAAGTTCAACGCCCTGAGCGCGAAAAGCTGAAAGCGCGGCATGGCCGCGCAGTTGAAAGCTGAAAGTTGAAAGTTGAAAACCTGGCGGGGACGCGGCGCCGTGGCTGGACCGGCTGGGTGGTTTTGCTTTCAACTTTCAACTTTCAACTTTCAACTGCCGGGCGACGCCCGGCACCATGAATTCCCGCTCGCACTACGATGTCGCCATCATCGGCGCCGGCATGTCCGGGCTCGCCGCGGGCATCCGGCTGGCGCACTTCGGGAAGCGCGTCTGCATCTTCGAGCGGCACAACACCGTTGGCGGACTCAACAGCTTCTACAGCCTGGGCGGCCGGAAGTTCGACGTCGGGCTGCATGCCATGACCAACTTCGTGCCGCCGGGCGTGAAGGGCACGCCGCTGGGCAAGCTTCTGCGTCAGCTCCGCATCAGCCGCGAGGAGTTCGCGCTCTGCGAGCAAAAGCAGTCCCGCATCGCGTTCGGCCCGCATGGCGGGACGTCGCTGCGCTTCACCAATGATTTTCGCGTGCTCGAGGCTGAGGTCGCCCGGGAGTTTCCCGCGCAGGTCGATGGGTTCCGGCGCCTCACCGCGGCCGTAAAGGGCTACGACGACGTCTCCCTCGACGCCCAGCCGGTGTCGGCCCGAAAACTGGTCCGCGAGCACATCACTGATCCGCTGCTCGAGCACATGTTGTTCTGTCCGGTGATGTATTACGGCAGCTCGTCGGAGCACGACATGGAGTTCGGCCAGTTCGTGATCATGTTCAAGGCGCTCTACCTGGAGGGCTTCGCGCGGCCGTTTGAGGGCGTGCGGGTGATCCTGCGCGTGCTGCTGGAAAAATACCGCAACGCTGGCGGCGAGCGTCGGATGAAGTGCGGTGTGCAGCGCATCGTGTCCCACGCCGGCCGCGCCACGGCGCTGGGGCTCGACACCGGCGAGGAAGTCACCGCCGACCACGTCATCTCGTCCATCGGTTCGCCCGAGACAGCTCGCTTGCTCCACTCCGCCAACCCGGCCCCCCGGCCCGCGACCGGCCGGCTTTCCTTCGTCGAAACCATCACGATCCTCGATCGGCAGCCGGCGGCGCTCGGGTGGGGGAGCGATACGATCGTTTTCTTCAACGACTCGGCCAAGTTCGACTACGCCTGTCCCGATGCCCAGGTCGATCCCCGCAGCGGCGTGATCTGCCTCCCCAACAACTTCGACTACGGTCCGGATTTGCAGCTGGCCGAGGGCATTTTCCGTTGCACCTGCCTCGCCAACTACGAGCGCTGGGCCCACTTGCCCGAGGAAACCTACCGGGCGGACAAGCAGCGCTGGTATGCCGCGCTGCAGAAAAGCGCCCAGCGTTTCCTGCCACCGCTGGCGGCGCCGGATGCGCTGACCCGGGCGACGGTGACGACCGACATGTTCACTCCGCGGACCATCACGAAGTTCACCGGTCACTTGGGCGGCGCCATTTACGGAGCGCCGGTAAAGAACCGCCAGGGCCGCACGGAACTGTCCAATCTCTACCTGTGCGGAACCGACCAGGGCTTCCTCGGCATCGTGGGCGCCATGCTCAGCGGCATTTCGATGGCCAACTACCACATTCTGGCCAAGGCTTGAGTCGCGGCACAATTGTTTCACTGACCGGTCTAATTTCCTCATCTCCAAGCTCAATCTTACCCCCATGAGTCACTTTGCCCGCTGTCTCTTTGCCCTCTGTCTGGCCATCGCAGTCTCTCTGCGGGCCCAAGACACGCTCAGCGACGCGCCGTTGAATCCACCCCAGGTGGACCAACTGCTCGGCCCCATCGCCCTCTATCCCGACGCTCTCGTCGCCCTGATCCTGCCCGCATCGACCACGCCCGGCGACATCGTCCTGGCACAGCGATATCTGAGCAGTGGCGGCAACCCCGAGCAGATCGACTACCAGCCGTGGAACGACAGCGTCAAGGCGCTCGCGCGTTATCCGACGGTCATAAAGTGGCTGGACGACAACCTCACGTGGACGCAGCAGCTCGGCCAGGCGTTCGCCAACCAGCCCGACGACGTAATGGACGCCGTCCAGCGCCTGCGTACCCGCGCCCGTGCGTCCGGCGCGCTGAAGAGCACCGCGCAGCAAAAACTCGTCCTGGATGGCGACATCATCGAGATCGTGCCTGCCCAGCCTGATGTCATCTACGTGCCGTATTACGACCCCAACCTGGTCTACGGCGGCATGCCGGGTTACTACTACGATGGTCCCTACCTGACCTTCGGCTTGGGCTTCCCGGTCGGCTTCTGGCTGAGCTACGATTTCAACTGGCGCCAACACGCCCTCTGGATGGGCGACCGCCATCACAACTGGCATGAGCACGGCGATTGGGTTCAACACTACGGCTCCAGCGGCCGCCCGGCATCTGGCAATTGGCAACGCTGGCAGCCGCCCGCGAACCGTCCGCCGTACGCACGGCCCCCGACCCATCCTGCGCACCCGGAGCTGAACCGCCCGTCACCATTCCCCGGCTCGCCGCCGTATCCGCCGCACGATGCCCGCCCGCACGTGCCTGACCAACCCCGGCCGGACACGCATGCTCACGACGCGGACCGCAATCACGGGCCGGTGCCAACTACGAACAACAACCCGACGATCCGCCCGGAGCCCACCGATCATCGCGACCACCGCGACTCAGGACCGGTGCCCGCACCGAATAACAACAACCCGCCGATTCGTCCTGACACCACCGATCGCCACACCCCGCGGCCGGTGCCTGCTCCGACCACACCTCGACCCGAGACCAATCTCAATCGGGCCACCGCCCCCTACGTCCAACCGGCCGCGCCCGCCGCGCCTACGCATGCGGATCGACCCATTCCGGCGGCTTCGCCGCGTCCGGAAGTTCACTTACCGCCCGCTGGGAACCCGCCTCCGGCGATGACGCGTCCCATGCCGCGCGACGTCAATCCACCGCCGCCCCCGGTCCACGCCCCGTCGCAGCCGCCGCCGTCCAAGGATGGCACGCACGACAAGGATCCCCAGGCCGCCCGCTAATCGCGTGCTTCCAGCCCCGCTCACCCGGGGTCCCCGGCACAAACCCCTTGCCCTCGCCGGGGCACCGCGTTCACTCGTGGGCTTCCATGGCGTATGACTGGCTCAAAGGAGTGGCCGACGAGTATGATGTGATCGTGATCGGCAGCGGTCTGGGCGGCTTGACCGGCGCGAACGTGCTGGCCAAGGCCGGGCACAAGGTGCTGCTCCTGGAACACCATTACCAGTTCGGCGGGCTGGCGACGTGGTTTACCCGCAAGGGCGGGCACATCTTCGACATCTCCCTGCACGGCTTCCCCGTCGGCATGATCAAGTCCTGCCGGAAGTATTGGACCAAGGAAATCGCCGACGCGATCGTGCAGCTGAAGGACATCCGCTTCGTCAACCCGCAGATGGACGTCTGGACCACCTTCACGCGCGAGGACTACACCCGCGTGCTGGTCGAGCAGTTCAAGCTGGAGCCGGCGCACGTGGAGAAATTCTACGACTACCTGCGCGGGATGAATTACTATGACAACAACCCCGAGACGACGGGGGAGATGCTGGAGCGGTTCTTTCCCGGCCGCGACGACGTGAAGCGCCTGCTGATGGAGCCGATCGCCTATGCCAACGGCTCCACGCTCGACGATCCCGCCATCACCTACGGCATCGTGTTCTCGAACTTCATGGGGAAGGGCGTGTTCACCTTCCGCGGCGGCTCGGACCTTCTCATCGAGAAAATGGTCGCCGAGCTGAAGGCCAATGGCGTCGAGCTGCGCAAGAAGGTGCTCGTGGAAAAGATTCTCGTGGAAGAACGCGACGGCCAGAAGGTCGCCTGCGGCATCGTCGCCCGCGGGGGCCGCGTGATCCGGGCCAAGGCCGTGCTCTCCAACGCCAGCCTCAAGAACACCGTCTTCGGCCTCGGCGGCGCGGAGAACTTTCCCGCCGATTACGTCACCGCCGCAAAAGCGGTTCGGCTCAATTCCAGCTCGTGTCAGGTCTACCTCGGCATCCGCAAGGGCGAGGCCATCCCGCATATCGGCGATCTCGTGTTCACCTCGAGCAACCCACACTTCAACAGCGAGGAATTGACCGACTTCCATACGACGAGCCGAACCTTCTCACTGTATTACCCAGAAACTCGCCCCGGTTCCGACCGCTACACCATCGTGGTCTCGCTTAACGGCCGCTACGGCGACTGGAACCAATTGTCCGATGACGACTACGAACGGGAAAAGCGCCGCCTCATCGAGGAGGCCCTCGTCACGCTGGAAAAATTCATCCCGGGCGTGCGAGCCAAGATCGACTGGCAGGAGGCCGCAACGCCACGGACGATCGAGCGCTACACCACGCACATGGGCGGAACCGCGTTCGGCACCAAGTTCGAGGGGCTCAAGGTCTCGATGGACCTGCCCACCCAGCTCCCCGGCCTCTTCCACGCCGGCTCCGTCGGCATCATCATGTCCGGCTGGCTCGGCACGATCAATTATGGTGTGATCGTCGCGAACAAGATCGACCAGCACCTCTTCCGCCTGCGTCAATCCACACCCGTCATCGCCACTTCATGAGCGTCGACCCCGTCATCCTCCAGCTCATCCCGCACCGGCCGCCGTTTCTTTTTGTCGACGCAATCGTCAGCGAAACGGCGGACAGCCTCGTGGCCACCCGCACGCTTCGCGCCGACGAGGATTTCTACCAGGGCCACTATCCCGGCGCGCCGATCACGCCGGGCGTGCTGCTCTGCGAGGCGGTGTTCCAGACCGGCGCGTTGTACATGGCGCGCAGCCTGGCAGGGCAGGGTGGGCCGGCCGGCGGCGTGCCGTTGTTGGCCAAGATCAACGACGTGCGGTTCCGCAATCCGGTATTCCCCGGGGAGACCATCACCATCGAAGTGAAGAAGAAGGAAACGCTCGGCGGCTTCACGATGATGAGCGGCAGCATCAAGAGCGGCGACAAACGCGTGCTCACGGTCGATTTTTCCGTGGCGTGGAAGATGCCCGAGGCCAAACCTGCGTCATGAGCGACTTTCTCCAACTGGCCGGCAAGACCGTTCTCGTCTTCGGTGTCGCCAACCGCAAAAGCGTCGCCTGGTTCGTCGCGCAGTCCCTCGAACAGGCCGGCGCCAAGGTGCTCTACAGCGTGCGCTCGGAAGCGCGCAAGAAGTCCCTCGAGTCGCAACTGGCCGGCAAGCCGGTGTTTATTTGCGACGTCGAACAGGAGAGCGCGCCCGCGCGGCTCGCCGCGGAAATCTCCGCGGCCGGACATCCCGTACTGCAGGGCGTCGTGCACTCGATCGCATTCGCGAACTACGCGGAGGGCTTCAAGCCGTTTCACGAGACCAAGCGCGCCGATTTCCTGCAGGCAATGGCGGTGTCTGCATTCTCGCTCGTCGAGGTCGCTCGCGCACTCAAGCCGCTGCTGGCGAAGGATGCCGCAGTCGTCACCATCGGCATTTCTTCTCTCCTCGTGACGCCCGACAACTACGGCTACATGGGCCCGATCAAGGCCGCGCTGGAGTCGAGCGTGCGCTTCCTCGCCAAGTCCTTCAGTGCCGACACCGCGATCCGCTTTAATGCCGTCGGCTCCGGACCGCTCAAGACGAGTGCCTCCGCCGGCATTCCCGGCTACGTCGAAAGTTATCTCTACGCCGCGAAGCTCACGTATCGAAAGAAGAACCTCGAGACGCAGGAGGTCGCCAATGCCGTGCTCTTCCTGCTGAGCCCGCGCAGCAGCGGCGTGAATGGGACGACGCTCGTGGTCGATGCCGGCCTGGGCGCCAACTACTTTGACCAGGAAGTCATCCGGCTCGCGATGCGGCCCGAGAAATGAGGCGCGCATGAGGTTCGAAAACGTCTGCATCGAGTCAATCGCGGTCGCCCTGCCGGAAGAAATTTGGACCTCCGCGCAGATCGAGGAACGCCTGCGGCCACTCTACGAGCGGCTCAAGCTGCCCGCGGGCCGGCTCGAGCTGATGACGGGCATTCGCGAGCGCCGGATGTGGCCTGCCGGCACGCGCGCCTCCGACGCCAGTGCCGCCGCGGGGCGAGCCGTGCTGGCCAAGTCGAAATTGTCCGCGGCCCAGGTTGAGCTGTTCATCCACGCCGCCGTCAGCCGGGACATGCTGGAACCAGCCACCGCATCGTTTGCCCACCGCAAGATCGGGCTGCCCGGCAGTGCGCAGATCTTCGACGTGTCCAACGCCTGCCTCGGTTTCCTCAACTCGCTGACGGTCGCCGCCGGCCTGATCGAGTCCGGCCAGATCCGCTGCGCGCTCGTCGTCGCCGGCGAGAACGGGCGGCCGCTGGTCGACCAGACCATCGCCACGCTGCTGGACCGGCCGCTCAACCGGAACGAGATCAAACCGTATTTCGCCAACTTGACCATCGGCTCGGGCGCCGTCGCCGCCGTGGTATGCCACCGGTCGCTGGTCACGGGCCACCCGCACCGGCTGCTCGGCGGCGTCGCACGCGCCGCCACGCAGCACAGCGAGCTTTGCCAGGGCGACACCCACGGCGCGGACGCGCTCGCCATGCAAACCGACTCGGAGCAGCTCCTGCTCGCCGGGGTCGCGCTCGCGCAGGAGACGTGGAAGGAATTCACGGCGGGCGCAGGGGAGTCCTTCGATCGATTCATTTGCCACCAGGTCGGCAGCACCCACCGGCGGCTGTTGTATGAGAAGCTCGGGCTCGACCTCGCGAAGGACTTTTCCACGTTCGAAACCCTCGGCAACACCGGCTCCGTGGCGCTGCCGGCCACGCTCAGCGCGGCCCTCGACGCGGGTGCCGTCCGCGAGGGCCAGCGCGTCGGCTTGCTCGGCATTGGCAGCGGACTCAACTGCCTCATGCTTGCCCTCGAATGGTAACCGACCCGCAATTACCCGGTTGGCTCGCGCGCGAATATCCCTTTGGCACGGGTGCGTTCATCACGCCCCGCGCCGCCCGCATGAGCTATGTCGACGAGGGTCCGCGCTCCGACGAGGCGGTGCTGATGCTGCACGGCAACCCGACCTGGTCATTCTTCTATCGCAATCTCGTGCGCGAGCTCACCGCGGTCGGATTACGCTGCGTGGTGCCGGACCATGTCGGCATGGGGTTGTCGGAGAAGCCCGCCGACTACGACTACACGCTCGAGACGCGCATCGCCGACATCGAGGCGCTGGTGTCAGCCCTCGGGCTGAAGCGCGTGCATCTGGTCGTGCACGACTGGGGCGGCGCCATCGGGTTCGGCTTTGCGGGCCGGCGACCCGAT
>Ga0316220_1004566_pt1 | contig 10481 bp, 12 predicted proteins | sample TBH18005metaG_FD_203632 | JGI IMG/M metagenome (GOLD analysis project Ga0316220, IMG submission 203632) | Freshwater microbial communities from Trout Bog Lake, Wisconsin, USA - TBH18005 | ecosystem: Environmental > Aquatic > Freshwater > Lake > Hypolimnion/Profundal zone | place: USA: Wisconsin...
CGCGGGCTTTAACTGGATTGATTGCAACGACCGCGAGAACAGCGTGCTCTCCTTCCTGCGGCAGACCGCCGACGGCAAGAATCACACTGTCGTTATCCTGAACCTCACGCCGGTGCCGCGTCCGAATTATCGCATCGGTGTGCCGTTGGCGGGCCAATGGCAGGAGGTTTTGAACAGCGACGCGGGGCTTTACGCTGGCAGCAATGCGGGTAATTGCGGCGGCGTCATGGCGCAAACGATTCCCCTGCATGGTCAGTCGGCGTCCGCCGAATTTTTCCTGCCGCCGTTGAGCGTGCTGGTTTTCCAGTGCGCGGCCTGACGGCGGGGAAGGTGCTTTTGTCAGCGGGCGTTGGCGGTGGTCACGATTTTCTGCTCGTTAAGTTTCTGCTCGTGGTAATCCACGATGCGGTTAATCACCACTTCCCGGCCTTCCAGATGCCAGTCCATGTTGCGTGCGAACCACAAGCCTTCCGGCGTCCGCACGCGGGTGAATTCATAAGTGAATTTCCGCAGCACACCGACGAGGCCGCCGAGGACGGTCACGGGTTCGGTCAGGTGCAACTGCGCTTGCGCGAGGGCATAATCTTCCTCGTCCACCCACACGCGACCGGCGGCTTTGTTGATGAACTTGTCGGCAAACGTATGCACTGGCAGATCGTCGCTGGCCGGTTGAAAATCCACCACCAATGAGGGCCGGCCATTGAGCAGCTCGCGCCTGACGAGTTGGATGTGAAAACGGCTCACCAAATCCGTGATGGAATAATCTTTCACCTTGAGCGCCTTGCCTTGGATGTTGGAATGGGTGTCGGACAGCAGTTGCGCCTTCGCGGGCGGCGGCGGCGGGATGGGCTGTTTCACGATGCCCAGGCGGGCGGCCTTGGCGGCCATGCGCTGCGGCTTGTTTTCCACGGTGTCCTTTTCCTCGCGGCTTTTCAACTCGCCGCTGCTGTTGCGGTATTCCCAGATCCGCGTGCGGTTGTATTGGTAACTCATGGCAAACAAGTCGTCGTTCGTGTCCTCCTGGGTGACGGCGCGGGTAACGGCTTTTTGAATTAAAAAATCCAGCGGCGGCAGCGGCTTCACCGTCGTAAGGCTCGCGTCGTTGGTCTGCGCCGAGAGCAGCCGGGCCATGGCAAACCCGGCGGCCAGTGTCAGGGCTAAAGTCTTCATGTAGGCTTGGACGTCGGCCCGCGTGAATTTGTTTCAACTATGTTACCAGTTAATACCGGGCATAAATATAATAGGTTTGACCGGAACTGCCGCTTTGCGCCGAGGCTGGTTTGCCCTAAACTTGGCGGCATGAAACTGATTTCCTGGAACGTCAACGGCCTGCGCGCCGTGCTGAAGAAAAACTTTCTGGAATTTCTCGACGCCGAACAGCCGGACATCCTGTGTTTGCAGGAAACGAAATGCACGCCCGACCAGGTGGAGCAGCTTTGGCCGCAGACTTACACGACTTATTGGAACTGCGCGGAAAAAAAAGGCTACTCCGGCACCGCCATCTTCACGAAGGAACGCCCGCTCCAAGTGACGCCGCACGTCGGCATTGCGGAACATGACCGGGAAGGCCGCGTGCTGACTGCCGAATATAAAGATTTTTTTCTGGTGAATGTTTACACGCCGAATTCCAAGCGCGAACTGGCGCGGCTGCCTTACCGGCAGGTTTGGGACGCGGACTTTTTGAAATTTTTGCTGAAGCTGGAAAAGAAAAAGCCGGTGATTTTTTGCGGCGACCTGAATGTGGCGCACACCGAGATTGACCTCGCGAATCCGAAGGCGAATGTCCGCAACCACGGCTTCACCATCGAGGAGCGCAATGGCTTCAGCGCGTTTGTGAACGCGGGTTTCGTGGACACCTTCCGCGAGTTTGAGAAAGGCGGACAGCATTACACTTGGTGGAGTCCGATGTCCGGCGCGCGGTCGCGGAACGTCGGCTGGCGCATTGATTACTTCCTGCTCTCGGCCAAGCTCCGGCCGCGCCTGAAAAAAGCCTTCATCCGTCCCGAAGTTTTGGGCAGCGACCATTGCCCGGTGGGCATCGAAATTTAACCGGCGTAGAATCGGCTAATAAGTTTAGCCGGTGGTGGCCCCACCAAATTTTCCAGTCCGCCGCCAACGCGCGGCGGGTGAGCGTTCACCACTTCTTCCCGACTTCGCGGCGGTTCAACCATTGCTCGCCCAGTTCGCTCAACGTCTTGGCCTTGAGGATGCGTTCGGCGAGCGGAAACACAATGCGTTCCTCCTTGTCGAAATGTTTGCGCGACGCGGCGATGGCATTGAGCAAAATCTTCTTCGCGTCCTTGAGCGTGCGCGCCTTCTGCACGGCGGTCAACGTCGCCTCGATGTGCTCATGCTCGGCGTGAAACGTCTCCTGCTGTCCCAGCTGATCGAAGTAAGGCTCCAGCGGCTCGATGAACAAATCATCCTCGGTCTTGGAATGGGGGCCGTGAAGTTTCTCCACGAGGACGGCCAGCCCTTTCACCTCGGCCAGCGTCTTGACCTTCGGCACGGTGACTTCAATGTGGTCGAACAGATTGTGGAACACCGCGTGTTCCGCGCGCAAAACATCAGTGATTTTCATGGGATTAAAATACTCTGAATCAAATAACCCTTCGCCGCCCATTCCGCCAGTAGTTTCTTGGTCAACCCGGCAGAAACGGACGGCCACACGGCGGGAGGAAAAATACTTTGACTCGAAATGTGCGAATTCTCACTTCTCACGAATGGAATTCGCCTCAAGCCGTTTTGTGAAAAAGCGGCGGCCGGCCACCGTAGTTCAAGACGCAGGCGCGCAGAACGCCGGCGAACGAAAGGCGCGCAGCGTCTGGAGTGCGCCGGCTTTAGCCGCGCTGTCGTGCGGGCGGGAGACCGGGAAATGGCGAAAGATTTTCGTGCGGGCGGAAAGCGGCGCTGAAGCGGCCGCAGTCCAAACGCTTCGCGTGTTTCGAGGCGGCTTGCAATGGGACAGAGCGCGGATTGTCTCAATCAGCAGCGGGTGGTCAGGCCGAGATGCGTTCGGGAAAATCCCATGCCGTCATGGTTTGGCGGAGCGCTGCGAGTTGGGACAACTCGCGCTCCGGGGAAAGACGGTGCAGCGGGGACGAAGGCGAAGGCACAAACGGCAGGGATGCTCGTCGCCTTTCACGCGGGAGTCAATGCGCCCACTTTAATTCGCCGCAAGCCGGGCGCTTCGGGCAGTCCTTGCATCAAGCCATCGACGCTCAAATGGTAATCCAGCGTCGGCCATTCGATGCCGTAGCCCGCGCCGATGGGCTGGCAGTTATTCCGCTCGGCCTCGGTCGCGTGCAGCAGCGTCGGATAATACGCCAGCGGCACAGTCAGCACCCGGCCATCCATCAACTCGACGGTCAGCGTGTCGGCGGCGGTCTCGATGCGTTTAATTTTAAGGTCTGAAAAACTCATTCCATTTCTCCACAATCAATTGTTCGTGTTGTTCAATGATGTCGGCAATCTCCCGCAAGTCGTGCGGCCTGAATCCGTGGTTGACCGCCAACCGCGCGGGCGACATCCAGAATTTGGCATCAAACCCGCCTTTTGCAACGTGAATATGCGGCGGCTCGTTGCCTTCTTCGGCATAGAAATAAAACTGGTAGCCGTTAATTCTTAAAATCGTGGGCATGGGAAAATGTTGGTTAAATCATCCGAAGGTTGCCAGCGCCTTCTCAATCCTTGCCATGACGCGTTCTTTGCCGAGGACTTGGAGCAGATGATAGAGGCTGGGGCCGGAAGTCTTGCCAGTCACGGCCAAACGGCAGGGATGCACCAGCCCGCCGGCTTTCACACCCAGCGTCTTGGCGGTTTCCTTGAGCGCAATTTCCAAACTCTCGGCGTTGAACGCCGGCGCGTGCGTAAAGGCGTCGCGCAGCTTTTCCAGGCGCGGTTTATTCTCCGGCACGAAATCTTTTTGGACGGCTTCGGCGTCGTAGGCAATCGTGTCGGTGAAATAAAAGCCCGCATAGCCGGGCAGTTCGCTAAAGGTTTTGAACTTGCCCTTGCAGGTGTCCAGCGCGGCCTTGACGTAACCGAGCGGAAACCGGTTCGTGTCCACGCCGGCCTTGGCAAAGGTGTGGACGGCGAGTTCGTAGAAGCGGTCAGGCGCGAGTTCGCGGGCATATTCGCCTTGAAGCCAGAGGAGTTTCTCGTAATCGAACCGCGCGTTGTGCCGGAGAATCTGTGGCAGGTCAAAGCGCTCGACGACTTGGGCCAAGGAAATCTTTTCCAGATTGTCTTTGGGCGACCAGCCGAGCAGACACAGATAATTCACGACGGCTTCCGGCAGAAAACCGTCGTCGAGATAACTGATGAGGGAAGCGCCTTTGTCGCGCTTGCTCATCTTGGAGCCGTCCTGGTTCAGAATGAGCGGGATGTGCGCGTAATGCGGCGGCTTGACGCCAAAGGCATTGAACAGCGCGATGTGCTTGGCGGTGTTGCTCAAATGATCTTCGCCGCGAATGACGTGCGTGATGTTCATTTCCAGATCGTCAATGACATTGACGAGGTGAAACACGGGCTGACCATCGGAGCGTTGAATGACAAAGTCCGGCTCAATCTCCTCGCGGTCGGTCAGCTTGCGCCACACGTCGCCGACGACGAGATCGGGAATGAGAATCGGTTCGCGCTGCATCTTGAACTTGATGGCACCCTCGTGTTCGTAGGCGAGGCCGCGCGACAAAAGGCCTTCCACGCGGCGCTGATAATTTTCCTTCCGTTGCGATTGGAAATATGGGCCGAAGCCGCCCTTGCTCGCGCCGGTGGCGTCGCCGGTCAGCGGGCCTTCGTCCCAATCCAGTCCCAGCCAGCGCAGACCGTTGAGGATGACGTCCACGGCCTCCTGCGAATTGCGCGCGGCATCGGTGTCCTCGATGCGCAGCACAAACGTGCCGCCGGTGTGGCGGGCGTAAAGCCAGTTGAACAGCGCGGTGCGCGCGCCGCCGATGTGCAAATAGCCGGTGGGCGAGGGAGCAAAACGAACGCGAGTTTTCATGGAATTATTTTGCCACAGTTGACCGCCGATGGACACAGATTTTCAGAACGCCGGGCGCGGGAAAATTTTATCTATGTTAATCGGCAGTCAACTGTGGCAAAAATAGGGCGTGAACTTTGCCGAGAATCTCCATTCCATCCAGCAACGCATCGCCGCCGCGTGCGCGCGGTCGGGTCGCAACGTCAATGATGTCCGATTGCTGGCGGTGTCCAAGACGCATCCGCCGGAAACCATCCGGCTCGCCGTGGAATGTGGGCAGATTCATTTTGGCGAAAACAAAATCCAAGAGGCCAAGGCGAAGATTCCGTTGTGTCCCGGCAAGGCGCGCTGGCAATTCATCGGCCATCTGCAATCCAACAAAGTGCGCGACGCGGTGGAATTGTTTGAGCTGATTCAAGGCGTGGACAGCTTGGGCATCGCGCAGGAAATTTCCAAGCGCGCCGTGCAGGCTGGCAAGACGATGCCGATTTTGCTGGAGGTGAACGTGGCGGGCGAGGGGAGCAAGTTCGGTTACAAACCGGAACGGTTGCTGACCGAGTTGAACGAATTGAACGCGCTGCCGAAGATTGAGATTCACGGGCTGATGGCGATTCCGCCCTACACGCCGGTGGCGGAAAAGGCGCGGCCTTACTTCACCAAGCTGCGCGAGCTGAAAGTTGAGTGTGAGCAAATCCTCGGTGCCCCGTTGCCGCACTTGAGCATGGGCATGAGCGGCGATTTTGAGGTGGCGATTGAGGAAGGCGCGACGCTGGTGCGCATCGGCACGGCGCTGTTCGGCGAGCGTTTGAGCAGCGTGCGCACGGTGGCGGAGTAAATTAGTTTGGTTGGTGGGGCGAGCGTCCCCGCGAGCCGGAGCAAGGCTAAAGCGGCTCGTCAGGAGCCTCGCCCCACCAGCTAAATTAAATCGCGTTTCTGCCAGCTTGAATTAACTTGAGGCATGACCACGAATGATTTCCGCCGGGAGATGGACGCCGCCGTAAAGAATTACGACCGGTTTGTCATCTGCCTGCAAAAGACGCCGGACGAGTTTCTGGTCACGCTCGAATCGCTGCTGGCAAAAGCCATCAAAGCCTACGCGGGCCGCGCGGCGGGGATGCGGCACGGCATCGCGCTGGATAAGGAAGTCACCATTATTTTGAGCCAGGCTGACGGCGAGCTGCCGCTCTGCGGAATCTATTTCAACCTCCATTCGCCCTACAAAAAAGACGCGCTGCCCAAGACGGTGCAGCCGCTCATCGCGCCGACGCCGAAAAGCGCGGAGTGATTATTGGTCGCGCACGGTGTCGCCCACTTGCGCCTCGCCGGCAACCAGATCGGCGACGATGTTGCCTTCCGATTGCGGGCCGGTGATGCGGACTTCAGCCACCTTCAAACCACCGCGATAGAGAAACAAAGTCTGTTCCACCTTCGGCAGTTGGTTCACGGGAAAGCTCAAGACCACAAAGCGGCCGACGGTGTTGACAGAAATCACCTTGGCCGCGAGGGAAAAATCCGGCGTGACAATCGCCGGGGCCGAGTTGGCCGCCGATTTGATGACGATGGCGGGCGTTGGTTTCGAGGCGCAGCCGCTGACCATCAGCGCCAGCAGCAGAACCAACCTGCTGCGCGCTGGGTTCAGCTTTAAGCCGGATAAATTCATGGTTGAAATTCTCCGATTCGGCGGGTGAAATCAAGCCGTCGCCGGCTGAATCGGCACACAAGTTTCGCGGTCGCGCAGGCTGGCGAGCAACTGCGCCACCGTCTGCGTCTGGCCGGGTAGAATCAGGTCGGGCGCGATTTCGCTCAATGGTTGCAGCACAAACCGGCGTTCGTGGGCGCGTGGATGGGGCAAAATCAAAGCTGGCGAACTGCGCGTTTCATTTCCGAACGCGATCAAATCCAAATCCAGCGGGCGCGGCTCGTTTAGGATTTTCTTGGGCGCGCGCCCCAATTCCTTTTCCAGCGCCTGCAATTTTTCCAGCAAGGATTCCGGCGTCTCGTCTGCGCGTGGAGTCAGGGCGGCCACCGCATTCAGAAATTTCGGCGAGTCCGGCGGGCAGTCCACCGGCGACGTTTGCCACAAAGCCGACTTCAAGATTGGCGTGGTGGATACTTTTTGCAGCCGCGCCAATGCGGCCAAAATAATTTCCCGCGAGTTGCCGAGATTGGAACCGAGGGCGATGAAAACCAGTCTGGAAAATTCTGAATTCTGAATTCTGAATTCTGAATTCATTTTAGTCCGAGCACGTCCTGCATATCGTAGAGGCCGGCGGGCTGCGGCACGAGCCATTGCGCGGCGCGCAAAGCGCCGTTCGCAAACGTGTCGCGGCTGGACGCCTTGTGCGTGAGTTCAACGCGCTCGCCGTTGTTCGCAAAGATGACGGTGTGATCGCCCACGACATCGCCGCCCCGAATGGCGTGGATGCCGATTTCATTCTGCGTGCGCTCGCCGACAATGCCCTGACGCCCGTAGCGCAAGGCTTCGGCCAGTTGGAGCTTGCGCACGTCGGCGAGGATTTCCAGCAACGTGGTCGCCGTGCCGCTGGGCGCGTCCTTCTTCAAGCGATGGTGCATTTCGACCACTTCGAGATCGAAGCCCGGCCCAAGAATCTCCGCCGCCTTGCGCGTGAGCCAGAACAGCGTGTTGACGCCGGTGGAAAAATTCGTGGCGATGACCATCGGAATTTCCGCTTTCCGCTTTTCGATTTCCGCTTTTTCTTCTTTGGAATGTCCGGTGGTGCCGATGACAACAGCCTTTTTGTTTTTGGCGCACAATTCGGCGACGCCCAGCGTGGCGTTGTGAAAACTGAAATCAATCACCACGTCGCACTTGCCGATGATGGCACCGAGGTCGTCGCCTTGGTCCACCGCGCCGACGACTTCGAGTTCGGGAATGCGCGCGGCGCAACTGATGAGCGTCTGCCCCATGCGGCCTTGGCTGCCGGTGATGATGATTTTAGTCATAAGACTTCGACACGAATTACACTAATTAACACAAATTAAATCAAAATCACATTCGTGAAAATTCGTGCAATTCGTGTCTCCTAATTTTTATTTCAACACGCCCGCCGCCGTCATCGCGGCCTTGAGCGTGGCGCGGTGGGCGGCGCTCATTTGCACGAGCGGCAAACGGTATTCCTCGTCAATCAAACCGAGCATCGCGAGCGCGGCCTTGACCGGCACCGGATTCGTCTCGATGAACAAATCCTTGAACAGCGGATACAGTTTCTGATGAATCGCCAAAGCCTTCCGCGTGTCGCCAGCGGCAAACGCGCGCACCATCGCCGCCACTTCGCGCGGCGCGACGTTGGAGGCCACACTGATGACGCCTTGCGCGCCGACGGCCATGAACGGCAGCGTCAGCGAATCGTCACCGGACAGAATCTCAAACTTATTGCCGAGCGCGGCGCGGAGCTGGGAAACGCGGTCGGCATTGCCGCCGGCTTCCTTGATGCCGACGATGTTTTTGCAAGCGGCGGCGAGGCGCTGCACCGTCGGCACAGCAATCTCGATAGCGCAGCGACCGGGGATGCTGTAAAGCACGATGGGCAGTTTCGTGTTGTCGGCAATCGCCTTGAAATGTTGAAACAAGCCTTCCGGCGTGGGCTTGTTGTAATACGGCGCGACTTGCAGCGAACCGTCTGCGCCGACTTTCTCGGCGGCGATGGTGAGGCTGATGGCTTCAGTGGTGGAGTTCGCGCCGGTGCCGGCGAGCACCTTGACCTTGCCGGCGGAGAGCTGCACCACGAGTTCGATGATGCGGATGTGTTCGTCGCAATCCACCGTGGGCGATTCGCCGGTGGTGCCGACGGGCACAAGGCCGTCCACGCCGCCCTTGATCTGCTGCCGGACGAGCCGCGCGAGGGCGGCTTCATCCAACTGACCATCCTTGAACGGGGTGACAATCGCGGTATAAGTGCCGGTGAACATATTCAAATCAGGCCCAGAGCCTCACAGAAAAGCGGTATTTTGGCGAGCGGGAATTTTTAAGGAAAGGGAAATACGAACTCCGAATTTCAAACATCCTTGCGCGGAAACAGCGGCGCGGGCTCGCCAATCGTTTGCCCGGCTTGCAATCCGCCCCACGCTGCCGCCGCCAGATTGTCCGGTGAACCCGTCAACCCAAGTTGCGCGTAAATCTTCGCCGAAGTCGCCGGCAAAAATGGATTCAACAGCACCGCCAGCACGCGGCACGTCTCCGCCAAATTATACAGAACCTCGTCGAGCCGCTGCGCCTGCGCGGGGTCTTTCGCCAGCTTAAACGGCGCGGTTTCATCCACAAATTTATTCGCGCGATTGACCAAGCCCCAAATGCTTTGCAACGCGGCTTGCAACTGGCTTTGCTTGAACAGCGCCCGCGTTTCATCGGCCGCCTTCGCCGCGTCCGCCGCCAGTTCGTTGGACCGCGCCGGCACCACGCCGTTGCGATAACGCTTCAGCATCGAGAGTGAGCGGTTCACCAGATTGCCGAGGCCGTTGCCCAGTTCCGCTTGATAACGCGAGCGGAAACCGGCGTCCGTCCAATTGCCATCCGGGCCGATGTCGAGTTCGCGCAGAACGTAAAAGCGAAAGGCGTCCAAGCCCCATTCGTTGATGACTGCGATCGGGTCAATAATGTTGCCGGTGCTCTTGCTGATTTTCGCGCCGTCTTTTTGCCACCAGCCGTGGACCAAAATCTGTTTCGGCAGCGGCCGGCCCATCGCCTTGAGCATGATCGGCCAATAGACCGCGTGAAACTTCACGATGTCCTTGCCGATGACATGAATGTCCGCCGGCCAAAGTCCGAGCGCTTCATGCGCGTGGGCGATGCTGGTGTAATTCACCAGCGCATCGAACCAGACGTAAGTGACGAACTCGGGGTCAAAGGGCAGGGGAATGCCCCAGTTCAAGCGCGCCAGCGGACGCGAGATGCACAAGTCTTCCAGCGTGTTGTTTTTGAGAAAGCCCAGCACTTCGTTGCGCCGGTAACTGGGCGAAATGAAATCCGGGTTCGCCTCGATGTAATCAATCAGCCATTGCTGCTGCGCGCCGAGCTTGAAGTAGTAATTGTCTTCCTTCAGCTCCACGACTTCGCCGTAGCTCGCGTCAAATTTGCCGTCGGGCAGCCGGTCCTTCTCCGTGAGGAACGTCTCCTCCTTCGCGGAATAAAAGCCGGTGTAGCTGGCTTTGTAAAAATGTCCCGCGTCATTGAGTTTCGTCAAGGTTGCCTGGACAAATTCCTTGTGGCGCGGCTGCGTGGTGCGGACAAAATCGTCGTTGGTCAGTTCCAGCTTCTTGGCGAACGCCTGCCAGTCGGCGGCGAGCGCGTCGCAGTATTCCTGTGGATTCTTTTTCTCGGCTTGCGCGGCTTGCTGCACCTTCTGGCCGTGCTCATCGAGGCCGGTCAGGAAGAACACTTCCTGCCCCAAACTGCGGCGCGCGCGGGCGATGACATCGGCGATAATCTTCTCGTAGGCATGGCCGAGATGCGGCTGGCCGTTGACGTAATCAATCGCCG
>Ga0316220_1004571_pt1 | contig 10473 bp, 8 predicted proteins | sample TBH18005metaG_FD_203632 | JGI IMG/M metagenome (GOLD analysis project Ga0316220, IMG submission 203632) | Freshwater microbial communities from Trout Bog Lake, Wisconsin, USA - TBH18005 | ecosystem: Environmental > Aquatic > Freshwater > Lake > Hypolimnion/Profundal zone | place: USA: Wisconsin...
CCTGGCTGGAGGCGCGATTCTGGCGGGGAAAAATCCGGGGCCGTCAGATGATTTGGCGCCGGGAAAGGAACTGGCCGGGCGGGAAAACGGCTTGACTTTTGGGGACTCGCCCGCCGCCACCAGATTATTTAATCGCGACGCGAAATGGGCGACGCGAAATGGGCGACGCGAAATGGGCGACGCGAAATGGGCGACGCGAAATGGGCGACGCGAAATGGGCGACGCGAAATGGGCGGAAGCAACAGCCTGAAATGTTAAGCCCCGGTTGCATAAGAAACGATACGGTTTTAGCGGATGCTCAAAACCCCGTCAACAGCATAATTAAAACTGCGGGCGGGGAATATCATGAGGCTTAAAAATCAGATCTTCCGGCTGGTTGACACTTTTAAATTTACGAATCGAAAAGCAAGCGGTCGCGCGAAGATCACGAAGGAAACCGAAGGAAAAACTTTCCCCTTTGCCGCCTTCGCGTCCTTCGCGCGACCTTTTCAAAGTTGGCAAACAATCGGATCGGCAGGCTTAAAAATCAGATTTTTCGCGTGACCTTCAATTTGCCGACGCGCGGCCCGTCCATCTCTTCGACGCGCAGTTCAAAATCGCCGACGGCCACCAGGTCGCCCGCGCGCGGAAAGCCGCCCAGTTTTTCCGTGACCCAGCCGCTGGCGGTGGTGGTGTTTTCATCGTGCGGCACGATGCCGATGACTTTTTCCAGCTCGCGCAACGCCAGCGTGCCGGCGGCTTCCCAGACATTTTCGCCGAGATGCACGAGCTCGGATTTTTCCATGTCGAACTCGTCCTGGATCTGCCCGACCAGCGCCTCGATGGCGTTTTCCAGGGTGACGATGCCCACCGTGCCGCCAAACTCGTCCACGACGACGGCGAAGTGGGATTTGCGGGCGAGAAAGCGCCGGAGCAAACCGTCGAGCCGCGCGGTTTCGGGCAGGTAAAAGAGCGGCCGGGCCGCCGGCAGCAGATCCGCCGCCGTCTTGGCGCGGTCGCGCAGGGCATACAGATCCTTGATGTGAACCACGCCCAGTGTCTTGTCGAGGTCGCCGTTTTCGCAGATCGGGAAACGCGAGTAGCGGGTTTTTTCCGCCAGCGCCAGGCACTCGGCGATGGTCGCGGTGGAGTCAAAAAAAACAATTTCATTGCGCGGGCGCATCACCTCGCGCGCCGTGCGGTGCCGCAGATCCAGCGCGTTCAAGATCAGGTCGCGCCGCTCCGCCGAACCCTGCGCGGCCCCCAGCACCACGCGCAATTCCTCCTCCGAGTGGCGGTCGCTCAATTCGCCGCCGGCGAAACCGAGCCAGCGCAAAACGATTTGCGACGAGCGGTGCAACACCCAGATGAACGGATAGGAAAGGCGGTAAAACCAGTTCAGCGGCGACGCCACCCACAATGACGTCTGCAGCGTGCGGCGGATGGCGATGGCCTTGGGCACCAGCTCGCCCGCGATGATGAGCAGGTAACAGTTCACAAAAAAGCCGACGACGATGGCGATGGTGCCCTGCGTGTGTTCGTTCGTGATTTTCAGCAGCGGAAACAGCGGCTCCAGCAGCGCGCGAAAAACCGGTTCCACCAAAACCCCCAGCGCCATGCTCGCGAGCGTGATGCCGAACTGCGTCGCGCCGATGTAGGCGTCAATGTGCGCGACGATGTGCCGCGCCGTGCGCGCCCGGCGGTTGCCTTTTTCGGCCAGCGTCGCGAGTTGCGTGTCGCGGATGCGGACAAACGCCAGCTCCGCCGCGACGAAGAAGGCGTTGAACAACACCAGCGCCGCCACGGCCAGCAACTTGAACCCGTCCTGGATGGCATCGTTCCAGGTCATAATTTCACCTCGCCGAACATCAGTTTCAAGATGTCCTCCAGCGACACCACGCCGGCCTCCCGCCCGTCGCGGGCGAGCACGATGGCCAGCCGCTGGCCGGCGCGCTGCATCCGGCGCAGCACGATTTCCAGCCGGGTGCTGTCGTCCAGGAACAGCGCGGGCGTCATGAATTCGCCGGCGGTTTTTTCCTCCGGAAATTTTTCCAGATACAGCAGCCCGGTCACGTCCAGCATCCCGGCGACGCGGCGGCGGCCGTCGCGCTTTTCAAAAACCGGCAGCCGCGTCAGGTTTTTTTCGGCGGCGATTTTCACGGCGTCCCGCAAAGGCGAATTGACCTCCACGAAAAATGTTTTTGCCAATGGAATCGTGATCTGCGCGACGGTGAAATGCTGCAGGTCGAGCACGCGGTTGACCATCGCGTGCTCGTCGCTGGTGAGCGCCTGCGCGGCCTCGGCCATCACCGCGCGCATCTCCTCGCGGTTGCCGAACAGCCGGCCGGTGAACGTCCGCGAACCGCGCCAGCGCAGGAAAAACTGCGAGATGCCCTCGACCAGAAACACCAGCGGCGCGAGCGCGAGGCGGACAAGGCGAAAAACTTTCGCCGTCGAGAGACAAAGCCGGTTGGGATAGGCGCGGAACAGCATTTTCGGCAGCAGGTCGAAGAACGCATAAAACAAGAACACCGCCACGGCGAAGAGTGCCGCGATGAGCGCCGTGTGGCCGCCAAACCATTCGTGCAGCTTGGCGATGCCCCAGCCGAGCACGAGGAAATTGACCAGCGTGTTGCCGACCAAAATCGTCCACAGGAATTTTTCCGGCTTTTCCAGGAAGCCGTGCAGAATCTGCGCCTCCACCGTGCCCGTGCGCGCGAGCCGCCGCACCCGCAGGCGATTTAACGCAAACACACCGGCTTCCATGCCGGACAGCAGGAACGACAGCAGCAGGCACAGCCCGAGGCCGAAAATGGTGGCGAAATAGTTGGTCATTTGGTTTGCTCCACCAGCAACACCCGCACGCGCCGCTCGTCGGCGATGTGCGCCGTCAATTTCAATCCGGCAAACGTCGCCGATTCGCCCGCCGCCGGCACCACGCCGAGCAGATGCGTCAGCAGGCCACCCATCGTTTCGACCTCGTTCACGTCGGGCAGCGGCGGAAATTCGCGGCGGAAATCCTCCAGCCGCATCGTGCCGTTCACGTGCCAGCGGCCGGGCGAAATTTTTTCCAGCACGAAACCCTGCGGCCCGGCGGCCAGGCGGATTTTCCCGACAATGCCGCCGAGGATGTCCTCCATCGTCACCAGGCCGGTGGCGCCGCCAAATTCATCCAGCACGATCGCCAGGCCGCGCTGCTGTTTTTGCAGCGCGCGGAAAAGGTGGAGCAGGTTCATGGATTCCGGCACAAACGACGGAAATTCCACCGCCTCGGCCAGATCTATTTTGGGGTCGAGCATCAAGGCCCGGGTGTTCAGGATGCCGACGATGGTGTCCGGCGTCTCGTCGTAAATCGGGAGTCGGCGATGCTTGAATTTGCGGGCCACGGCGAGCATTTCCTCGACCGTGGCGTCGTCGGAGACCGCCACCATGCCGGCGCGCGGACGCATGACGTCGCGCACCGTGCGGCGGTCGAGGCTGATGATCTGCAGGATGATTTCGCGCTCGGATTCCTCCAGCGTGCCCTGCTGCCACGCGAGTTCGAGCAGTTCCTGATATTCCGCCTCGGTCACGGCGGCGGGCGGCGTGGCCTGGGCGGCGGCCCGTTTCAAAATGGCGGCGTTCATCCACTGCGCGGCGCGGTAAAACGGTTTGGTGATTTTCCGGAACAGCAGCAGCGGCCAGGCCACGCGCAGCGCCCAGCGTTCCGGCTGCCGCACGGCGAGCGTCTTGGGCAGCACCTCGCCGACCAGCAGCACGACCACCGCCAGCACGAGCATCGTCAGCCCGAAAGCCCAGCGGGAGTTGAACATCATGCGCAGGGCGGCGGCGAGGATGGCGGCGTTGGCGAAGGTGTTGCCCAGCGCGAGCGTGGCCTGCAGATCCTGGGGCAGCGTCAGCAGCTCGGAAACGATCCGGCCGGCGCGGGATTTTTTTTCAACCAGCTGGGCGACCTGCCGCTTGCTCAATGAAAACAGCGACGTCTCCGCCAGCGCGAAGAAGAAACTCGCGCCCGCGAAAAACAGAATCGCCAAGACCATCGCCGTTTCCACGCGGCCATGCTAATCCAGAACGGCGGCCGGGAAAAGGCGAATTGCGCGTGGGCAACCGGGCGGGAAAATCATTCTGATTGCCGCCGCCGGCGGCTCTGGTAGCTTGGCGGCGGTCGGGCGCTTGGCGCAGTGGTAGCGCAGCAGCTTTACACGCTGTGGGTCGGGGGTTCGAATCCCTCAGCGCCCACCATCTCCGCCGGCTTCTTTTCCGCTCCATGCAGCGGATGCTCCTCGGGCTTTTCGTCAATGACCAGCACCCCGTGCGGCGGCAGTTCGTAATTGCCGACGATGTTGTTGCCGGTCAGAAAATCGTGCATGGGCCGGTAAAACTGGATGCGCACCGGCTGGTTCTGATGGTTGAGCAGGAAATAAATATTGGAGCCGCTCTTCGCGCGCAGCGACACCTCGACGCCATCCGGCACTTTCAACAGTGGCGCCAACCCTGAATTCTGCCGCAGCCACAACACCAGGTCGTCGTAAAAAAACTGATGGCTCTGGGTGCCGAAGTAAATCGCCTTGCCCAGGCCAAACGCGTTCAAAGTCATGGCGGGCTTGCCGGCGTAAAAATCCTTGGCGTGGGTCGCCAGCACCTGGCAGCCCTTCGGCTCGATCACGTCGCACCACAATCTTGCCGGATGCGCCTGGCTCGTGGGAAACGCCGACTTGAAGATGAGCTGGCCCACTTCGCTGGGCGGCAGCATGTCAAACTCCTGCACTTCCAGCCCGAACAAATCCGTGAGGTCGTGGGGAAAACCGCTTTCGGGGGCAATGCTGTTTTCATCCACCAGGCCGGTGTTGAAGGTGCCCACGAGCGTGCCGCCGTTCTGGACGTAAAGCTTCAACCGGGTGGCCTCGTTGCCGGTGAGCAGATGGAGCGACGGCGCAAAAACGATCTTGTATTTCGACAAATCCTCGCCGGGCCGCGCAAAGTCCACGGGAATATTGCGGTTGTGCAGTGCGGTGTGGATGAGCTGGATGTGCTCACGCAGGCTGAAATGTTTGTTGGGCTGGTTCGGCTGTTGCAGCGTCCAGTCATTGTCGTGCGAATACAGGATGCATGTCTCGACGGGAACTTTCGTGTTTTCCAGCGCGGGCGCGAGCAGCTTGAACTCCTCGCCCAGCAGGGCGATTTCATTGAACACGCGGCGGCTGCCTTCAAGATTGTGCGGCAGCACGGCCCCGTGGAATTTTTCGGTGCCGTAGCGCGGCTGGCGCCAGCGGAAAAACAGCACGGCGTCCGCGCCGCGCGAAATCAACTGGTAGGTGAACATCTTCAACACGCCGGGCCGGACGAGGGAATTGACATCCTGCCAGTTGACGTTGCCGGCCTTTTGCTCCATCACCCAGAACCCGTTGTCGCCGTCCGGCGTGCGGATGCCGGTTTTCTTGAGCGAGCGCAGCATGTCAATTTCGCAGGCGATTTCCGAGGGCTTGGCCTTGATGGCTGCCGTGCTTTCGATGGCCACAAAATCCAGCACTTCGGCCATGTCAAAATGATCAAACCGGTGCCGCAACGCCCGGAGGTTCGTCGTGACCGGCCGGTCGGGCGTGAGTTCCCGCAGGATGTCGGCCTGCATCTTGACGAACTGCACGATGGTGTCGCTACAAAAACGGTTCCAGTTGAGGACGAGCGCGGGATTGTGCTGCGTGGGCGCGACCATCGGCATCGGCACCTGGTCGAACGAGGAAACAATCTGGCCCCAATGGCGCAGCCCCATTTTTTCGTTGAGCCGCTCGACGGTTTCGTATTTGGCCTCCAGCCAAAGATGCCAGTCGCGGCGGGTGTCTTCGTTGAAGGAGGCTTCGGTGTAGTTGCCGGCCAGGCTGTTGTCAATCTGCCAGGCGATGAGCTGCGGATGGCTGCCCAAGGCGCGCGCCATTTGCTCCACAATGCGCTTGGAATAATTCCAATAGACATCGCTATTCAGGCAGACGGCGCGGCGGGTGCCTTCGTGCTTGGTGAGGCCGTTTTCGTCAATCGGGAGGATTTCCGGATGCTTTTTAGCGAGCCAGATGGGCGGTGCGGCGGTGGGCGTGCCCAGCACAATCTGGATTCCCTTTTCCCCCAAAACGTCCATCACGCGCTGGAGCCAGCCGAAATCGAACCGGCCGTCCTCGGATTCGCAAAGCCCCCAGGAAAATTCGCCGATGCGGACGACGTTAAAACCGGCGGCGGCCATGAGTTCGGCGTCGCGCTGCCATTGCGCCTCGGGATTTTCAGCGGTGCCGCCGAAAGGAAAGACCCATTGCTCGGGATGATAATCAACGCCAAAATACATAATTTCCTCGGGTTTAATTTGACCCTAAAAGCAATCCGCCGCGCTGGCAATGAAAATCGTTCACCGCGGCGGGGAAAAATGCAGGGCTATTTTCCGAAAAGGCCGCCGAGGCTCTTGCCGATTTTGCTGACGTTATCGCCCACGGCCTTGCCGACGTTGCTGGCGGAACTAACCACGGCCTTCAGCGTGGCGGTGGTGACTTCGCCCAGAACATCCTTGACGAGTTCGGCGGGCGTGATGCCGTCCGGCCCTTTGCCGAGGGCGGTGAGGTGGATGTCCGGCAGCGGCAGGGTCACGCCGTTGAATTGGACCTTGGCGCCGGTGATGAGGAAATCATCCACTTCCAGTTTTTTGGCGGGCTTCTTGGCGCCGGCGGCGGGCGCGGGCGCGTTGGTGGCGGGCGCGCCGGCCATGGCATTGACGTTGGCCATGATTTTATTGAGGTTGTTCGCCCCGATGGGATTGCCCTCGAAGGTGATTACCGCATCCCGCACCTCCACGGATTTGACGACAATTTTATCGGCCAACACCGAGAACGGGGCGACGCTGACGGCCGCCTTGCCCACACTGATGGCATTGGTGGCTTTGTAGCCTTCGGGGTTGCCAATGACCAGCCCCTTCACGCCGGCGGAACCGGTCAGCATCGAGACGCTGACGGCATTGACCGTAAACGTGGTTTGCGTGATCTTCGGGCCAACCGTGTTCATGCCCACCTTGATGATGTCGCCCAGGAAAAAGCCGACGGCGATGACGGCCACAACGATCAATACGACCAGGACAATGGCGATGCGAATGATTAGTTTTTTCATAATTTTAAAAAACTGCCATCCCGGCGGCGGCTTGAAAAGAAAATTTCCGGCCTTATTTTTCGGTCAGCTCCCGCACACAATCGGTCAGCTGGTAAATCTGATAGGGCTTGGTCAGGAAGCGGTCCGGCTTCACCGGCGCGTCAGAAAACACGTGTTCATCCACCGTGCCGCTGATGAGTACCATTTTTTGCCCGGGATTCAGCCGGCGGCACTCACGGATCAAATCCATGCCCGTCATCCGCCCCATCGCATAATCTGTAAGCACCAAGTCGGGCCGGGCCACCGCAAATTCCTGCAAAGCCAGCTCGGGATCGCGGAACGTCCGCACTTCGCAGCCGATCGCACCCAGAATGGCCTCCGCCAACTCGAGCAGCATCGGCTCGTCATCCACCACGAACACGGTGGTTTTGGTGCTGCTGTTTATTTGATGATCTTTCATCATCCCCAGTTTTGGTTGCAGCCTCAAGCTAGCACCTCATCGCCGCCACTGGCAAGGGTAATTACCAGCCCCGCCAAACCGCTCAAAAATGCGTTGCATTTGCCCCCGCCGCCCCTCTAAACTTGGTTGTCGGCAACAACCGCGCCGTCACACAAGGAAAGGATCTGCTGTTATGAAAAAGAAGCCGGCTCCCGCGACAGAACCCAAAACGCCTGCCGCCATCAAATCGCGCTCTGTCAGCAAAACTGATGCTGAACCAAAGCCGCCCGCAGCTAAAAGCAAGGCTACTGAAAAACCGGTTCGGCCCGCCCGCAAGCCGCTTTTGGATTCCGCCATCGCCGCCGCCAGGGAATTTCTCCAGCCCAAACGCGCCGCCGCCCGGAAAAAACAGGCCGCCGTGCCGCCGATCCTGCTGGAAGGCGACGAGCCTTCTGCGCCCCCCATCAGCGGCCCCGGTGAAAAATATTCCCTCGGTGCCCAGCCGCCAGCACAGAGCTTCGCCGGCGGCGAACTGCCCGAAAGCTACGGCACCAAAAAATTATTTCTCACCGCCCGCGACCCGCACTGGCTTTACGCACACTGGGATCTGACCCGCGAACAGCAGGTGAAACTCAACGGCCAGTCCACCGACGGGCATCTCGTCCTCCGCGTCTTCTCCGGCAAGATCGAAGGCCATCCCGCCTGCGAAATCCACGTCCATCCCGAATCGCGCCACTGGTTCGCGCATGTCGAGCGGGCCGGCCATTCCTACGCCGCCGAACTCGGCTACTATTCCGCGCTCGGCAAATGGACGCGGGTCGCCGCCTCCAGCAGCACCATCACCCCGCCCGAGGCGGCCTCCGCCGAGAGCGGCACGGAATACGCCACCATCCCGTTTGAATATCCGTTCGCCAAGCTGATGCAAATCATCGAGGACGCCGTCCGCGACAACATGCCGCTGGCGCTGGCCATCGAGGAACTGCGCCGCCACGGCCATCCTGACCTGCCGCGCTTCACCTCGTCGGGCGCCTCGTCCGTGGCGGTCGCGTCGTCGGCTAGGCCAGGACCGGTGCGCACGTGGACGCCGGAACAGGAACGCGCCCTGGCCAGAATCATCAACATTGACGAGACCCGCCGCGTTTGGATGGGTTCGCTGGAAATCACCGAGCTGATCCGCCGCCGCCTCGAACTCGCCGGTGACACGACCTCGCCGGCAAAGGCCTTTGGCATTTCCAGCCCGGGAATTTCCAGCCCCACCAGCCCATTCGGCGGCGGCGGAGAACAAGCGAAAGGTTTTTGGTTCAACGTCAACGCCGAGCTGATCATCTACGGCGCGACCGAGCCGGGCGCCAAGGTGACGCTCGCCGGCCACGAAATCAAACTGCGCGACGACGGCACGTTCAGCTACCGGTTCGCGCTGCCGGACGGCCAGTATGATCTGCCCGCCGTCGCGGTTTCCGCGGGCGGCGACGATGCGCGGGCCGCCGCCTTGAAATTCAGCCGGGCCACGCAATATCTCGGCGATGTCGGCGCGACCCCGCAGGATCCGTCGTTGCAGCCGCCCCTGCCGGAAAACCTCTGATGCCATGGATGCGCCCGAACGCGGAGCCTTGATGCTCGTCCGGTTGGTCGCGGCCGCCCTCATCGGCTGGACGGCGGTGGAACTGGCGTTGGATTGGCTCGTGTGCTACCAAAAACAGCTCCCGATGAAAACCTTCCCCTGCCTGGCCAAATCCCTGCCGCTGGCGCTCGGCCTCGTCCTGATGGTCAAATCAAAGGCCGTGGCACAATGGATTTCGGACCAGCTCGACGAATAATTTTTTCCGATGCAAGGCTACCTTTCCATCATCCTCCATGCGCACCTGCCATTTGTGCGGCATCCGGAACATGAAAAATTTCTGGAGGAGAGCTGGCTGTTTGAGGCCATCACCGAAACCTACCTGCCGCTGCTGCAAACCCTTGAGGGCTGGCGGCGCGACCGGATCGAGGCGCGGCTGACCCTCTCACTTTCCCCCACGCTCTGCACGATGTTGCTCGACCCGCTGCTGCGGGAACGCTACGCGCGGCACCTCGACAGCCTGGTCCAGCTCGCGGAAAAGGAAATTCACCGCACCCATTGGGACCGCAACTTCCGCAACCTTGCCGGGATGTATCACGACCGGTTTCTGCACTCGCGGGAAATCTGGCGGGCGGCCGGCGGCGACCTCGTCGCCGCCTTCAGGAAATTCCAGGATGAAGGCTGGCTGGAAATCATCACCACCGCCGCCACGCACGGCCTGCTGCCATTGATGGCCGCGCATCCGCAAAGCGTCCGCGCGCAGATTTTGACCGCGCGCGACCATTACCGCAGTTGTTTCGGTCGCGAGCCGCTGGGCATCTGGCTGCCGGAATGCGCCTACGCCGAAGACATCGAAGCGTTTTTGCAGGAGGCCAACATCCGCTGGTTTGTGCTCGACTCGCACGGACTGCTCCACGCCAATCCCCGGCCGCGTTACGGCACGTTCGCGCCGATTTTCACGCCGAACGGCGTCGCCGCTTTCGGACGCGACTACGATTCTTCGCGCCAGGTCTGGAGCAAGCACGAAGGTTATCCTGGCGACCCGCGTTACCGCGATTTTTACCGCGACATCGGCTTCGACCTCGATTTCGACTACGTCCAGCCGCACCTGCCCTCGCCGGATAATCGCGGGTTCACCGGCCTGAAATATTACCGCATCACCGGCGGCACGGGGCCGAAGGAGATTTACCAGCGCGACCACGCCTTGCACGCCGCCAGCACCCACGCACAGCATTTTCTCGACGAACGCCTCGCGCAAGTCCGGCAGCTCGACGGCCTGCTCAACCGACCGCCCATCATCGTCGCGCCCTACGACGCGGAGCTGTTCGGCCATTGGTGGTATGAAGGACCGGAGTTCCTCGACTTCCTCGCGCGCAAA
>Ga0316220_1004575_pt1 | contig 10467 bp, 7 predicted proteins | sample TBH18005metaG_FD_203632 | JGI IMG/M metagenome (GOLD analysis project Ga0316220, IMG submission 203632) | Freshwater microbial communities from Trout Bog Lake, Wisconsin, USA - TBH18005 | ecosystem: Environmental > Aquatic > Freshwater > Lake > Hypolimnion/Profundal zone | place: USA: Wisconsin...
TTTCGGAACAAAAACTTCTTTCGAAGAAAATACAGATATTGAATATCAACGCAATAAAGAGCGTTATCGCTTCCTGCGTTGGGGACAGAGCGCCTTTGATGAGTTCAAAGTCGTTCCACCTGGAACTGGAATTGTTCACCAAGTAAATATTGAATATCTGGCACGTGTTGTCATGACTCGCAATGTCGATGGAGCACTTCGCGCCTACCCAGATACTGTCGTAGGTACAGACTCGCATACAACCATGGTCAACGGACTTGGCGTACTCGGTTGGGGAGTGGGCGGCATCGAAGCCGAGGCCGCTCTCTTGGGACAACCAGTTTCTATGCTGATTCCGCGTGTTGTTGGGTTCAAGCTCAAAGGTGAATTGCCTGTTGGAACAACAGCTACTGATTTAGTTCTCACTATTACTGAAAAATTGCGTAAGCACGGCGTGGTCGGCAAGTTCGTAGAGTTCTATGGACCTGGTGTCTCGGACCTTCCAATGGCAAATCGCACAGCCATTGGCAATATGTCGCCTGAATATGGCTCTACATGTGCAATCTTCCCAATCGATGATGAGACTCTTCGCTATCTGACATTGACAGGTCGCAATGCAGAGCAGATCGAACTCGTTGAGAAATATGCAAAGCGCAATGGTTTGTGGCACGACGTATCTATTGAGCCACGCTTCTCCGAGTACGTAGAGCTAGACCTTGCCGATGTTGTTCCTTCTATCTCTGGACCAAAGCGTCCGCAGGATCGCATCTCTCTCAGCGCCTCAAAATCCTCATTTAACGAGATTATTCCAAGTTATCTTGGCGAAAAGAGCGCACGTCAGGCTATCGACATCACTGTTGGTGGTAAGCCAACTAGCATCTCCAATGGAGCTGTCGCGATTGCTTCGATCACATCGTGCACCAACACGTCGAACCCTTCAGTGATGATCGGTGCGGCGCTGCTGGCTAAAAAGGCAGTAGAGAAGGGGCTCTCGAGCAAGCCATGGGTCAAAACAACTCTCGCTCCTGGTTCAAAAGTAGTCACTGATTACTACGACAAGGCAGACCTCACTCGTTATATGGAGGCTCTTGGATTTAATCTTGTTGGTTATGGTTGCGTTACCTGCATAGGTAACTCAGGACCGCTTCCAGTTGAGATTAGCAAAGCTATTAATGAGAATGATCTAGCTGTGACGGCTGTTCTTTCTGGCAACCGCAACTTTGAGGGTCGTATTAGCCCAGATGTGAAGATGAACTATCTCGCATCACCACCACTAGTTGTGGCTTATGCGCTTGCGGGCACAATGGATCACGACTTTGAAAACGATGCGTTGGGTCTGGATAAAGAAGGTAACCCTGTTTATCTCAAGGATATTTGGCCAACAGCCGCAGAAATCGATGAGGTAGTTGGTTCATGTATTTCATCTGACATGTTCAAGAAGGATTACGCTACAGTCTTTGATGGTGATCATCGTTGGAAATCACTCGATACACCAACCGGCAAGACATTTGAGTGGGAGGCTGATTCGACATACGTCCGCAAACCTCCTTACTTCGAAGGAATGCCACGCACTCCAAAGCCTGTAACAAATATTTCGGGAGCACGTGTTCTTGCAGTACTTGGTGATTCTGTAACCACAGATCACATCTCACCAGCCGGAAATATCAAAGTAGATTCTCCTGCTGGTAAATATTTGGCTGACCATGGAATTGCTCGCGCAGATTTCAACTCATATGGATCTCGTCGTGGAAACCACGAAGTGATGATCCGAGGAACTTTCGCCAACATTCGCCTCAAGAATCTCCTTCTTGATGGAGTTGAAGGTGGCTTCACTCGCAACTTCTTGAACAACGGCGAACAGGCAACGATTTACGATGCATCCAGCGCATACCAAGCTGCAGGAATTCCTCTTGTTATCTTGGCGGGTAAGGAATACGGCTCTGGTTCCTCGCGAGACTGGGCTGCTAAGGGAACAGCGCTTCTTGGGGTTCGTGCAGTAATCGCAGAGTCCTTCGAGCGAATTCACCGATCCAATTTGATCGGCATGGGTGTTCTACCGCTTCAATTCCTTGAAGGTCAGAGTGCGCAATCACTCGGATTAGATGGAACAGAAGTCTTTGAAATTCTCGGAATTGATGAACTCAATTCTGGAATTACTCCAAAGGCTCTCACCGTCAAAGCAGGGGAGAAGAGCTTCCAAGCAAAGGTACGTATTGATACACCTGGCGAAGCTGATTATTACCGCCACGGTGGAATCATGCAGTACGTCTTGCGTAGCCTCATCGGATAAAACTGGAGTAGATCTCGATAATTTGGAGGGTGTGAGGCCTAATCTGCCTCGCACTTCCAACCATGGGGCTCTAGACTGGGAAGGTGTTAGAGCGAGTAAAGAGCCCAGAGGATCTTAAAGCACTGCCTGCAAGTGATCTCAACGAGCTCGCAGCTGGGATCCGCTCTTTTCTCATCGAGAAAGTATCCAAGACTGGTGGACATTTAGGTCCCAATCTAGGCGTAGTCGAACTCACCATCGCGCTCCATCGCACATTTAATTCGCCTCACGATGTTCTGTTATTTGATACGGGACATCAGAGCTACGTTCACAAAATTCTCACAGGCCGTGCTGATCAGTTCGACGAATTACGTCAACGCGGAGGACTAGCTGGATATCCAAGTAGAGCTGAATCCGAGCACGATGTAATCGAAAATTCTCATGCATCCAGCGCCCTTTCATGGGCCGATGGAATTGCTCGTGGTTTCTGCGTCCAGGGCATTAGAGACCGAAAAGTAGTGTGCGTTGTTGGAGACGGCGCCCTAACCGGTGGAATGTCGTGGGAGGCGCTTAACAATATTGCTGCGACAGATGAGCTGCCGTTGGTCATTATCGTCAATGACAATGAACGTTCCTACTCGCCAACTATCGGCGGCATGGCAACATATCTTTCAACTCTTCGTACAACAAGTGGCTACGAGAAATTTCTTGACTGGGGAAAGAGCGTTCTAGAACATACTCCAGTTGTTGGAACTCCCATTTATGAGACTCTTCATGGTGTAAAAAAAGGAATCAAAGATATTGTCGCACCTCAAGGCATGTTTGAAGATTTGGGACTCAAATATTTTGGCCCGGTTGATGGGCACAACATTGCGGCGCTGGAAAGCGCTCTCACCCATGCCAAGAATTTTGGTGCACCAGTACTCGTTCACGTGATTACGGAAAAAGGACGGGGACATGCCCCTGCAGTTCAGGATGAGGCAGAGAAGTTTCATGCAGTTGGAATCGTAGATCCAGAAACAGGTCTGCCACTGAAGAAATCTGCTCCATCGTGGACATCTGTTTTCGCTAAAGAGATTGTCGACATCGGTTTAGAAGATGAAAAAGTAGTTGCGCTCACTGCTGCGATGTTAGGGCCAACTGGCCTTACTGCATTCTCAAAAGCCTTTCCTGATCGCACCTTCGATGTAGGAATTGCAGAGCAGCATGCAACAGCATCTGCTGCAGGTATGGCATTTGCCGGACTTCACCCAGTGGTGGCCGTGTATTCGACATTCCTCAATCGCGCATTTGATCAACTCCTTCTTGATGTCTCACTTCATCACGCGGGAGTTACTTTTGTCTTAGATCGAGCAGGAATTACGGGCGATGATGGCCCATCACATCATGGAATTTGGGATCTAGCTCTTACCGGAATTGTGCCCACCCTTGCAGTGGCAGCCCCTCGCGATGGATCCAGACTCAAGGAAGTTCTGCGAGAGTCGATCTCAATAAATGATCGGCCATCCTTAGTTCGCTTTCCAAAGGGAGCTGTCCATGATGACATCCCTGCATTCGAGCGACGTGATGGCATAGATGTTCTCTATCGTGGCGAAAGCGCAGATGTCCTTCTCGTAAGTATTGGTGCGATGGCCCAGATCTCCGTAGAAGCCGCATCGCAGGCTTATCGCGAAGGTGTCGGGGTAACTGTTATTGATCCACGCTGGGTTAAGCCTCTGCCTGTTTCACTTATCACCATGGCTCAGAGATACAAATGTGTTGTTGTGATCGAAGATGGTATTAAACATGCTGGAATTGGAAGCACGGTTGCAGAGTTGCTGCGCGAGGCAGGGATCGATCTACCTATCCATTCAATTGGAGTGCCGCTGGAATTTATCGAACATTCAAAGCGTGAAGAAATCCTTAACGACCTCGGAATGAACGTTCAGAGCATCACGCGCAATCTCGTCTCTTGGTCAATCTCTGCTCAATCTGGTAAAACGGCTGTGCCTGAAACCACGCGCGCGACAGAAGAAAATTCTTCAGCTATTAATCAGAAGTAAGGTCTTCTTCTTTCGATTCATCAGCAACTTGGGCAATGAGTGGCTCTGTTGCTACAAGCGGAGCGCAAAGGCATTCCCAGGATTGATCAATCTGCCACTCTCGCGCACCCAACTCACGCAAAGTAGCGCCGATGTATTCGTGGAAAACGCTCTGGCTCGCACCAGCATCTAAAGGCGGGTTCTTCCACATTAACTGACGAAGCAGTTCTGGTGAGAGAAGATTTTCTGTAGGCATCTTCAAATGTTGCGCTCGATCGGCAATAGCTGAACGAGCATGAGTGATACGGGCATGTGCCATGACATTTCGATCTTTCCATACCTTCAGTGGTGGTAACCCAACAGCAGGTGTGCGAATTTCTGGCAGCTCATCCATGGGAAGCAATAGTGTGGAGTGGAGAAGTGCAAACCATTCGGTAGTGGGTAAATTCTCGACACGAGTTCTACGCTTTACGAGTTTGTTGAACTCATCAATAGTTTTAGGTCTACGGGTCGCTATTTCAAGGAGTATTTCGTCATTGAAAATTCGTCCCGGAGATATATCTACCTGCTTAGCAAACTCATCGCGAGCATGCCAGAGTGCTTTGATAATTCCCAGAGTCATACGATCTCGAACTTTATGCATTCCTGATGTGCGACGCCAAGGGTCTTTGCGAGCAGCAGCCGGTGGATTGCGAAGGATTGCAGCGAAGTCTTCTTTGGCCCAGTCAAGCTTCCCTTCGCTTGCAAGGAGCTTTTCTACTTCATCTCGAAGATCTACCAACACATCGACATCCAGGGCAGCATAAATGAGCCACTCGGCTCTCAAGGGTCTAATGGACCAATCCACTGCGCTGTGTTCTTTCGCAAGTGCTAGCCCAAGAAGAGATTCACAGAGCGGGCCTAGTCCGACGCGAGCACATCCAGCAATTCGCCCACCTAGTTCGGTATCAAAGAGAATTTTTGGATCTAGACCCAACTCTCGAAGGCAAGGCAGATCCTGCGTGCTTGCATGAATGATCCACTCCGTATCTTCAAATTGCGAACTGAGCTTTTGCCAGAGCTCGGGATCTGGTACGGCTATTGGGTCAATCAGGTGCAGGCCACCATCACGCCGAAAAATTTGAATGAGATATGCACGTTGGCTGTATCGATAACCAGATGCGCGTTCAGCATCGATTGCAATTGGGCCATGACCGGCTGCGAGCTGTTTGAGCATCTGCAAAAAAGATTGAGGAGTAGTCACCAAATCATCCATCGGATGTCTTGGTTCCAGAAGAGGCGTAGCCAGTGGCTGTGCGGGCTCCTCCGGCTCTATTTCGAGATCGGGCTGCGGTGTAATTCTGAAACACCTTCCGGAATTGGTGCAAGACCTGCACATTGTTCGAGGAGAGCAAGCCATGCTCGGACATGAGAAGGTATTTGATCTCCGTGCGTTGGCGTCCACGATGCCCGTACTTCGAGTTCGGCGGAGTCCGCACGTTCATCAAGAGATCCGAATGATGAGCTAGCGACTCGTGTCACGGTTCCACTCGGCGCCGTGAATTCACAATCATTCTTGGCGAGAGTTTCCAAGAGCCAACTCCAGCCGACACTGGCTAGAACGGGATCGTTTGCCATCTCTTGATCAATGTTTGCCCGAACAAATGTGACGCAGCGGTAATCGCCAAGCCAGCCTTCCTGGCCGGCAGGATCATGGAGAAGTACGAAGCGAGCAGTTGCAAGGTCTTCATCGTCGCAATCATCATTGTCTATCGCATTCAAAGTCGTGACATCTGCAGTCATGGCGAATGCATAAGGTGCTAACTTTTGAGGAGCAGGAACTTCCTCTACAAGAATTTGGGCTCGTGTAACAATGCCTCGGATTTGTCCGACGATCTCGTCGAAGCTCAGGTTAGCCGCCATTGATTAAGGGTAATTCGTGTCAGAGCTATTCCGAGGTAGGCGCGAGTGAGTAGGTGAAAAAGGTTCCACCATCTACTGGTTCTTCTGCAATGAGTCTGTAAGCACCAAGGGCTGAACTCACATCGTAACTCGGAGCATCCTGGTCACCTTCTGCGTTGCTTATGGTGAGGTAGAAAGTCTCGACGAGCTTTGTCTCGAGAGCTTCTTTAATCAAGCTAGGCCCGGCCTCAATCAGAATGCTGCGAAATTCAGGATCGATCTGAGATAGCGCCTGGGTGAGTGAGGAATTGAGAACGCTGGCATGATGATTGCTAGCCACTGACGGTTCATGTGCAGAGCGCGAGAGCACAATGAGTGGGACGGGGGTTGTCCTATACGGTTCATTGCGCGCTGTATTTCCCCCGATGAGGATGAGGTCTGCTTGCGATCGTAATTGATGAAAGCGTCTTCGATCAGCCGGGAAAGAGAGAGCTTTGGAGCTACCCTCTTTAACTGCGCGTCCATCGCGAGAGAGGAGCAAATTCCCCACAATCAGCCGCTTTGATAGATCTGTCGAACTCACGTCTCCTAGCCTAGATGGTTTAACCTTCCGTGGTGAGCTCATCATCGATTAATCCACGTCGACGATTTCTGTTGGTTACAAATGATCTTGGTCCCAGGGCAGGCGGGATCGAGACCTTCATCCTCGGACTTATTGACTACCTAGATGGTCGGGAGCTTGTCATTTATACCTCAGCCCAAGAGGGTAGCGAGAACTTTGACAAAGCGCTGAGCGCGAAGACTGGTGCCATAATTTATCGAGACAAAACAAAAGTTTTGCTCCCGACTCCTCGCGTTAATCGTGCAGTGAGTGATCTCATGAAGAAATATGAATCAGAGACTGTGTGGTTTGGTGCCGCGATGCCTTTAGCTTGGATGTCAGGACATCTGCGTCGCTCGGGAGCGAAGAAGATAGTTGCGCTTACGCACGGGCATGAAGTCTGGTGGGCGAAGATTGTGCCCTTCAAGTGGATATTTGCCCAATCTACAAAAGAGATTGATGTGCTGACATATCTTGGCGAATTCACCAAGAGCGCTATGTCGCCAGTGGTAGCGCCAAACTGCGCGTTGGTTCAGATTGCACCTGGAATTTCAATTTCACACTTCACTCCAGGAGATAAAAACCCCGAGTTAATGGAGAAATTCAATCTTGCGGGAAAGAAGGTAATTGTTTCTGTTGGACGCTTGGTGCATCGCAAAGGTCAAGACAAGCTCATCGAAGCTCTCCCAGCCATAATTAACACGCATCCAGATGTGAAGATTCTCTTTGTGGGCACTGGACCGCGTAAGGCGCATCTTGATGCCTTGATCAAGAAGAACTCGTTACAGAGTTATGTTGAATTTGCTGGTCGAGTGGAGTACTCGCGATTGCCTGAATATTTCAGGCTTGGCGACCTCTTTGCCATGCCATCGCGATCACGGCTTGCTGGTCTGGAAGTGGAAGGTCTTGGAATCGTTTATCTTGAAGCTAGCGCATCTGGTGTTCCAGTGCTAGCGGGTGCCTCTGGTGGCGCGCCTGATGCAGTTCTACCCGGAATCACTGGGGATGTAGTTGACGGCAAGAGCGTGAGAGCTATTGCCACTGCCATCAACAATCTGTTGAACGATATGCCGAAATTGCACCACATGGGGGCCGAAGGCAGGAAGTGGGCCGACGTCACATGGAGTTGGGATATCTGGGGAAAGCGTTTTGCCAAACTACTCGAGCTAAATTAAACCGTGCTCGCGCCCTCGAGCCACCGCCGCTGTTCTGTTCGTTGTCACAAGTTTTCTGTTGAGAGATGCAAGATGAGTTTTTATGGTGGCCTCGGAGAGAAATAAGTGAGAGGCAATCTCCTTGGTGCTCCAGCCAAGTGCCAGAATCTGTAGAACGTCTAATTCGCGTGATGTAATTGCTAGGGCTGCCGCCTGAACTTCAATGGAATTTCTCTCACTTGCCGGAAGCACCTTCTGGCCAAGCGCGACCTGTTCGATCACAGCGAGTAAATGTTCGGAAGGATCAGATTTAAGAATATATGCGCGTGCGCCTCGCACGCGGGCTACTTCAAGAGAAATTGGGTCATCGCCAAGCGTAAGAACGATGAATCGGCCATTGTCATTGACCAGATCTAAACCAGATCCATCGGGGAGTGACACATCAACGATTGCAAGATCATTGTCTACTGTGGCTATGAGCGCTCGTCCCTGAGCGAGTGAGGCCGCTTCTGCAACGACATCATGCCCGGCTTGCGAGAGCAGATCGCGTAAGCCGCTTCGGATAAGTTGATGATCGTCAACGAGAATGATTCTCACTCGGAGAGTTTTTCGATAATGATTGTATTGCTGGCGCTTTCATAACGGAGGGTGTGGCGAATAACTGTTAATCGCTCCTTTACTCCAGTCAGACCGAATCGCTCCGAACTGAAATCAAGTCCACCGGGGCCGTTGTCAGAGATACGGATCGAGCCATCTTCTATGTGGACGGTGAAAAGATTCCCATCACTATAGGTATTGGCATTGCGGGCAAGCTCTGTAATCACTTTGACTAGTTCTTCACCGTTGTCGCTCAAGATCGTTCCTATGAGTTCGTAGTGGAAGTGTGAGTTCGAGAAGATCTTCTCTAGTGATTCGTGCAGGGATACTGTGACATCTTGTATGCGCGGACTTCTCAGTGTAAAAATTTCACCGCGAACGCGAGTGATGAGTTGTGAGACCTCGGTTCTAACCTCGCGCAGTCTGGTGCGTGATGATTGATCAAGAGCGCTTTTTCCGATGATTCCATCGAGCGCATAGCCGATTGCAGCAAGATCTTGGGCTAAGCCATCATGAATCTCGCGCGAGATTCGCAATCTCTCTTCGCTGTTAGGCAAAAAGTTCGGCTATCTCGGCCGCATATTGTTGATTAACAACATGACGCTTTACCGAGAGCTTGGCAGTCAGCTGGCCGCCAGCGATGGTGAAATCCTCTGCAAGGATGGTGAATTTTCGAATTGATTCTGCTCGACTCACTGCCTTGTTGGCAAAGTCAACGGCGCTTTGAATGGCATCGCGAAGAGAGGCATCGTCCTTGAGATCTTTCGCAGATAGGCCTGCTTTAGAGTTGGCGGTTGCCCAGGATTTCATAGCATCAGGATCAAGGGTGATGAGGGCCGCGATAAAAGGCTTGTTGTCGCCTACAACCATGCACTGACTTACAAGCGGGTGAGAGCGAAGTCGGTCTTCCAAGATTTCGGGGGCAACGTTCTTGCCACCAGAGGTAATAATGATCTCCTTCTTGCGTCCCACCATCGTGATGAACCCGTCAGCGTCAATCGAACCCAGATCTCCGGTGCGTAAGTAGCCATCGGACGTCAAGGCTTCGTGAGTAGCAGGCTCGTTATTCCAATACTTCTGCATAACGATTGGACCCTTAATCAATATCTCGCCATCTTCTGCGATTCGAAATTGCGTCCCCGGAACTGGCTTTCCCATAGTGCCGATCTTCTGCGCCTTATTTACATTGAGGCTGGCGCCAGCAGTAGTTTCGGTCAGGCCATAGCCTTCGAGGACTGTGATGCCAGCCCCGCGAAAGAAGTGACCTAGTCGAGGGCTAAGTGGAGCTCCACCAGAAATTGCGGCATCGATACGCCCACCCAGACCAGCACGAATCTTCGAGTAGACCAAGCGATCGAAGATCGTATGCAGCGCTCTGGTCCGTAATGAGATCTTTTTGGAATCGATACCTTCGGAGTACGCAATTGCGACATCGGTCGCTTTAGCAAAAATTTTACCTTTGCCAGATTCTTCGGCCTTGGTCTGTGCGCTGTTGTAGACCTTTTCAAAGATTCGTGGCACTGCAAGCACGAGAGTGGGTTTGAAGCTGGCAAGATCTTGAGGCAAGCGATTGATATCACCACAGTGCGCCATATGAAGTCCAGCGCTAAGCGATCCAATTTCGATCATGCGACCAAATACGTGGGCGACAGGCAGGAAGAGGAGTGTCGACCCACCTTCTTTAAGAAAAACATCATTGGCATAGCCAACGACGTTTGCACATTCGGCGATGAAGTTGCCGTGCGATAAGCAGACACCTTTAGGGTTGCCTGTAGTTCCAGATGTGTAGATCAAGGTCGCTAACGAATCTGGAAGAGCTGTGCGTCGGTTGTTCTCTACATCTACATCGCTAATTCCCGATCCGAGTTTGATCAGTTCACTTAGCGCCTGCTCGGCGATGATGAAGGGTGCTGCACAGGTTGCAGGCTTTACAGGGGAGACAAGCTCTAATAGAGAACGCGTTTC
>Ga0316220_1004578_pt1 | contig 10464 bp, 7 predicted proteins | sample TBH18005metaG_FD_203632 | JGI IMG/M metagenome (GOLD analysis project Ga0316220, IMG submission 203632) | Freshwater microbial communities from Trout Bog Lake, Wisconsin, USA - TBH18005 | ecosystem: Environmental > Aquatic > Freshwater > Lake > Hypolimnion/Profundal zone | place: USA: Wisconsin...
AAATTAGGACCACTTAAAATAAAAAAATGTAAATCATTTTAGAATGATAAGCTTATGCAAGAAGCATTCAAAATTTATAAAAAGAGAATTGAAATCGTCTGTAGATTGATCGCTTAATTGTAAAGAGGTTATCATAGGTTAACTAAAATAATTTTCTATAGATCTTATGAGCACGCAAAAATTGATAGCCATATCAGATTTAGCTAAAACTACAAATTTAGAGGATTTTTATGGGGCAAATCAGCCATTAAGGGCCTCAATTAAAGGCGAATCCTTAATTTTTGACTACATATTTCATCCCAAGGAATCAGAATCTCTCATCATATTTCTTCCCTCAGCTCAAGAACCCCCCAGAAAGCAGCAGCCTTATTTCTATAGATGGACATACTCATTATTTTTATCTGAAGATATTTTATGCGTAGCCGATCCGACCGCATACTTAGATGAAGCCATTCTGGGTGGTTGGCTTTTGGGCACCAGAGACTGCTGGGCTCTTGAAGAAATCATTGGCCATATAAGAAGTTTAGTGGAGCAAAAAAAATATAAAAATATTATATTTTCAGGCTCTTCAATGGGTGGATTTAATGCATTACAAGCCGCAACATTCGCCGAGTCACAATGGGGTAATGAGATAAGAGTCAGGTTCATCGCAGAAAATCCCCAACTTTCTTTGACAAGATACCAATACTCACTAGATTTATTGGCGAAGACCATTTGGAATACTCAAAATTTGAAAGCCATCCCAAGAGATCAATTATCAAGAATTGAAGTGATAGAGTTAATGGAAGAATTAAATGTAATACCAAAAGGTTATGTAGTTTTTAAAGAAAGTGACGATCATCACTACAAAATACAAAAACCAATACTAGATGCATTTCTAGCGAAAAAGAATTCGCAAGCAATTCAATGCTCTACCATTGCATATCAGGAAGATGATTCTGGCCACACCCCAATTTCACTAAAGCACTTTCAAGACCTAGTTAGATTGGCCACCGAAAAGACCACATAAAATAAATAGTTTAATTTGAGCTTATTATGCATTCACTCATTAATGACAAAGCACTAAATTAATAGGAGCAAGAAAATGACTCACTATTTAAAGCCTCAAAATCAGGAGTTACTCAAAAAAACACATTTAATTTTTGACGTAAATTTTTGCATAGGCATTACAAACCATTTTTTACTTAATTATAGATTTTTCCTATTGGAAAATTTATTGTTAAAAAGTCTCGAATTTCAAGTTTTAAAAAACTTTACATTAAATTTAAATATAGACTTAGCATGGCCAGATGAATTTAAAAGAAAGTTAAGAAATTTATTAAATAAGGTTAGTTTTACAGTAATCATTTCCGAAGTTGAAACCATAAAAAGTATAGGAAATTCCTATAACAAGATTTCTGCGAGTAAATATGATTATGTTGGATTATTAAGAATTGATGACGATGATTTAATCTGCTCCTCCTACACAAGAAATATTGCAAGAATATCTCAAAGCTTTTTTAGCTCAATGCCTAATAAAAATAGTTTATTTTGCTACTCTTCTGAAGGGTATCTTTATTTTCCCGATTCTAAATCTTATGGACCTGTTAATTGCTATGAATTCCCTTTGGCTATTGGTATTGGGTATATCGGAAGGGTTGGCAAACCATTAAAATTTTTTGGCAATCATAACGAGGTATTCTCGAATTCAGAAAATGAAAATGGTAGCGATTCATTTGATTTAGGGATAATTGAAAGATCGTGGATCTATACAAAGCACAAGCAATCTGATTCAACAACATTCAATGATTACAAATTTTTAATGGAAAATTTTTCGATAGGGGAGTGTGACTATCAAACGTTTAATAAATTTGGGATTTCAGAAAAAGATATTGACGTGATCTCAAATTTCATAAAGAACTCTCCTGAATCCAATTACTTTAGAGATGGCGGGACAAAACGCATTGTTAAATTGTGGGAAATCGACGTACCACTAAGTACGGAAAAAAAGGGTAGCGAAGCCTATCATCAATTGTTAGCAAAAAGACGTCGCCTAGAGAATGAAGGGTAACGCTAAAATTACATCAAACTAATTTTAAATATGTTAATTGTTGCTATCTTTAAGAAAAAACATGGGCAAAATAAGTGTAGTAGCTTTAATTTTCTTGCTTGCACTTCCTGGTAAAACATTTGCAGAGAGTGAATTAAGAAAAAAGATTCTCCATGCTGATTTTGAGATCAACAGTCCAGAACTAGAGCAGCAAAAAATCGCTCTTGATAAAACAACTTCTGACTCCATAACGATTGATTGCACAATTGCTAGACAAGGAAATTGTTCACTTAAATCAATAATTAAAAATTCTGAACGCTATATTGCTTATGGAGCATTGCGCTCAGAATCAAACGCATCTAAAGTACCTGGCGTTATGTACAAAAATGGTGATCACTTTGTATATTTTTTTAGCCTCTTTATGGATGATTTTTGGAATCAACCGGATCAGAATACGCTAGATATCATTTGGCAATTCAAACGTTTTGGTTCGGGCCCTGATATGTTTATTGGCATTAAGAATAATTCCCTAGTATGGAGAATAACTGAGCATGAGCAAATCACCCTACTAAAGCCATTAGTAACTGGAAAATGGATTGATGTTTATTTCGATATAAAGTGGTCTGAGTATGACGATGGCCATGCAAACACCAGGATAGAGGTTGAAGGTCAGTATCCTAAAGATTTCAATTTCATAGGACGCAATATGCGTTTCGCTGATTCAAAATATGGAACAGTCCAGTGGGGGTTATATAAACCAGGTAATTTAGAGGACTTTCATTTCGATACGCACTTCATAAATCATGATGAGATTTATATATACAAAATTGAAAAATAAGTCATTAATGCTAAGCATTAATGACTTTGAGGTTAAAAATATGGATTTTTTACGGTTAATTCAATCTACAAAGATATTAATACGATTTCACAAACCACTTTTAATCTTCTCAACCGTGTCCTAGATTTAAATATTATTAAAAATTTTTGAAATATTTTTTTTAGAAGATCCTGTAGGCAGGTAGATGTATTTGTCAAGCATTGGAGTTAAATCCACAAAGAATTTATAATTCCTTTTAATAAGCATATGTCTAACGCTTGCCTCCAAACAATTTTGATCAATCCACCATTGATCATAGCTAGTGTCTAAGATGTACGAGGCATATTGGGCATAAAGCCGCAAAAACTCTATGGTAATTTCATTCGCCCCAAAATATGAAAACCCAGCCGTATAGACTTCCCATGGGCAACAAGTATCCCTCCTACACCTTAACCCAATAAGATTTGCGGGGATAGCGCCCTTAATTTCATTTAAATCAGAAAGAAATATTGAATCTAAATCGGCAACGATTATTGGTATTCCCATTCTAGAATACGAGAATGCATCTAAATATCGAACCAATGAACTTAGGGGCCTAATATTGCCAGAAGAAATTGTAAAGTTCACCCCAATACAGCCATTGTCATATTTAGCAATTTTATTCAATATAAGCTCCTTGGACCCCTCCGATTCAATGATAATATGGATCGATATGAATGGTTTAGCTTGAGTTTTTAAAATGCTTTCGATAGCAAAGTGTGAATACTTATGAAAATACACTTCGTCACAAGAAAAACATATGACAATATGTCTATCCTTGGGCATAACAGGGGGGGCAATTAAAGCGAGCGGAGTAGCCAGCTCATTTATCAAAAGATCTGCATTTGAGGTACTGGCAGGGATCTTAAAGTAAGTTTTGAGTGCCCTATTCTGGAATAATCGTAACTTCGCTATATAGTCGTTGTAGTTCCCTTTGGAATATTCTATGCACCCATAAATAAAATTTACATAAATTAATTCCTCAGCACTAAAATTTATTTCTCCAAGCTTATTAATGGAAGAAGTAATAAATTCGGAATCGCGATTAGCAGCAAAAAATAATAGTGATCGAGCAGCATACTCAATAGCATCATTACTTACTTTAATTTTTAAAGATGCCAGGGAATATCTAAAGAGCTCCTCGCTTCCGGAATGATCTCGCTTATAAATGAAGTAAGTTAGTTTGTTGAAAATAAATAAATCAACTAATTCATGCTGATCGACGTAGCTCAGTAAGAAAGATAGAATTGTCTTGAATTCATTTGAGTCCTCTTTCTGATCCTGAACCAGTGCATCAAGAGATTTAGCCAACTCATATGCTTGCGCCAGTTTTTCCGACATGTTACATCCAATATGCAATATCTGAGGTGCGACTGGTAGCAATAATTGACTTGATCTCTTTAATTATGGCTGCCGAAAATACCTCGTCTTTGTTTACAACTGCTCTATAAATTTTGGGAATGGCATCAAATAGAGAAGGTTCAGACTTGTTCGTGATATCCAACTCAATTCCTAAATCTATAGCTTTACAAGCAAGATAGAGAGAAAGGCTCTTAATACAATTTCTACCCGCCCCTAAAAAATTAAATCCGAATTCGCTTAGAAAGTCTAAACCTGGAGTCAACCAAGTCTCGTCTTCCGATTGCTTCGTTAGTGAATTGGGATTTATTTGGCCGCTCAGTTTAATTAGGAATGCTGATAAATCCAATGAAATCTTTGGTGTAAATGTGCCGATTTGGTTTTCCCAGTCCGCCGTTTCAATAAGCCTATCTCTCAGCACACCAACTGCATTTGTTTTAAAAAATTGATAGCCTGAAGCACAATTTTCACCAGCTAATGTACCAAAGGGTATTGGTAGATCTAAATTTTTTCTCTGCAACTTTAAGCCAGATAAAATGCCCAGTCTAGTTAGCTCATCCTCATTCCAGTATCTAACGAATGAATTTGTTTCAACACCCGCTGAGGCGCCCTCATTATCAATCAACCTTTCTAAAAAGCCTTTGGCAGAACTCCAATCACCTCGCTCAACTGATCTAATCGCATCTCGCAATGGATAAAGCCTATTCGACAGACCTAAAAATAATGATCCGCCAGTGACAAGAGATTGACTAAAAATATTAAAAGCTTGAACTATATTTAAATAACTGATGGTGTTATTACATATGATTGCTGAGTATGACTTGGGTTCGAGATTGAATTTATCTAAAGCAGAAATAACTATATTGATCTTGTCACCATCAACGTGCCCTGCAATTAACCCCAAATGCAAGTCTTCGCGATCTAAGGCCGTTACCTTTGCCTTAGAAAGCAAAGCGGCTGCAGCTGACCAGTTACCAATTCCCGCCCCCACATCTAAAATCCTTAACCTCTCCGAAATTAAAGGTAGATTTTGAAAACCAAGGGCTCTTAGATACATGGTAATTTCAGCAGTCCCCCCCTTCAAAGCCCTAAAATAGTATGGGCTATCAGACCTATATTTACCTTCATTTTTTTTTGATTCATTCTCTAGAAAATTAATGGTTAACTCCTCATGGATTAAATTATCTCCAAATGATGCACCCAATATACATTTGTCAATATTTAAAACCTTTCTTTGCCAATAATTAAGTCGGTCTGCAGCACTAACTCCTATGTATGATCGATCCTTTAGCTCTTCAATAATTCTTCGAAAAACTTTTAAACAATTTTGTGTCCAATAATAGGGATGCAACTGTAAAACTACAAAATCGGGCCACTCCCTTCTTTGCATTTCTGTCTCGAATACATCAAATCTCATTGGCCTAAATGCGTCTGTTCCAATCTCTACCCCTGAGAAGTACTTCAGCTCAATGTTCTTACCTCTATCTATCAAACCATCTAATGCATAGTAGCCAGCGAATTCGTTTGTATCAATCACATGCTGTGCAGAAGCTTGATCAATCTTATTAAAAGGTGGGCCAAAGATTTTAGGCCTAATCCCTAATTCATTTTCAATAATTTTTTGTGACTCAAATATTTCTTTATCAATTTGGTCTTTGTTCAGCTGAGTAAAGTTAGGGTGAGTATTTGAGTGATTCCAAACTTCTATGCCGTATTCTTCGACGATACTCCTCAGATAAAGAGGAACGGCTTTATTTTGTGTGAATTCGCTAGCAACCACTCCAATTGAGAGGGCTAGGTATTCATCCAAAGCGCAGTCAATAAATCTTCGCCACGGGTCTAGGTTTGCCCCTCCCCGTCCATAGTCATCAGCCTTAATTATGAATTGTTTTTGCGTTGCCATCTATATTGCTTATAAAGAAACCTGATGCATGATTGGGATTAACTGATTTAATTTTTGAATCATTTCTGGATCTAAATTTTTAGACATTTCTGATAGAGCCGCATGAATAGCTTGATATCCCCACGGCATATTTTCAGCCACTAGTTTTGATTGCTTGTCATCGTGATCTTTAAATTCTTGAAAAAGATTAACATCAGCTGAGTCTTGCTTCACTTCAGACATCCAATCATCATGGCGCTCAATAGCAACCATGGGAATATTATTTTTCTTGCAATAGATTGAAAAGTAAATATCCAGCATACCAGCATGCTCTAAGTCGGAGTGCCTCAAGGTCGGGAGTAAATCAGAATAAAAAGCGACGGTCCCCGTACCCAGATTATTTACTAGACTGTCTTTTTCCAGTCTTTTCCAGAAGGTGTATACCATCCTAAAGGAGGAGTAGTAACTCTTGGGCATCTCGGGAATAAGTACTCCATGCACCCCCACCACTGCCTTGCGGTCGTACTGTTCAATCTTTTTTACTAGTGCATGTACGTAATCCGGCGGATAAACGATGTCATCATCGACAGTGAAGTAATAACAAGGGCTCTTTAGACTTGACAGTCCAATTAACTTACCGTTATCACGCAAATTAGCAAAATCTTTATTTGTGTAGATATTAGCTTTAATCGGCAATTGCTTTAAGAAGTCTGGAATCTCTTCGTACTTATCTAGATAGATATTGATTTCATCTACCTGAGGAAGAATACTCTTTAATGCCTCTTTAAAGCTCTTCACTCTTGGCGGGTAAGTGCAGATATTTGCGACTACTGGTACTTTGGGATTGGATAAATATGACATATCCGCTCTCACAGGTATCAAATCTCGCAAAACAGGAAATTTAAAGAATTCTTTTAGCTGCTGCTTTTCTAGAGTTTGATGCACTTTATTAAACTCAGAAGCATATTGAGTTCGACTCTCAGAGGGGATTTGTTCAATCGTATTAGTTAACGTTGGATCATTGCCAATCATATCGGCAAAAAGAGAACCCTCCCTGAAAGTGTTGTAGTACAGAGGTAGATTTACATCAATAATCTTTTGGCGCCCATAAAAAAGTCGGGCCCTATTAAAAAACTCCTCATCAGAAGCTTTGGAGGTGCAATTAAAGTATCCAATATCTTGAAATACAGAGCGCTTATATCCAGTGGTAATTAAGCCTAGCTTTTTATACAGATTATTAACGTTTAAGACCAAACCTTGCGGGTAGAGCACCCGAGAATATGCTCCGCGAATTCCAACAACGCCATCTTTAAGCATGGAGAGCATTGAAAGTTTAATTCTTTCAGGATGACAAATGTCATCACAATCCTGGAAGAAGATATATTCTCCTTTTGACATCTGGAAACCAACATTCTTGGCGTAATAGGTTCCTAGATTGGTATTGAGAAATTTTATTTTGACTTTTGGCGATGCTCTTCTGAGGCGCTCAAGAATAGATCGCGTTTTATCTGAACTATTGTCATCGACGATGATGACTTCAATATTGCCATAGCTTTGTCGCAATACAGAAGTAACTGCTTCAGCAACATACTCCTCAATATTATGACTAGTCATTAGCACTGAAACTAAGGGCTCATCTTTAATCTCATAATTTTCAATTTTTGATATGGCATCTGCAACCTCGATATAAAGATCGTGTAAATATAGCTGAGTAGCTTTGCCATGATCCTTTGTTTCCATGAAAAGTGTTTTTGCCTCCACTTCATGGATAGCGCGCTTTTTAGCTAAATTTAAATTAAAGCTACAAATCTTCTCAAATTGAGGATTTTGCGCAATGACGCTTTCATAAATGCGGATAGCTTCTGAGTAGCGTCCGACTTTAAATAAATTGTTGGCGTCTTGTAGATTTGACATATAAGTCAATCATTTTCTATGAAATTATTTAGCAACTCTGGATGGTTTTTTGGCAGAAATGACTTTTTTTACTTTTGGAGCAATTGTCACCTCTTTAACCACATTCTTTGCATTGTTAGTACTCACGGGAATGGCATCAGCCGGCCTACTCTCACGCATCTTTTGAATTAAAGCAGCTAACAGTAAAGCACTTTTAGAAGATAAGTCTTGCCAGTGCTTCCAATCTCTATTAATGGGGGCCTGACGTGCAACCAATTGATCAAGCATTACTGGTGCTAAGCAAATCAACCCATAAGTCAGCTCACGGTCTTGGGCGGATAATTTGGACCAAGTTGCAAAATCAAATACATTTTTTTCCAGCGCAAACCGCAACTCAAACTTACTACCAAAATCATCTGCTGACTCAGCAAACCAAGATTCAAAAGGCTCTAATTTGCCATCAATCAAAGGAAACTCATATTTAGGTAGCCGTGAGAATTCAATATCCTTCTCCAATTGAGCGCCAAGCCGCATCTCAAGCTTTGGTTTTTTTAGTTGGCCATAAGACAAGCCGTAAATTTCAAGCCATAGATGTTCGTAATCAGGATTTTGCAATTCTCGCTTTAGCTTTACTCGGTCAAAGCGCATTATTGATGGTAATTTTTTGAAATCCGAAATTAATTGCGCAAGCAAATTAGCATAAAAACTCAGATCACAACCGTCTGGCATCGGAATCTCTTGCCAACCTGAGCTTAAGCCAAATTCAAGGACATTCATCGCCGCCACAAGTCTTTGCCATTGGTTTGAGCCGATAGCTCTAAATTGGCTGGCATAGCCTTGATCACTAAAAACAAGTTTTGGTGATAGATAGATATCTTCAAAAGATCCCTCTGGATCATTGAGAATAATGCTCGGAACCCCATTTTTAAACTCAGTTTTAAAGAACAATTCTAAAAACTCGGAGCCATTACTGTGAACATAATCTTTAACTTGCCACGAAATGACTTGAGGCTCGGAAACACCGTCATAGGCCAAGGCTTCCAAAGACTTAAAATCAAAGTAACTGGGTAAACGCTTTTGCAATCTTTCCCAACGCGACTTAATAACTTGATTTTCTAATTTAATCGCTTGATTGCTAAAGTAGTAGCGCTCCAACTCCTCTTGCACTTGATGCAAATGCATCAGCATCGAGTCCGAATCCTCCCTTAATGACTTGTTTTCATCCGAGAGGCTTTCATACAACTTTTTTTGACCATCCAAATTAGACTGTAGCTCTGTAATTTTAGAGCTGAGCTGCTTATTAGAAAGATACTCTTTCTCTTTAGCAGTAAGCACTTGCTTTAGCTCGTCCTTGGTTTTGGAAAGTTGTTTTTCTACGAATTGTTTGTCTTCAATCGCTTTACTACGATCCTTAATGAGCTCATCAACCTTACTCTCAAGCTCTTTGCGCTTTCCTTCTAAGAATTGCTTATCAGCAATTGCTTTATTTTTTTCATCTTTGAATTGATCGAACTTCGATTTGAAGGTGGAATACTCATTTTCAATACTGGATAATTTTTCAAGCGTTTTCTTTAGATTTTCTGACGCCTTTTTTTCTGCCTCAATCAGCTTATCTAGCTTGTCTTGCTCTGAGCGCTCTTTACCAACCACAGCGGAGATCTCACTTTGCAAGCTCCCAAGCTCTTCTTTGCTAATCGGCGGTGTCACTGCGGGCTTTTTTTCAGACACCATCACAGTGGAAGACGTATCTGCTTCAGGCGAACTCTCTAACTTACCGTCACTCACTTTCAAATCAATTAAGTCAGGCTTGGCGACTTTTCCTAATATTTTAGAAAAGGAGAATGCGCTCCGAAGTGAATTAAACATCTTGGTTAAATTTAATAAATGAAAATGCTTCGAATTATTTTCTATACAAAAACGCTTGCGTCTGCGCTATGGCTTGACCAGGCTCCTCAGCAGCATCCAGCAGTAAATTCAGATAATTGGTTGCTTGATTGGTGGCCGATTGCGCATAGTCATTTCTGGCTTGATACAGTGTCTGGATTGCAATTAGGACATCAGTTGTACTTTTGACTCCCGCTTCATAGCTCTTTTGGTTTGCCACTACGCTAAGCCTTGCTGTATCCATCGCTTTCCATTTAATCTTGAGTGACTCTTGTCCTGCCTCTACTAAGGCATATAGACGCTGCGCCTCCACCTTGGCTTGGGTTTCAGTGGCTACTCGCTGACTAGTACTCTCTGAAGCCTTGGCATAAGTACTATAGGTATTTAAATAACTAGGAGCATCAAGAGGAATCGTTAAAGCCAAACCATTGTTATTAGACTGCACGCCGTTGTAATTGGTCTTTTGCCAAACATAGGACACAGTTGGCAAGAAAGTACCGGCCACCTTTGCTACTTCATATTTGGCAATGCCTTCATTGGCTTTGGCAGCAGCAATACTAG
>Ga0316220_1004580_pt1 | contig 10456 bp, 11 predicted proteins | sample TBH18005metaG_FD_203632 | JGI IMG/M metagenome (GOLD analysis project Ga0316220, IMG submission 203632) | Freshwater microbial communities from Trout Bog Lake, Wisconsin, USA - TBH18005 | ecosystem: Environmental > Aquatic > Freshwater > Lake > Hypolimnion/Profundal zone | place: USA: Wisconsin...
CGGTGCGGTGATTTTGCAAACAAGTTTTCACCAGAGCTTCAATCTGCGGCAACGCGGCAGCAACGGCGGGGGATAGTTCCATTGTCATCAAGCCGAGGTCACCGATGGAAACGGTAATCAAATCCACTTCCGGCCAGTAGCCGAGCAACGCGGCGGATTCGATCAGGTCTTTCAGCCCGATGTCGTGCGCGGTGAGCGTGGGCGGAAAATCATTGGCGTAGCGCGGACGGATCAACGAGACGGTGCCAACCGGTTTGCCGTCGGTCGCGGCATCAATCAGGATGAGATGTTGCTGATTGCGAAACAAGCCGAGCAAATGAAATCCGCTGGTGCCGCCGTCCACCAGTTCCGCGTGTTCACCAAAGCCTTTTTTTTCCAAGTGCCGAATGGCGGCGACGCCGACGCCTTCGTCGCCCATCAATAAATTTCCCACGCCGAGGATGAGTGGTTTTTGGGTGCCGACGATGAGATTCATTTTTTCTTTTCGGCGGCAGGTTTTTCGTCTTTCAAAATCGGATGATATTCCTTCTCGATGAATTTCCAACCGCTGCCCATCGAGGAAATTTCGCCACGGCCTTCGACGTAGTCGTGGTAAAAGACGATGTAAACGTGGACGAGCGCGAACAGAATGAAAAACCACATGAACATGTGATGCCACTGGCGCACAGCGAAATCGCCGCCCATCAGCGGCACGATCCACGCGAAGAGTTTCGGCAGCCACGCCTTGCTCATCGCGGCGTAAAGGCCGAAGCCGGTGACGCACTGGAACAGAAACGCGAGAAACGTCAGGAAATAGGTGAAGCCGGCGACGGCGTTGTGGCCAATGGTTTCAATCGGCGTGTTGTCCGCCTGCAAAATATCCACGGCGATGACCTGCTTGATTTCCTTCCACTGCTTTTTTCGGAACGGAAGAAAATTTTTCCAGTTCGCATACCGGTTGCCGACGAAGCCCCAGTAAATGCGGAACAGAAAATTGAAGAAAAAAATGTAGGCGAACACAAAGTGGATGAAGCGGACCTTGCCAAACCAATACGCGAACGACGCCTCGGACGCCTGCTGGATGGCCAGCGGCGCTCCGATGAGATAACCGGTCACGCACAGCACAACGAGGCTGAACGCGTTCAGCCAGTGATAAAACCGGACGGGAATTTCCCAGACGTAAACTCGGCCGAGAGTGGCTTTTTGCATATTAACCTCCAACGGTAATACGGTTGAGCGTGCGGCCCTGCGGATCGTAAAGATGCACGGCGCAGGCCAGACACGGATCAAATGAATGGATTGTGCGGATGATTTCGAGCGGTTTTTCGGGATCGGCCACCGGCGTGCCGATGAGCGACGATTCGTAGGCCGAGAGCTGGCCTTGCGCATCGCGCGGTGAAGCGTTCCATGTCGAGGGCACGACTAGTTGATAGTTCGCAATCTTTTGATCTTTGATGACGATCCAATGCGCGAGCGCCCCGCGCGGAGCTTCGCTCATGCCGACGCCTTTCGCCTCTGACGGCCACGTTGACGGCTCCCATTTCTCGTTGTTGAACGTGCGGGAATCGCCATTTTTAATATTCGCGAGCAGGTCGCTGTAAAATTCCTGCGCCCACTGCGCGACGAGATAAGTTTCGATGCCGCGCGCGGCGGTGCGGCCGAGCGTGGAGAACAGTGCCGTCACCGGCACGTTCAATTTTTTCAGCACCATGTTCACGGCGTCCTGAACATCGGCGCGACCGGAGCCGTAGCCGACGAGCATTCGCGCCAGCGGGCCGACTTCCATCGCGTGGCCGTTCCAGCGCGGCGTCTTGAGCCAGGAATATTTTCCGTCCACGTTGAGCTGGTCGTAAGGCGGCTGCGGGCCGGTGTAATTCAATTTCGTCTCACCGTCCCACGGATGTTTCGCCGCCGTGTCGCCGTCGGAATATTGATACCACGAATGCGCGATGGATTCCTTGACCTGTTGCGTGTCATGTGCGTCCACCTCGTGAATCTTGCTCAAATCGCGATCAAGAATCGCGCCGCGCGCGAACTTGAACTTGCCCACATCGGCAAAACCGTTCGTCGGCAAATCGCCGTAGCACATGTAATTTTTCAGCCCGCCACCAATCGCGGCCCAATCTTTGTAAAACGACGCGACCGCGAGCAGGTCGGGAATATAAACTTGCTCCACAAACGTCTTCGCATCGGTCATCAGCTTGCCGACGTAGGCGAGGCGCTCGGCGTTGATGGCGTTGGCATCGTCAATGTTCAGCGAGCACGGCGCGCCGCCGACGAGATAATTCGGGTGCGGATTTTTGCCGCCGAAAATCGCGTGGACCTTGACGATCTCCTTCTGCCAGTCCAGCGCTTCGATGTAATGCGCGACGCCGAGCAAATTCGCTTCTGGCGGCAGCTTCATTGCCGGATGGCCCCAGTAGCCGTTGGCAAAAATGCCGAGCTGGCCGCTTTCAACAAATTTTTTGATCCGGTTTTGCACGTCGGAAAAATAGCCGACGGAACTCTTCGGCCAATTGGAAATGCTTTGCGCGAGTTCTGAAGTCGCCTTCGGATCAGCCTTGAGCGCACTGACGACATCCACCCAGTCCAGCGCGTGCAAATGATAAAAATGCACGACGTGATCCTGCATGTATTGCGTGCAGAACATCAGATTGCGAATCAGCTCAGCGTTCGGCGGAATGACGATGCCGAGCGCGTCCTCAACCGAGCGAACGGACGCGAGTGCATGAACCGTGGTGCAAACGCCGCACGTCCGTTCGGCGAATGCCCAGGCATCGCGCGGATCGCGGCCGCGCAAAATGATTTCGAGTCCGCGCACCATCGTGCCGGAGCTAAAGGCGTCGGTGACGAAGCCGTCTTTCACTTCCACCTCGACGCGCAGATGGCCTTCAATGCGGGTGACCGGATCAATGACAATTCTTTTTGCAGCCATAAAATTTACAGTTGGATTTTTGATTGATTTATGAACCGCCTTGTTCCGCACGGCCATCTTTCACGTCTTCGCTGGAAGCGAGTTCTTCCTTGATCAAATGACGCTTGCGGATGTTTGTTGAAATCGTGTGCGCCGCGATGCCGACCGCCGTGGCCACGCCGAGGCCGACGCCGACTTTATCCGCTGTCGTCTCGATCCCGAAGCCAGGGAAGTTCGGCAGGTGCTGGTAAAACGGGCCGTTGTCCCAGAAATTGCCTTCGCTGCAACCGATGCAGCCGTGGCCGGATTGAATCGGAAAACTCACGCCGCCGTTCCAGCGCATCACGCCGCAGGCATTGTAAGTCACCGGGCCGCGACAGCCCATCTTGTAGAGGCAATAGCCGCGCTTGGCATTTTCGTCGTCGAAAGAGTTGACGAACAAACCGGCGTCGTAATTCGGCCGCCGATAACAGGTGTCGTGAACGCGGCGCGAATAAAACGCCTTGGGCCGACCGAGTCCATCAAGTTGTGGAATGCGGTCGAACGCGAGCAGGTGAACAATCGTTCCCGTCATCACCTCGGCGATGGGCGGACAGCCCGGCACCTTGATGATCGGCACGCCGGAAATGAGCTGATGAATCGGCGTGGCCTTGGTCGGATTCGGCTTGGCGTTTTGCACGCAGCCGTTGCTCGCGCAACTGCCCCAGCAGACCAGCGCCTTCGCGCCCGCCGCCGCTTCCTGCAAAATGTCCAGCGCCGTGCGTCCGCCGATGCAGCAATAAACGCCGCCGTCCGCCGTCGGCACCGAGCCTTCGACGAGCATCAGGTATTCGCCTTTGTATTTCGTCATCGTGTCGCGCAACGCATCTTCCGCCTGCTTGCCGGAGCCAGCCATCAGCGTCTCGGTGTAATCCAAAGAAATTTTATCCAGCACGATGTCCGCGATGCCGGGATGCGACGAGCGGATAAACGATTCCGAGCAGCAGGTGCATTCCTGGAAATGAAACCACAGCACCGGCAGGCGCGGTTTGGTTTCGAGCGCCTTGGTGACTTGCGCGACGGCGCTGGCGGGCAGACCGAGCATGGCGGTCATCCAGGCGCAGGCGGTGAGAAATTCGCGACGCGAGACGCCTTTGGCCTGGGCGCTTTCCCAAATGGTAGGGCGAGGGGTGGTGGACATAATTAGGCGAGTTGTTTGTGAGAATTAATTTTTGGATTCACTACAACTCTCTGCCTTCGCCCAAAAATTAACCAAACCTATTTGGCGTTTTTTTAGACAATTCTTGCGCAGCTGGCCTTGGGTTGCAAATGGCGCGGAGTCGGTTAATTTGTTCGCGCTATGAAAAAAGTTTTTTCCATTCTGCTGGCGACGGCCTGCGCGCTTGCAAGTCCGGCCAAAATCGTGACCAAGACAGTTGAATACCAACAGGGCGACACGACGCTGGAAGGCTATCTGGCCTACGATGATTCATTTTCCGGCAAACGTCCCGGCGTCCTCGTCGTGCATCAATGGCTGGGCCTGACCGATTACGAAAAACATCGCGCCGAGCAACTCGCATCGCTCGGCTATGTCGCGTTTTGCGCCGACATTTACGGCAAAGGCATCCGTCCGCAGTCCATCAAGGACGCGGGCACCGAGGCCACGAAATACAAAACCGACCGCGCGTTGCTGCGTTTGCGGGTCAATGCCGGCTTGAATGAATTGAAGAAATGCAAACTCGTGGACACCAAGCGCGTCGCGGCCATCGGCTATTGTTTTGGCGGCACGACAGTGATTGAACTTGCGCGCAGCGGCGCGGAATTAAATGGCATTGTCAGTTTCCACGGCGGACTCGATTCGCCCACGCCCGCCGCCGGCAAGAACATTAAATGCAAGGTGCTCGTGTGTCACGGCGCGGACGATCCGTTTGAGAAGCCGGAAGACCTCGCGGCGTTTGAAAAAGAAATGCGCGACGCGAATGTGGATTGGCGGCTCATCAAATACGGCGGCGCGGTGCACAGCTTCACGCAGCCGATGGCCGACGGCAGTTTGCCCGGCGCGAAATATAACGAGCGCGCGGACAAGCGTTCGTGGGCGGACATGAAATCGTTCTTTGCCGAAATTTTTAATTAAACTTTTTTCCGTCACAGCTTTTCACAGATGAAACACCGGTTGAATTCCGCTTTATTCGGAAAATCCCACCAGTGCCTTATCTGGGTTTCATCGGGGTGTCTCTGTGGCTCGCCAAAAAATAAAACCGCCCGCAACCCCGGAAAGTTCCGGCGCGGCGGGCGGCGTGGGGCGAAAAACTAGGCCTTTTTCTTCTTCTTGGTGGCGAACGCCTCGGCGGCGGCCTGCGTCTTGGCGGCGCGCTGCTGGAATTTGTCCACGCGGCCGGCGGTGTCCACGAACTTCTGCGTGCCGGTGTAGAACGGATGGCAGGAGTTGCAAATGCCGATGATGATGGTCTGCTTGGTGGAACGCGTCTTGATCACGTTGCCACAGGCGCAACGAATCTCGGCGTCCACATATTTCGGGTGAATGTCCGTCTTCATAAAAAAGGGCCGCAAACTTATCAGGAAACCGCCGGATGACAAGAGCGAATTTTAGGTCAGGCGCAGAATAAACCGCCAAGCCGCCAAGAACGCCAAGGGGGAATTCCGTTTCGGCCTTCCGACTTCCCTTGTTTTATCTTGGTATCCTTGGCGGCTTGGCGGTTCCAACGCAAAAACAATTCTTGCCGCCCTTGGCGCCAGCCGTTATCAAACTGCATGGACTCGCGGGAAGCATTCATCGCGCTGAATCTCATTGAAGGCGTCGGGCCGGTGCGCGCCCGGTCGCTGCTGGAATTTTTCGGCGACGCGCCCGCCATCCTCGCCGCCTCGAAACACGAACTCACCCGCGTCCGCAACATCGGCGACGAAACGGCCGAGGCGATTTTTAATTGGGAGAAATCCATAGATCTCGCCGGCGAATTGAAGCGCATCGCGGATTTCGGCTGCCACGTCTTGATCCAGTCGGATGAAAATTATCCGCCGTCGCTGCGGGAGATTTACGATCCACCGCTCTGTCTTTATGTCAAAGGTGAATTGACGGCAAAGGACAAAAACGCCGTCGCGATGGTCGGCTCGCGCATGACCACGCATTACGGCCTCGAAACCGCGCGCAAGCTGGCGTATCAGCTCGCCTACACCGGCGTGACCGTGGTGAGCGGCGGCGCGCGCGGTATTGACACGGCGGCGCATCAAGGCGCGCTTTCGGGAAAAGGCAGAACCATTGCCGTTTTAGGAACCGGAATAAATTTAGTTTTTCCAACGGAGAACGCCGAACTGTTCGAGCGAATCGCCAGCAATGGCGCGGTGATTTCGCAGTTTCCGTTCAACCGCCCAGCGGACAAGCAATCGTTTCCCATCCGCAACCGCATCGTCGCGGGCATGACGTTGGGCACGGTCGTGGTGGAGGCGAATCTTTCCAGCGGCGCGCTCATCACGGCGAATTTTGCGACGGAATATGGCCGGCAGATTTTCGCGGTGCCAGGGCGGATTGATTCGCCGCGCAGCAAGGGCTGTCACGACCTCATCAAAAAAGGCGCGAAACTGTGCGAAGGCGTCGAGGACATTTTGAGTGAGTTCGAGTATTTATTTCCGGCAAGCAACCGGCCAGCTTCGGCGAGCGCAACCGGCGTTTTGCCCGCATTGGAGTTGAACGAAAATGAGCAGAAAGTTTTCGCGGCAGTGCCGGCGAACGATGAAACGGCGATTGATGAAATCATCCGCGCGAGCGGCCTGCCAAGTTCAGCGGTGAACGTGGCGCTGTTCAGCTTGGAAATGAAACGGCTGGTGAAACAGTTGCCGGGGAAAATGTTCGTGCGGAATGTTTGAGTGGGAGGCCGCGCGACTATTTTACAGCTTGCCCTTGGTGCTGGGTAATTGGCCGGCGATGCGCGGGTCGTGCCGGCGCGCGGCGTCCACGGCCCGCGCAAACGCCTTGAACAGCGCCTCGACGATGTGGTGCGGCTCGTCGCCGTAAAGTAATTCCAAGTGCAGATTGCACCGTGCCTCATTGGTGAAGCCCTGAAAAAATTCCCTCGCCAGCCCGAACCGAAATGCGCTGGACGCATCCTGCTGCTTCTCTGCGTCGGAAATTTTCTTGATGCCAAACTGGTTCAGCCCGCGCCAGACCAGAAACGGCCGGCCGCTGAAATCCACCACGCACCGCGCCAGACATTCGTCCATCGGCACATACGCCTCGCCGGTGAACGGATTCTTGGGATGAAAGCCGTGACCGTAGCGGCGGATGCCGCGCTTGTCGCCGAGCGCAGCGGCGACGGCCTGGCCGAGCGCGAGGCCGCAATCCTCCACGGTGTGATGCGCGTCCACTTCCAAATCGCCGTGGCAAACGAGTTCCAAATCCACCGTCGCGTGCTTGGCAAACAGCGTCAGCATATGGTCGAAGAACGGGAGGCCGGTGCGGATTTTGGATTTGCCCTTGCCGTCGAGGTTGAGGCGGAGGGAAATCTGGGTTTCCAAAGTGTGGCGTTTGATTTTTGCCGTGCGCGATTTCATCGGGCAAATTAAACCAGAGCGGCGACGGAAAGACCAAGCGGAATTAAGCGATCAATAGAGTTTTCCCGGCGTGACGGGCACCAGCGCGGCGAGCTTTTTCTGAAGATCGTCAATCTGCTTTTGCAGCGCACCCGGCGCGGGCGAAACTTTTTGCGCGGCTTGCAGCCAGTTGATCGCCGCGCCGTAATTGCCGGCTTCATCCTCCAGATGGGCGAGGTTCACCACCAATCCCTCAAAAATCAGTTTGTCCTCTTTTTGCTGATCCGGCGGGCGGAGGAAGAATTTTTTGATGCCGAGCAGCCAGACGTTCCGGGCGCGTTCCGCATCGTGGTTGCCATCGTGATAGACGCGGCCGAGTTCAAAAAGAATTTCGCAACTGTCGGGATTGTTGCGCAGGCCTTCGCGGAGAAACGCCTCGGCTTGATCCGCGCGGCCCAGATGTTCGCGCAGGAAAAACGCGCCAACGGTGTAGGTCTCGATCTTCTGCGGGTCGAGGTCGGCGGCGAGGCGCAGCCACGGCAGGATTTCGCGCTCGTTGTGATTTTCCAGATGCGTGTGCTGCGTGATGCGGAAGTTGCGGCCAAAGGCATCAATCCAATCCTTCGGCTGGCCGAGAAAATCCTCGTTTTTTTCGTCCTCCTCGGATTCCTTTTTGCCGTGGCTCGCGGAAATGATTTCTTTTTCCTCGCCGGAATTTTTGTCGAAGATGGACGGATAATAGCCGCTGTGAAAATACACGTCGGCCATCGTGAAAAAATGGTTGGCGAACAGCTTGCGGCCATCGCCGAACAGCATCCCGAACAGGTTGTCGGACTTGGCGCGGCTGCTCCAGTTGTCCGTCGTCAGCGCAAGGCCGGTCGCCAGCGTGAACGCCAGCGCCAGCAGCCCGACCAACGTGGACAGCGGGGAAATCTTCATCAGGTCGTCAGGTTTTTCCGGCGAAAGCCGAACCACGCGAGCAGCAGGAAAATTCCCGACCACGCCGCCGCGTAAAGCGTCGCCAGCGCCACCGCGCGCAGTGGCACGATGCCCATGTCATAGACCAAAAAATCGCGCAGGTCATACCATTCGAGGTGCGGCATCACGAAATAAACCACGGTCAGGATGAATTGCATCGGCTCCGGCTGCTGGAGCGCGATGACTTTTAGGTGCGTGCCGAGCAGCAAAATTCCGCCCACAACCACGAGCGTGATCGTGGAGGTGGACGACGGTGCCGCAAAAAAAATCGAGCCGAGCAGCACCATCGCGATGACGATGGCGAGCATGGCCCACTGCATCCAGACGGCTTCGAGATACGCGCCCCACGGCCAGATTTGTTCCTTGGAGCCGGTGACGGCGGCGAAGAAAAAATAAAACACCACGAGCGCCACGCCGGTGGCGAGCCAGCAGCCGAGAAATTTTCCCACGATGACCTGCCAGCGCGAAACCGGCTTGGCGAGCAGCGGAAAAATCGTGCGCGCCTCGCGCTCGGCGGGAATCTGCCGCGCGGCCGTGACGACGGAAATGACCAGCGCAGAAACCCAGATGAGCAGCAGACAGATGTCCTTGACGTAGCGGACGATTTTATCGTCGTGGAAAAAATTCACCGCGCCCGCCGCGAGCGTGAGCAGCGCGGTGAGGACGAACAGGACGTAAAAATCCTTGCGGCGGTAAAGCTCCTTGATGACAACGGCAGCGAGGGCGAAAATTTTGCTCATGGTGCGGGACTGGGTTGGAAGCCGACAATTTTCAGAAACGCCTTTTCCAGATTATCGAAGCCGGCGGAAATTTCGGCGACGGTGCCGACGGCTTTGAGTTCGCCTTGATGCACGATCGCCACGCGGTCGCAGATGGTCTCGACTTCACCGAGTTCGTGCGAGGAGAAGAAAACGGTTTTCCCCTGCTCCTTGAGCCGCTGGATGATTTCACGAACCTTCATGCGGCCCAGCGGATCGAGGCCGCTGGTCGGCTCATCGAGAATGAGCAAATCGGGATTGTTGATGAGCGACTGCGCAAGGCCGACGCGCTGTTGCATTCCTTTGGAGTAAGATTTGATCGGGCGTTTGGCAGCGGATTCGAGTTCGACGAGCTTGAGCAACTCCGCAATGCGTTTGTCCGTTTCGGCGCGGGCGAGGCCAAAAATTTTCGCGTAGAAACGGAGTAGTTCCTCGGCGGTGAGGAATTTGTAGTAATAGGTCAGCTCCGGCAAATAGCCAATGCGCTGGCGGGCGATGGGCTGGCGGACATCAATGCCGAACAGACTGGCCGTGCCGCTGGTCGGCGGGACGAAACCGAGCAGGACGTTCATCGTGGTGGTCTTGCCGGCGCCATTCGGGCCGAGAAAGCCGAAGACCTCGCCGGCGCGAACTTCCAGGTCGAGACCGTTGAGCGCGACCTTGGTGGCCTGGCGTAAATCGCGGGTGCGATATTCCACGCGTAATTTTTGAGTTTGTAAAATGGCGCTCATGGGCGGCGGCAAACAGCTTGCATCGCCGTGTTTCGTAATGGAAATTGGCGATTGAGTCAACCCTCGCTTGCGCAAAAAAAATCCCAGAGCCGCAGCTCCGGGATGAAAGGTGATGATGCGGTTTATTGGATAGCGTGCGGCGGGGTGAGGGTGCTCAAGGTGCAGGTGGCGTTCGTGCCGACCGCCGAGCAGTCATAAGAGCCGCCCGCCGGACAAATCGGCAGGCTGCCGCCGGAGTTCAGCTTGATGTAGGGCGTCAGGTCGCCGGGGAAATTGATGGTGTCGCCGGTGGTCTTGTGCTGCTCCAGCGCGAACTGGCTCTCGGCCGCATTGATTTGGCGGAGGTTGTTGATGCAGCCGTTGGCCTGCGAGGTGGCGCGCGCCTTCACGAAGTTCGGAATCGCGATGGCCGCCAAGAGGCCGATGATAGCCACGACGATCATGATTTCAACGAGGGTGAAGCCCGCAGTGTTTTTTTGAGTGGTTTTTTTCATAGTTTTATTATTTATTATTTTTTTATTAGGACGTAACGGACAAGTGTTTTATACCGGCAAACTGGCCGGATAACAAAC
>Ga0316220_1004591_pt1 | contig 10436 bp, 9 predicted proteins | sample TBH18005metaG_FD_203632 | JGI IMG/M metagenome (GOLD analysis project Ga0316220, IMG submission 203632) | Freshwater microbial communities from Trout Bog Lake, Wisconsin, USA - TBH18005 | ecosystem: Environmental > Aquatic > Freshwater > Lake > Hypolimnion/Profundal zone | place: USA: Wisconsin...
CGCCCCTGTCTTGGAGGCTCCAGCCTCCCGTTCCTCTCCGGTGCGCCGTGCTTTTGGAGGCCCGGCAGGAGGCTGGAGCCTCCGGGAATACTGCATTCCCAGGCAGGAGCCTAGGAACGAGCGCGCGTTACGAGAGCCTCCAAGCTTAACTTAATGGCAGGGGGGCGTTGCCCTAGGCTCCTATGGTGTCGCGCCTTTGGCGCTGAACGCCTGTCCCCAACCGGCAGGTTCTTCGCAAGCTCAGGATGACAAATAATATGGGCCGTTCCGGTTTCCGTGCTCGGCTTCCGATTTGTGGGTAATGGAAAGGGCCCTTCACCGCAGTCCACGAGCCGCCTTTGCCGTTTTGGGTTTATTTTCATTCTTCAATCCGGCCGTTCTTTGCCCGACAGAGCTTCCGAAAGACGCGAGAATTTTTTTTGCAACTCGCTTTCATGCGCGGGGTTAAAAACGACGAAACAAATCTTTCTTCCCATCTCTTCAATCATGAAACCGAACTGTTCCATTCCGCTTTTCCTCGCAACGTTCACCTTCGCTTCGACCACGTGGGCCGCCGTCAAACCCAACCCGCTGTTTTCCGACGGGGCCGTCCTGCAACGGGGATTGGCCGCGCCGATCTGGGGCACGGCCGATGCGGGCGAAAAAGTGCGCGTGCAGTTCGACGGGCAGGCGGCGGAGGCTACGGCGTCCAAGGACGGTAAGTGGATGATTCGCCTCAAGCCGCACACCGCCGGCGGGCCGTTCGAATTGACGATGGCCGGCGCGAGCAACACGATTACTGCGAAGAATGTCATGGTGGGCGAGGTCTGGATTTGCTCCGGGCAGTCGAACATGGCGTTCGGCTTTCGGGGCGCGGCGAATGAAGCCACCGAAAAGCTCAAGGCCAACTATCCGAAGCTGCGGATGTTCCATGTCGCGAACAAGGTCGCCCTCGAACCGCAAACGGAAGCAATCGGCACCTGGACGGTGTGCAGCCCCGAAACCGTGGATGGTTTTTCCGCGGTCGGCTACTTCTTCGGGCGGGACGTCCTCAAGGCCACCGGGGTTCCGGTTGGGATGATTCATACCTCCTGGGGCGGAACACCGGCGCAGTCGTGGACCAGCGTCGGGGGGCTTCAAAAAGACGCGGAACTCGACCACTACGTCAAGGAAGTGCAGAAGCTGATTGCCAATTACCCGCAGGCAGCCGCGAAGTTCCCTCAGGAACAGGCCGCCTACCAGGTTGTATCCGCGCAGTGGGAGAAGGAATTTGGGAAGGAGTTCAATCCGAAACTCGCCGCGTGGCAGAAGGAGAAACGCCAGGCCCTCGCCGAGGGCAAGCCCGTGCCGCCGGAGCCGCGGCCGGCCAAGCCGAAGCCGGTGGCGCCCGTGGCGCCGGAGGGCGGCCCGCACACGCCCACTTCGCTCTATAATGGCATGATCGCACCGTTGCTGCCGTACGGCATCAAGGGAGCCATCTGGTACCAGGGCGAATCCAACGCCGGTCAGTGGCGCGAATATCGCACGCTGTTCCCGCGGATGATCGCCGACTGGCGCGAGAAGTGGGGCCTGGGCGACTTCCCGTTCTTCTTTGTGCAGATCGCACCGTACAACGGGCAACCGCCGGAAATTCGCGAATCGCAGTTCCTGACCTTGCAGAAGAGCGCCAACACGGCGATGGCGGTCACGACCGACGTGGGTGAAGCCGCGGATATCCATCCCAAAAAGAAGGAGCCGGTGGGGGCGCGTCTGGCGCTGGCCGCCCGCACGCTGGTGTACGGGGAAAAGCTCGAGTATTCCGGGCCGCTGTTTGAGTCGATGAAGATCGACAAGGGGCAGGCTGTGTTGCAGTTCAAGCATGTTGGCGGCGGTTTGGCGGCGGCGGACGGCGAGCTTCGCGGATTTACGGTCGCGGGCGCCGACAAGCGGTTTGTCCCGGCAAAAGCGGAAATTCGCGGCGATACCGTGGTAGTATCCAGCGCCGAGGTGGCCGCACCTGTAGCGGTGCGCTACGGCTGGGCCAACGTGCCCGACGTGAACCTCTGCAACAAGGAGGGTCTGCCCGCGTCACCGTTCCGCACCGACGTGGAATAGAATTCGCTGTGGACTCTTTAGACGGTTGTTGCCTGGGGCGCAGGGCAAATTGCTTCCGGCGGATCGCAATCACGGGGAGGTCTGTATATACCGGGGTATATACACGGATTAAGAAAACGGTGTCGGCCTGCAACTCTGGGGAGCACACGCGCCCTCGCGTGTTGGCGTCGGCGCCCTCGCCGACGCGAACTTTTGTTCCGCTGCCCGCGATTACCCACGAAGATGCCTTTGGCGGGGCGCCAAAGGCCGCACGCGAGGGCGCGTGCGCTCCCCAGAGCCCGGTCTCCGACGTTCTCGCAAGAATCGGCGGGCCAAATAATAGAAGAAATTTGTCCTGCGCCCGGCCGGATTAAAGAATGAAAATGAAGCTTGTTGACGCTTGTTTGTCACTCTGTTTAACGCGCCTCATCTTTTCGTCTATTTTCGAGTCAGCGCACGCGCCCTCGCGTGTGACCTTTGGCGCCCTCGCCAAAGGCATCTTCGCGGCTGATCGCGTCGGCAGCGCAAAAAAGTTCGTTTCGGCGAGGGAGGGCGCGTGTGCTCCCCGGATTCCCGCTCCCGAACGCCCCGTTTTTCCGGCAGGTTCATTGATAGCCTGCGAAGAGCCTGTCCTGAGTCTGTCGAAGGAATCTCACGAGGCGATCGCGACGTTCGTTTCAGTCGGCACGTAGTCGGAACTGACGGCTCACCGGGTGGCGTTGTCAGCTTCGAAAACGGTGAATAGTGACATAACGCCGGCTGGCCTGCCGTGAGATCCTTCGCAAGCTCAGGATGACAAAATAATATGGGCCGCTCCGGTTTCCGTGCTCGGCTTTCGATTTGCGGGTAATGGAAAGGGCACTTCACCGCAGTCCACGAGCCTCCTTTGCCGTTTTGGGTTCATTCGTTTCGGACTGTGCCGGAGTTGGGCTCATTTTCATTCTTCAATCCGTGCCGTTCTTTCCAGAAGAGGTCAGGATTTCTGAGGCTTCGATGGCACGGATCAAGTCGGCAACGCTGGTAAAAACGCCCCGCCGACGCGCGCACGTCATCCGGCAACGCGCGCCGGCCGCGCAACCGTGCCGCTCAAAAATCCGCCGCCGCCAAGAACGAGAAGTTTCATCGGTATGAAATAGTATCAGAGCGCTTTTTGAGAACCTCGATGCCGGCCTGGGCGATCCGCACATCGTCATAGTTGGGTACAATTACCCCTCGGTTTAGCTTCGTTTGTATCCGGACAAAAGTCGGCAGGCGTTTGTTGTGCAGAATTTAGGGGGTGCGCTCGTCAAATCGCACCCTTCCACGGGTTCACTAAATTCAGCCCCAACTCTTGAAAATCGGCTTCGTTGCGGGTGACCATTACCAAGCCATGCACGCGGGCAGTTGCGGCCAAGAGCGCGTCGTAGCACGGAAGGGTCCGAGTGGTGTCGAAGTCCGCAGCGGTCTCTGCCACGGCGCGGTCCACGGGGAGGATGCGGTCGGAGAACGCGGGAATAAGCTTTGCCGTATACCAATGTTCGAGCGCCTCGCCGAAGGCCCGGTCGCGGTTTTTCACCCGCGCCATTCCTTGGCGGATTTCCAGCAGCGTGATGACACTGAGGAACATGGGTGCGCCGCGATGCGCGGTGTCCCAGGCAAGTACCGCCGCGTCGGCGCGTCCCGCCTTTCGAAGTTCCGAAACGACCACCGTGTCCAGAAGAAATCCGTTCACGGGAACTCTGGCTCGCGCACGGTCCGCGTGCGGCGGTCTGGAATGAGGAGATCGATATTGGCCAATGCTTCATCCCCCAAAGCCTGGGCGAGGGAAACCGGTTTCTGGGCGGAGCGACTTGCCAGTTCGCGCTCGATCAGCTCCGCGATCCAGGCGGAGAGCGACTTGTACTCGTCCACGGCACGGTGGCGCGCCTTGCGGCAGAGTTCGTCGGGCAGTTTAAGAGTGACGTTCATTTCTGTGCAGCACACTAGCACAAATACACGGGGGCGCAAAGCCCGGTTTTTGCCACTTCCAAAATGCCCAAATATAATTCAACCTCAGCCGATGCTTGCAAAGGTCTATTCAGCAGCGGTTTACGGCGTGGACGCCTATGAGGTCGAAATCGAGGTTAACGCCGCTTCCGGCTGCCCGGTGATCATCCTCGCCGGGGCCTCCGCTGAACGCCGCCAGCAACCCGAGACGCTTTGCTCGATTACGCCGCCGAGATAGCCGAATTCCCCTTTCATCGGAGGGCGCGCATCCCCGCCGCTGGCCTGAAGCGTGTTCGCCATCTCCGCGAGCTTGGAATGGGCGACCGCGATCAGGTTCATCGTCGAGCCATCCGAAAGCGGGCGCCGGAAATTGCCAACCCACGCGCATCGCGGACTGCCACGATTCTACCCTCTCTCCGCCCGCAATGGCCACCACGGCCACGCCCTGGAATTCCATCGCCACGGCCTCGTCCGCCATCGCGTCAAGCGCAAGGTCCGCCCGTTCCGCAAACGCGTTCATTTCGCCTTCAACGCCTCCGGCGCCAGCAGTGCGTCCTCGCCCTTCACGGCGACGATCTCGTTTCCGTCGCGCGAAATGGCAAGTAGCGTGCGGCCATTGGCGGCGGGCGTAAAGCGGCACTCATCGGCCTGGTCTTTCCACTTGATCGCAAGCACGCCTTTCTCCTTGTCCCAGGCGAACTCCGGCAACGCCTCGCCCTGGCGGAAGGGCACGAGAACGATCTTGTAATCCGGCGCGGCCGACCGGCTGGGGATCACGAGGCGCTTGGCCATGCCCATGTCCCGCCCGGTGAACTGATGCGTGTCGTCGGTCTTGATCATCTCGATGGTTTCCAGCGAAAGGTTCGGCGTGAACGTGGGGATATCCGGCTGATTGGCATTGACCACGTGAACGAGCAGCATCGGCGTGCCGGGCGCGGGCAGCGGACGGCCGACGTTCTGGTAGGCGGCCATCGGGTTTGACAGCTTCGCGCGCTTCTCGGAGATGGGCGCGAGGACGATTTCGTTCGCCTTGATCTCCACGGCCTCGACGTCGTTGGGCATGCTCATGCGCCACTCGTAAAGCCGTTCCTGGTCGTCCTTCTGGATATCGTCCACGATCATCGCGTAAGGATGCGCTCCGCGAACCAACCCGGCGATTCGAAACGCCTTCTTCACCGGAAAATGCGGCGCGCGCTTTACCCATGAATCCTCGTCCCACATGCGCGGATCGCCCGCGAGATAACCGGAGTAGTAATCCACGACGGCGGGGCTTGGCTCCAGTTCCCACATTTTGAGCGGCGTGCGCGAGAGCTGGCGCTGGCGCGCCTCTTCGTACTGCGCCAGCCACGGGTGGGCCTTGAACTCATCGTCGGTCATGACGAACGGCGACTTCGACCACCGCCAGCTGTAGCAGTAGCTCACATCCACCGCGTTGAATGTCGCCTCCTGCGTTTCGATCCGCTCCAACCATTGCCCCGGCGTCGGGAAATAACCCTGCCCGCGCCCGTCGATGGTGATCGTATTCAGAAATTTTGGCTCGTTCTCGCGCATCCCCGGAACCGACCAGGCCCGGCCGTTCGCGCTGAAATAGAATGCGCCGCGATCGGGAAAATCGTGCGACGGAAAGCGCGTGTCGTTGCGGCAGACAAACTGCAAAGTCGCCGCGTCCTTGTCCCAGCCGGTGCGCGCAAACGAATAGCCGCGCTCCGGTTCGAAGAGGCTGTTCGGCATTCCGAAAACCTTGCCGAAATCATAGTTCACCAATTTGCCGTCCGGCCCTTTTTTCGGATCGGCGGGCGTGGCGATCGCCAGCACCGTGGAAAGCAAATCGAGCTTCATCGTTTCGTCGCGGACAAACGGATGATTTTGCAGGATGAAATCGATCTTCGCGCTCTTTGGATAAAAAAACGCCATCGCCTGGAGCAGCGTGTAATTGGGCGGGAACGTTCCGAGGTCGCCGGAGCTTTCCCAAAATCCGCCCCACGGCTGCATCGCCCAGAGGCACCAGTTCTCGGCGAACTGCCGGTAGCGTTTGTTCGTGAGCAGATTCTCGCCCCGGTTCGCCGCCGCCAGCATGAGAACGGTCGTGTGGCCGGTGCCTCCTGAGTGGTAACCGACGGCTTCTTTGGCAATGCCGTTGAGCGTCATCGAATAATTCAGGTAATCGCGCGCCACTTCCTTGCCCCGCTCGAAAATGCGAGCGTCGTAGCCCTCCTCACCCTCGATCGCGAGCGCCATCACCGGGAAGTACTCCGCCATGCCCATGAAGTTCCAGTTCCGCCAGTGGTGCGGCAGGTCCATGCCGAGCGTGTATTTGCCCTTGGTCGCCTTCACGAGCATGCGGTGGAATCCCGCGGCTTGCTCGGGCGTCATGAACGGCTGGCCCATGTCGTACAGGAAGCCGTAGGTCGCGTCGAACGTCAGGCAGTTGCGGATCACGCGCCAGTAGTCCTCCGAGAAAGGCAGCTTGTTGGCTTCGTCGATGTCCGCTTCGGCTATTGCCGCTGCCGTCGCAGCCGCTTTCGCTGCGTCCCTGGCGGATGCCGGATCGTTCTCAACCGTCGAGAGAATGAGCTTATAGAGAAGGCCATTGAGCACGCTGTTTCCCATGGCTCCTGGCGGCGCCTTCGGGTTCCAGCCCGCGCGAATCAGCGCCTCCTTGTATTTTTTTGGCTCGCCGGTCAGGAGTGCTTCATAAGCCTCGTGGTCGCCCGTGCCCGGCTTGTCGATCGTCGCAGCGATCCGCCCCTTCAGCGTCGCCAGAATGCGTTTTCCGGCCGCCGTCCCGTGGAGTTGCTCACGAATGCGCGGCAGGTCTTCCGGCCCGAACAGGATGCGCGGATGAACGCCCGACTTTGGCACATGGTAGAGCCGCTCTTTGGCAAACCCGCTCTCGTCATACACATCCGCCACGGCTGGCGACGCCTTGCGGCCCGGCGTGTCGCCGTTCAGGATTTGGTCCGCCGTGTAAGGCGCGGTCGGTTGCTCGGAAAGACGGGGATCCACATTGTCGCCGCGAGCAAGCCCGGCAAGCGCAAAGCATCCCGCGAACACAGCCAGACCAAGGCGCAACGCGGCAGCCAAAAAATGCCAGAAATAACCAGGAGGGTGCATCGGTGTTTTCATACAGCCCCTTAAACACCTTTTGAGGGGAAAGTCGCGAAAAAACCTGCCAGGGCAGGCACTAGCCATGTCCGCCAAAGCAGCCACCCCAGCGAAAGCCAATGCGTGGCACCTGTCGACACGCCGACGCGACGTGCCATCGTTTATCGCGGTCGCAACCGGGCTCAACGCCAGGGTCGCGATAAATTGACGTTTCTCGCCTCGACGCACTGACTGAGACTTTTGCGCGTCCGGGAGCGATACACTTGGAGGACGATCCGGTGACGTCGATTGTCGTTCGCCTCTCAATCCAGCCGTGGAAAGACTTTGTGCTCCAAGACGGCGACGCGCGCCGGGATATCGCTCTGATTCTTGGCAGCGCACTGAGCGTGAACGGGGTGCCGTGCTGGTCCAACGCAGCCTTGTCTCACGCCGTCTAATCCAAATCAGGTCGGCTGGTTGTGATCCGTGCTGCATCGACGACATTGAGAAATACTGCGATCGCAGATTTCTTCCTCCACCCTGGGGGCCACCGCTTAATTCGGTGGGGCCGGCGCAATCAACTTCCGTTTCAACGGTCTGGCGCGTGGAGCGGTTCCTCGACGAGCAGTTCCATATTCGGGGTACAAAGAGCTTCCGCGCGACACGGGATATTCCTCTTTCACTGGCCAGCTTGGGACCAGGCGGGCCTCAAGCAGTCAATTCCTTCATTGAAGCGCATGCCAGTGGACATCCTCAGCGATCCATGGATCCCAAAAGTGAAATTGCCTCGTCTGGTTCGAGAACGCGCATTTCCTGCAAGGTGCGTTCAGCGACGGTTGGGTCTTCAATCCAGGCGCGCAGATTTTTTTCAGCCGACTCTTTCAAGCGCGACAAGGCGGTTGCCATTTCCGGACCGCATGTTCGTTCAATAATCGTATCCTCCCCATTGAGGGGGGCGGCTCCCACCAGATAGAAAGGGTCGACACGAATTTCACGCAAATAGACGAGTGTGTACCAGCTTGCCGGAATGCGAACGGACTGATTCTGCCAGCAATCGGAGCGCTCATAAGCCATCGGAAAGCCACTGGTGGATTCGAGATTTGGGTGATCGCCATCGGGTCTGCAGCATCCCGTCCACTTGCCGGTTGGTGCAAGGCCGGTAAGGTCTTCTCCATTGAGGAAAATATCCTGCTCATCCCAATCGCGCTTTCCCCATCCGATCGAAAGGAGATCACTCCAAAGCAGGTAGCTTCCGCGTGGAATCATCGCGACGCCTCCCAGGGTGTTGCAAATCAGCCGAAAATCGGTAAGGCGACAGAGCGGTGGCGAAATGATCTGTCCGTTTCTTGCCTTGATCTTGAACCAGTTCATTAGGCGCAGAATATATGCTTAGAGCGAGAAGCACAATTTCCAAGAGAAGTCAGTGCGGCTGTCTTGGTGGAACTCCGCCGGCGGGTATGATCCCATTTCATCGGCTGAGTTATCAGAGTGGGCTGTTTTGGATGTCCTAGAGGCTTGTGCGGCGATTGATTTTCTCTCGCCCAAGGACGCAGCATCACTTATTGAAGTTCTTGCAGAATCAATAAAACGCCAATTAGGCATAAGCTAGAGTCGAGTTGGTCTGCTCGGATAGAAACATCTTTATTCGGAGCGGATTTCGCTCATCCCACCGGATCCCACATGCTTCTTAAAATCCATGGCCGAGTGGAGCACCCGGACTACTTGGAACACGTCACCCCGGACTCGGAATAGGATCACGTGTTTTCCCTCGGTCGCCAACTGACAATCGGGAAACAGGTCATGCCGGAAACGATAACGTGACGAATTCGACAAAATTTCCTCAAACCGCTTCCAGAGGCGGGCTTGGTATATTGCATCCTGACGTTCGCTCCACGTGAAAAGCGTGTAGCGGCGGATCGCCCGGATGTCTTCGATCGCCGCGTCGGTGAGTTCGAGTTTCACTGCTCGGGGCGTGTGAGATCGTCAAACTTCTTCTTGCTCGTGACCCGCTTCACGGCCCCCGCCTCGAGTTGCGCGTAACCGATGGCAGCTTCGCGAAGAAGCCACTCGTTCTCCTGCTCCCGGAGCAAGGATTGCCGCAGAGCTTCCCGGATCACCTCACTGGCGTTGTTGTAAAGACCGGACTCAACTTTTCGCTTCACCGCCCTGTCGAGTTCCGGGGTCAAGGAAATATTCATGAGAGGAAGGTCGCATGGGGAGCTGGAATGTCAATCTTTGACAAACTGTGATCAGCGCGAATGCCGCTCACGCCGGCGGAGACGAGTCCCCGCCGGGGCATTTCATGGCATCACTCCTCCAGCGCGTACCGGCGGAAGAAACCGTTGAGTTCCTCCACGTCGCCAGAGGCGTCGTCCGGTTCAGCGAGTGCTTCGAGCCTTGCTAGCTCGGCTTCGATGAACCAGGAGAGCGCTTCGACCGGCGGCGCGGCGGCCAGTTCCACTCCGGATCGCTTGCGCGACAGGAGTTCGTCGAGCGCGACGCGCACGTCGCTTTCTTCGAGCACGCCTTCAACGAGGCGCTCAAAGAGCATCGGCACCTGGCCAAGGTCGCGTTCGATCCATCGGCACGCGAGCAGCGGACGGAAGACGTAGAGATACTTCTTCAGGCTCACTTGCTCGCGGTCCCGCAGATACTGACGCCAGTTGCCGAATGCCATGTGCAGGTAGTGCGCAAAGCATCGGCGCGGCGAGTAGAACCGACCGGCCAACGCGCCGAACTGAACGGCAAAGGCCGGGTCGTGCCGGTACACGATTGGCGATTTAAGCCATTCGAAGAGCGGCGGATTGCTCTTGCGCAGGAGCCGCAGCGCCTTGCGCAATTCCCAGCCGCTCACGTCGAGGTCGTTGGAGATCGGCACTTCCAGCACGTCGCGACGGTCCTCGACCGAGAGATACCAATCGCGCGGGTGGACGTACAGGAACCGCACATCGTAATCGCTGTCACGGGAAGCGAATCCCCATGCGCGACTGCCGGACTCGCAAGCGTAGAGCACGCGCACGCCGCGTTCGCGCTCGATGCGGCCGAGTTCGCCCCGGACTTGTTGGAATACTGCATTGTTCATGATGGCTTCACTTCCTTTCTGGTTGAGTTTGGTGTTGAGAAATGGTCGCCCGTGGAGGTTATGCTCCCCCGACTCCCGGGTGTAGGCCGGGCGCGTTTCTATTACGCCAACGGGCGATGGTGGTGGTTTGGAAATGGCTCCCGAGCGTGGATTCGCACCACGGTCTCCTGATTCAAGGTCAGGCATCCTACTGCCGGGGAGCCGCTGACTGAATCGCGTAGCCTCTGCTGTCGGCCAAATGCCCGTTTTCCAA
>Ga0316220_1004594_pt1 | contig 10426 bp, 12 predicted proteins | sample TBH18005metaG_FD_203632 | JGI IMG/M metagenome (GOLD analysis project Ga0316220, IMG submission 203632) | Freshwater microbial communities from Trout Bog Lake, Wisconsin, USA - TBH18005 | ecosystem: Environmental > Aquatic > Freshwater > Lake > Hypolimnion/Profundal zone | place: USA: Wisconsin...
CTGCATTTTTTGACCGCTGATAATCGTTTGATTCTGGCCTATTGCATCGCGGTTAAAAAAGGTTTGCAAGATTACAACGTGGCGATTTTGTCCGCTGATTTACCGGCAGACATTCAGCCGGTTTGCATGGTTGACCCGTCCGCAATGTCAGCCAAGCTCGCGGCGCAAGGCGCATGGTGGTTTCCGCGTCACAACATCATGCTGGCGACGTGTCAACACAACCTTGTCGGCGGGCGTTATTATGCGGTTTTTTCAAATCATAGTTTTCTAATCGGCGGCGATTCCGGCAGTCCTGATTTTTACCTGTTGAACGGGAAAATTATCATGTTTGCCGGGCGCACGACGAGCGGCTGGTGCCCGCAAATGCAAGCCGACTGCGACCAGCTTTCGACATGGGCCGGGCTTGACCCGGCGAGTTATCAAATTCAACTGCTCGACTTAAACCAGTTTCAATAAATTTATGGATTCAACCCTTATTGCCCGCTACCAGTCCGGCGGCGACATTTACGCCAGCATCCTCGCGCAGCACGGCCAGACCGCTGCCGACGCGTGCGCCGCCGCCGCCTTGACCGGCGACGAAACGCAGATCAATGCGGCCTTGGCCCTTTACGAAACCGCCGGCGGCAATGCCACCGTGGCCGTGCCAATGGCAACGGACACGACCGCCTCGGATTTTTTGAACCAGATTGAAACCGACCCGCTCGCCGCGCCGCTGGCATCGGCGGAAAAGTTGGCGTCCAACTCGCTGCTGGATTTTCTCAAATCGCCGGCTGTCCTGCTGGTGATCGTCCTCGTGCTTTTCTTTTTCGTGTTCGACGGGCTGAACATCCTTAAAGGTCTCGTAAAAAAACACACCGCATGACCATTCCTGAAATCTTGGAATTTATCCTTTTGCCCGCCGTTGGCTGGCTGCTGATGAACTCGAACGCGAACCAGCGTCGGCTCACCCGCATTGAAACTTTGCTGGAAACTTTCCTGCGAAATCACAACCACAACAAAAACGAAACTGAATAAATGAAAAAACTACTCGTCCTCATTCTAACCGCCGCCGTGCTGGCCTTGGCCTTCACCGCGTCCGCGCAAACCAACACCGGCGTAACCTTGTCGCCCGAACAAGTGACGCAGCTCAACAGCGGCATTGATAATCTCATCCCGCTTATCCCGGCCCAATACAAGGGCACCGTGGCCGCGATTATCGGCTGGCTGGCGACGATGGCCGTGATTGGCCGTGCGCTCATTGGCTTTTTTAACGGCGGCGTGTTGGGCGTGTTTGCCAGCCTTTTCTTTGGGCACAAGGTCACGGCCCCGCCGTCGAGCGGCCAGACGAAAACGCTGTTGCTGTTGGCGCTGGCCTTGCCCGCGCTGGCGTTTTTGACGGGCTGCACCACGGCCATTAAGCGCGGCAACATTGTCAGCATCACCGAACGCGGCTTTGGCATCCATATCACGGCGACGAGTAGCACGACGCAAACGCCGGAGATCATGGCCGGAATTTTCTCGCAGACAGTTCAACTCATTCCCACCAGCACGAATGAAATTCACTCGCCGAATTTTGCGAACTCCGCCAGCGTCGGCAATTCGCTCAATCCTTTCAGCCTGCAAGGCGACGAGAACACCGCGAGCGGGGCAGATCAAACCAGTTTAGGCACGAACATTGTGCAACAGCCGATTATTGCAAGCCACGCCGCCAACACTTTGAGCAACTGATTTATGGCAAAGACTTGGAAAACAAAGCGGACGGTGGTTCGCTCTACGAAGTCCGGCCACTTCGCCCGCAAGGGCTGGGGCAAGGCTTACAAACGCGAGCGCGTCCGCCAGTGGCACGAAACCCTGTTTCACGGAATTTAGCGGCGGTTAAGGTTTGACGCCGCTCTTCCCCGCCGCCCGGTGTTTTGGGTTTCACCGGGCGGCCCCCGTTTCCATGGAAATTTTTACCATCCCGGCCCCCGTCGCACTGGACTGGCTAAAGGCCAAGATTGGCGGCGCGGAAATTCTCGCCGCCCGCGACACGGCCCGCGATGTGGTGTTTGTTTGGGACTTGGAAAGTCTGGCCGGCTACCGCCCGTTCCTGCGGGCTTGCCGCGACGCCGCCCGGCGTGGATCCGTGGCGATGGTGGCGCGGACGAAAAACCCCGTCGTGAAAAGTCACATGGAAAAATACGGCGCAAAATCCATGACGACGGAAACGCATCACGACACTGGCGAAGTCTGGCACCGGATAATTCTCCTGCCGGATGATTTCAAACGCTGGACGGGCAAGCTGCGGTTAGGCTGATTTCCCCCTTGCCATCACCCCGGCGCAAAATCAAAACGCGCTATATCCAATCCTAGCGCGTCCAAAACTCCGCGCTCGCCTCTGCCGCCGGCGGATTGAGATAATGCGCGTTCAACACCTTGACGCTGTTACCGAGCCGCGTTGCCACCTTGCCGGCGTCCTGCTGTAACGTCAGCAAATAACTCGCCGCCGTGTGGCGGAGCAAGTCTTGCGGCCACTGCTTCAGCCCTAGCAACGCCTTGGCCCGCCCGCGCCAGCGGTCAACGGTTGAATTTGATGGACACACCGGCCCGCACCGCAACGGATGCTCTAAAAGCAGTTTTACCGCGATTGGCTCAAGCGTGACGCGCCGCGTCCGCCGTTTGCCCGTCACTAACACTGTGCCGGCGGCAAGGTCTAGGTTTGACCAGTCGAGCCGGGGAATTTCCTCTGGCCGCAAACCACCGTAAAGGCCCAAAACAACGTAGGGCCGCATCACCACTGGCGTGGCGGCGTAGAGCGTGCGGGATTGTGCCGGCGTGAGGATGAAAGGCGGCTTGCGGTCAACCGTGACGCGCTCCACACGGTCACACGGATTGGCCCCGATATAACCGCGCCGCACACAAAACGAAAACAGCGCGGACAGCCGGTTAAGCCACGTTTGCCGCGTGTCGGCGCACTCATACTGTGCCATCCATGATTCAACGTCCTTGAAAGTGAAATCTGAAATTGCCCGTTCTGATCTGCCCTTGGAAAACTGCCGGAGATAATTGCCGAGTGATTTAACGTAGCGCGGCGTTTTGTTGGAATTGCGTTTTGCCTGTAAAACTTCGTCAATGCACTGGGACAGGCTTTCGACTCCCCCAATTAACGGGCGGCTCGACAGTATCGGGCTTTTCGTTTGTTCCGCGATGGACTGAATTAACAGGCAACGCCCCGCCGACTGGCACCTTGTTAGCAACATCCCGCGTCATGTTGCCAGCGCGGACGGTCAATCTCAATCCGCCAAAACATCTTGCCAAGGTGAACGTCGAGGGTTCAAATCCCTTCGCTCGCTCCAGTTTTTTCAATAACTGGCGCGCTTCTTTGGCCTTTTCTTTGCTGATTTCCTTACAGGCTTGAACTAGCTGGGACAGCCCATTTTTCTAAAGTCACCCCGCCAGAAGAGGGTTTCCGAAAATAATTTTTGGTAAAATCCGCCCATTGGCGAATCTTCTAAACGAGGGCATGGAAAAGATTTGCTCCCAATTTTTGCCGCACAATTCAAACTGTGGCCGTGAGCGTTGGCAAAATACAATTGAACCCACAAAAACTGTAGATGAGCAAATATAGCGTAACACCTTCCGCAGGGACGATCGGATTGTTCATCATTGTTTTCTGCCGCCCCGCTGGGGCTTGAAATTTTTGGGCCGTCCAACCCGCCGTTGAAACTACGGGCTATTTTCAAAAGCGTTGTCGGCGCAGAAACCGGGAAGCAATTTTTTCGCCTCACCGCGCGTTGCCGATTTCCCCCGCCAAATCTTCCACCGTCCAGTTGTGGCGGGTGAATGAAAGTTTATCTGCCGCCGCGCCGTGTTGCCAGACCGCGTAGCGCAACGTCTTTTCCACCTCCGCTTGTAACGCCGGCTGCGCGAGCAAACCAGCGATGAAGCCCGCGAGCACATCGCCGCTGCCGCCCTGCGCCAAATGCGCATTGCCGGAACTGTTCACGAAAAGGTTGCCGTCAGCGCGGCCAACCAAAGTCTGGTGGCCTTTCAGCACCACCCACGCGCCGCCGAATTTTTTGGACAACTCGCGCAACGCCGCCGGGCGGTTGGCTTGCACATTCGCCGCCGTGGTCTTGAGCAGCCGCGCCGCCTCGCCGGGATGCGGCGTCAGCACGCGGACGAAATTTTTCTGAAAGGGTTCCGCGTCCAGAAAATCCAGCGCGCTCGCGTCCACCACCAGCGGGAACGCCGCCACGCGCCACAGATGCCGCGTGAACTTTTTCATCGCGTCAAAAATCTCCGGCGCGGCCAATCCCGGCCCGATGAGCAGCGCGGAAGTTTTTTCCGGCAATTTCATTTCCGGCTTCCAGAGATTGACCATCGCGGATTGCAACTGCGCGGCGACGGGATGAAAAATTTCTTCCGGCGTGAAGACTGTTGCCAGTCCCGGCTGCGCCCGTTGCGCGCCGTGCGCGGCCAGCACCGCCGCGCCGTGATAGCCAAAGCTGCCCGCGATAATCGCGACATGACCGAAATCGCCTTTGTTTCCCGCCACATTCCGCGCCGGCGGGAAATGTTCAAAATCCTCCGGCGGCGTCCAGTTCAATTCCGACGTGAGCGGGCAGGGGACGAGGCCGACGTCTTCCGTGACTTCGAGTTTGCCGACGAACGGCCACGCGGCGGGTGCGAGCAAACCCGTTTTCGGCGCGCCCACGGTGAGCGTGACGGTGGCTTGGACGCACGCCCCAAAATGTTCGCCGGTGTCGGCGTTCAGGCCAGAAGGAACGTCAATCGCGAGCACGGGAATTTTTGCAGCGTTGATGGCGGAAATAATTTTCTGCCACGCGTCCGAAAGCGGACGGTTCAAGCCGATGCCGAAAAGTCCGTCCACGACGAGCGCCGGTTTTTCCTTGAGTGCGGATTCGAGCGGCAGCAGGTCGGTGTCTGGCAAAAACATTTCCAGCACCTCGGCGCGGCGGCCTTCGAGTTGCTTGGCGGCGGCGCGGGCGTCGTCGCCGTTGTGGCCTTTGCCGAGGAGAAAAAGAATCGTGTCGCCGGCGCGGGTGAGCTTGCGGGCGCGGCGGGCGAGGCGTTTGCCGACGCGGCGGATGACCGCGTCCTCGGTTTGGCCGGTGGCCCAAGTGGCGGCTTCCCACGCGCGCATCTGGGCGGTGCTGATGACTGGAATCGGCATGGTGCGAGCGTGGCAAATTTTTCATGGCGGCAAAACAAAAATGTCGCGCGAAGGTGGCGAAGGGAAAAACGGTTGCGTTAGCACCGCTTTGAACGCTGGGCAAGAACCAGCGCGCAAAATTCATTGCCCGGACTGTCCGTTTGCATTAAAAGTAGCTCCTGATATGCCTTCGCCCACCATCGCTTTTCTCGGACCGGAGGGAACCTTTGCGCATTTGGTCGCCAAAAAAAGATTTGGCCGCCGCGCCAAGTTTGTTCCGGCCATGACGATTGACGAGGTGTTTGCCTTCGTCGCCCAAAACCGCCACAGCCGGGGGATCGTGCCGATTGAGAATTCTTCCGGCGGCACTATTTATGAGACGGTTGACAAGCTGGTTGATTTTAACAGCCGGCTCGTGGTGCAAGAGGCGTTGTCCATGAATGTTCGCCTGGCCCTTTTGGGAAAAGACCGAAAGAAAATTGAGGTCATCTATTCCCATTTTGCGCCTTTGCATCATTGCAAAACGTGGCTGCAAAAAAATTTTCCGAACGTCAAGCGCATGGCGCTGGACAGCACGGCCACGGCGGTGAAAAAAGCCGCGACGCAGGATAATGCCGCCGCCATCGGTCGCCGCGATGCGGCCCGCCGCTACGGGCTCAAGGTGCTTGAATTCCCGATTGAGCAAGACTTTGTGAATGTGACGCAGTTCTTTGTTTTGGGGCATGGTCAATCGCGGGCCAAAGAAAATTCCCGAACGAGCGTGATTTTCACCTTGCCGAATCATGCCGGGAGTCTTTACGACTTTCTGACGCCCTTCAAAAATGAAGGCGTCAATCTTTCGCGCATTATTTCCCGGCCCATCGCCGGCAAACCCGACACCTATGTTTTTCTGGCCGACTTGGCCGGCACCGCCAGCCAGAAGAATGTCCAAGCGGCTTTAAAAAAAGCGGCGGCAGTGGCTTCCTCCATGAAAAACATCGGCTCGTATCCCGTGCGAAGTCCCTATAATTCCTGATTCACTTTAGGAATGGCCGCATGGTTTTGGATTTGCCCCACGTTCTTCGCCTGACAATTCTTTCCGTCACCCAATCGTCACACGGTTGTCACCGGATTGAAATTGTGTGACGAATTGCCGCGTGCGACACTGCCCACCGTGAAACTGCGAATTTTGGTCGTGGATGACGAGCCGGAAATTATCGAGCTTGTCGAATTTAATTTGAAGCAGGCCGGTTACGCTGTCACCACGGCGGCCGACGGCGCGGAGGCGCTCAAAAAAGCCCGCTCGCAGACGCCCGACCTCATCGTGCTGGACGTGATGTTGCCGGAGATGGACGGCTTCGAAATCTGCAAGGCGCTGCGCCTCGACGCGGCCACGGCGAAGGTGCCCATCATCATGCTCACCGCCAAGGCGGCGGAGATTGACCGCGTGCTCGGCCTGGAACTGGGCGCGGATGATTATTTGACCAAGCCGTTCAGCCCGCGCGAACTGCTCTTGCGCGTGAAAAAAATTCTTTCGCGTTTTCAAACCGAGGAGAAGCCCAAGGAGCAAATGCGCTTCGGCGATTTGCTGATTGATTTGCCGCGCCACATCGTGAGCTGGAAAAACAAGCCCATCGAAATGACGGCGACGGAGTTCAAGCTGCTCACCGTGCTCGCGCAGCGCGCGGGCCGCGTGCAATCGCGCGACCAGCTTTTGCGCGACGTGTGGGAATACGACAGCCTGATTGATACGCGCACGGTGGACACGCATATGCGGCGGTTGCGCGAAAAAATCGGCCCGGCCTCGAAGCACTTGGACACGGTGCGTGGCGTGGGGTATCGCTTTGTAGAATAATTTTTCCGGCCACAGATTTTCAAAGATGCAACACAGAGGGAAAAAAGCCTCTGTGCCGGTTTGAAAAATCTGTGTTTCTTCTGTGTTTCATCTGTGGCTAAATAATCCCCGTGTGGTTTTTCCTTTTCATGCTCGCGCTCGTCGCGCTCGTCGGCCTCCATTTCTGGTGGCGCGCGAAATTTAACGCGCAGTCGGAACGGCGCACGGCGGAGATTGAAGTTTTGCAGCGCCAACAGCAGCAGACCTCGCTCGACGCGCAGGCGCAGCAGAAAGTTTTATTTGACTCGATGCTTGAAGGTTTGTTGCTCCTCGACCGCAGCCGGAAAATTTATCTCGCCAACCGCACGTTCAAAAATCTGTTCGGCGTCAAAACCGAGCTGCGCGGCAAGACCGTCGTCGAAGCGCTGCGACTGCACGAACTGGACGAATTGCTCCAGCGCGCGGAAACCGAGAAGCAGGTTTTGGATTACGAAATCAAGCTGCCGGGTTTGAGTGAACGCTGGTTGCAAGTCAACGCCGCCGCCATCACCAACGCCGCTGGCGAGCGCGACGGGACAATTTTAGTGTTTCACGATTTGACGCGGTTAAAACAGCTCGAACGGCAGCGCGAGGAATTCGTAGCCAACGTCAGCCACGAGCTGCGCACGCCGCTTTCGCTCATCAAGGGCTACGTCGAGACGCTGCTCGACGGTGCCAAAGACAATCCCGAAGTCGCCGACCGTTTTCTCAAAATCATCGAGCGCAATTCAAACCGGCTGGATTTGCTCATTCAGGATTTGCTGACGATTTCCGCGCTGGAATCCGGGCGGATGAAACTGGAATTGTCGCCGGTGGATTTGCACGCGCTGGCGGACAAGGTTTTGAACTTTCTGCACACCAAGGCGGAAAATAAAAACGTCACGCTGGTCAATGAACTGCCGGCAATCACGATGAATGCCGATGCAAACCGGCTCGATCAAGTGCTCGCGAACCTCGTGGACAACGCCATCAAATACGGTCGCGCGGAAGGCACGGTCATTGTCGGCGGGAAAAAGCTGGCCGACGGCGCGCTGGAAATTTTTGTGCGCGACGATGGGCCAGGCATTCCGGCGGCGGCGTTGGAGCGCGTATTTGAAAGGTTTTACCGCGTGGACAAGGCGCGTTCGCGCGACCAGGGCGGCACCGGCCTCGGCCTGGCGATTGTCAAACACATCGTCCACGCCCACGGCGGCGAGGTGCGCGTGGCCAGCGAACTCGGCAAGGGCGCGACGTTTTTCTTCACACTGCCGGAAAAACAGTTTTAGCCACCGATGGACACAGATGAAACACAGATTTCTGTTGCCGGTTTTCCATCTGTGAAAATCTGTGTGCCTCGGTGGCTAATAAAATTATGAAAATGGAATTACGAAAAACGTTTCAGTTTGAGGCGGCGCATCTGCTGCCGCTGCTGCCGAAGCAGCACAAATGCCGGCGGCTGCACGGCCACAGCTTCAGCGTGGAAATCGTCGTGGCGGGCGAGTGTGATCCCAAACTCGGCTGGCTAATGGATTACGCGGACATCTCGGCGGCGTTCAAGCCCATCTGGGACAAGCTCGACCATTATTATCTCAACGAGATTCCCGGCCTCGAAAATCCGACGAGCGAAGTCGTGGCGATTTGGATTTGGAAAAAGCTAAAACCGAAACTGCCGCTACTCACGGAAGTCGTCGTGGCCGAGACCTGCACGGCGCGGGCAGTTTATCGCGGGGAATGAAAATTCTTTGTAGGAGCCGAGGTGACGAGGCTCATTTCAATTAGGAATTCAGTGAGAGACTCCTCACGTCGTCTCCTACAAAACAAAGCGGCGAGTTTGCTTGCTCCCAAATCGTAAATCGTAAATCGTAAATCGTAAATGATTTTGGGCACCGGCATTGACCTCATCGAAGTGGCGCGCATCGCGGCGTCGTTCGCGAAGTTTGGCGAGCGCTTCGTCAACCGCGTGCTGCTGCCGGACGAGATTGCCTACTGCCTCGCGCACAAAAATCCCGCGCCGTTTCTGGCGGTGCGGTTTGCGGCGAAGGAGGCGGTGTCCAAGGCGTTCGGCACGGGCATCGGCGCGTCGCTCGGCTGGCAGGACATCGAGATCCGGCGCAAGGAATCGGGCGAACCGTTTGTAGTGCTGCACGGCAAGGGCGCGGAACTGTTGGCGGCGCGCGGCGCGCGGCAACTGCACCTCAGCCTCACGCACACGGAAAACTACGCGGTGGCTACGGCGATTTTGGAAGGCTAGGTTTCGCGCGAAGTGGGCGAAGTGGGCGAAGGAAATTTGCAACCTATGCTGCTGTTGGGCACAGTCGATTGGTATTTTCATTCTAGTGCGTGGAGCACTCTTGAACCTTCCCCCGCAAACTCCGGTGGAAGCGACTTACAGAGAGACAGAAGAACGGCCTTCTCGCTGGAACCAATGTGGACTTTTGACTCCAAAACATTGGCTATTGCCCCCAAAGCTTCCTTGATAGCGTCGGGATGGATCTTGCCTATATGAGCCTCAATCTGAGAGATAAGAACCATGATGTCGGTTCGTGGAGTCGGCACTAGGTGCTGTGACGTGAGAAGTCGAGACTGAAAATGAAGCGATTGTGCGTTCAGGCGGTCATCTAAGTAACCAAATGCAGTATCGAGCTTTCGAATGCTGCTTCGAATATCTTCTTCAGTGGTAATTTGATTCTTCTCGGAGGAGAAGAAATCAGCGCTCTTGAAAATCGCAATAACTGCTCCAGACAGTTCCAGCAGAAAAGCACTGACGAGTGCCGTAAGGTAGCCGTCCTTAATTACAATAACGCTCGTCACCCCAAGCAGTGTGACGAGCGCAGTCGCTGCAAAGATAACTAGGAATGTGTAAAAAAGGTGCGTTTTCAAAGTTTTTTCTTAACGGGTATTCGGTTGCGGTGCGTGCATGGTGCTATGCACGGTTGTTTTCGCCGCAGCCTTTGTTGGCATGGATTTATGAAACCAGTCCTGCAAGTTTCTTCAAGATATTTCCTCGGCTGAATCCGCGTCGCCTTTCTCCTTTTTCCCTCGCGCGGTTTGCGGCATATTGGCGGCAATGGAAACGGCGATGGTATTGGCGATTCTGCTGTTCGCGGGCGCGAGTTTCTTCTTCGCGCTGGCGGAGACGGCGCTGTTTTCCTTGAGCAAATGGCAGGTCGCGCAGCTTTCCGAAAAAAAATCCGGCGCGGGCAAAATTGTTTCCGAACTTCTTGAACGTCCCCACGATTTGCAGGCCACGCTGGCGCTGGGAAATACGTTCGCCAACGCCGCCATCCTCGCCGCCGCGCTCCGCATGGTGTTCAACGCGCAGTGGGGTTTCGGCCTGACGATGCTCGCGCTGGCGGCGGTGGTGCTGCTCGTCGGCGAGGTGCTGCCCAAGACGCTCGCGGTGCGGCAGCCGGAACGCTGGGCGTTGCGCGTGGCGTGGCCGCTGCTGGTTTTTCGCCGCG
>Ga0316220_1004598_pt1 | contig 10416 bp, 8 predicted proteins | sample TBH18005metaG_FD_203632 | JGI IMG/M metagenome (GOLD analysis project Ga0316220, IMG submission 203632) | Freshwater microbial communities from Trout Bog Lake, Wisconsin, USA - TBH18005 | ecosystem: Environmental > Aquatic > Freshwater > Lake > Hypolimnion/Profundal zone | place: USA: Wisconsin...
GATCACTTTGTATTTTTTGGTGTTGTGGCAGCATTGGTGCTCTGTTCCCTCGGCCTGGCAACCGTTGGCTTATTCATCATAGCGAAGCGCCTAACCCCGCTGTCGGCTAAGACCAGAGCATTTGTTGCTGCGGGTCTATTGGTTAGCATCTCACTTCCCGGACTATTGCTATCTTATGTTAGCGCCCACAGCATGACATCGTTAGAGATGGCGACTGAAGCTGTGCGGAGAATACATGTCGCCACAATGGATAGCTCCGGTGATTCGCCGACAAGACAGGACGATCCTAAGCCGTAACAGTCTTAGGATTTTTCCCTCGTTCCCAATCGGGAGATTGGGAACGAGGGGGCACAGGCGAAAGCATGAGGCGACGTTTTGCTTCCGGGTTTTTTCTTTTTACTTCTTACTTTCCCCTTCCTGGAGTACAAGCCTGGATGCAAAAGAAACTTTTCTCCGAACTCGGGTTGTCGCCTGAACTTTTGAAGGCGGTCGCCAAGGTCGGGTACGAGGAGGCTTCGCCCATTCAATCCGAAGCGATTCCCGTTCTCCTCGGCGGTGCCGATGTCTTCGGCCAGTCCCAGACCGGCTCCGGCAAGACCGCCGCCTTCGCCCTTCCCGCCATCGAGTTGGTTGACCCCACAATCCGCGCCACGCAGGTTCTCATCCTCTGCCCCACGCGCGAACTCGCCGTGCAGGTCGCCGAGGAAGTCTCCAAACTCGCCTTCTTCAAACGCGGCGTGCGCGAACTCCCCATTTACGGCGGCCAATCCTACGAACGCCAGTTCCAAGGGCTTCAGCGCGGGGCGCACATCGTCATCGGCACGCCGGGCCGCGTGATGGACCACATGGACCGGGGCACGCTCAAGCTCGATCACATCAAGATGGTCATCCTCGATGAAGCCGACCGGATGCTCGACATGGGCTTCATCGACGACATCAAAAACGTCCTCAGCAAGATGCCCCCGGAGCGGCAGACCGTCATGTTCTCCGCCACGCTCCCCGCCCCCATCCAGCAGTTGGTGAAGAGCTTTACGCGCAACCCCGTAAACATCCGCATCCAGGATCAAGCCCTCACCATTCCGAACATCGAGCAGGTCTATTACGAACTCGACCGGCGTGCGAAAGTGGAAGTGCTCTGCCGTTTGATCGACATCGAGGACATCAAATTCGGCCTCATCTTTTGCGCCACCAAAATGATGGTCGATGAGTTGACCGAACACCTCACCGCACGCGGGTACGCCGCCGATAAACTCCACGGCGACATGTCCCAGGCGATGCGCGAGCGCGTCATGGCAAAGTTCCGCAAACGCGGCCTGGAATTCCTCGTCGCCACGGACGTCGCGGCGCGCGGCGTGGACGTGGACGACATCGAAGTGGTCTTCAACTACGACCTCCCGCAGGACAGCGAGGATTACGTGCACCGCATCGGCCGCACGGGCCGGGCCGGACGCAGCGGCAAGGCCATCACCTTCGTTGCCGGGCGCGAAATCTGGAAGCTCCAGAACATCATGCGCGCCACCAAAAGCAAAATCCAGCGGGCGCGCATTCCTTCCGCCGACGAAGTGGAACAAAAACGCACCAACGCGTTCTACGACTTGATCCGCGAAACGCTCGAAGGCGGCGACTACAAGCGCCACGACGAATTGATCGACGAGCTTCTGGATCACGGCCACACCCCCACCGACATCGCCTCCGCGCTCATCCACCTCGCGGGCGGCGACAACAAACCGCGGACCGCTGGGGAGCGGGTTCCCGAGGCCATTACCATCCCTTCCCGCGCCGCCCACCGCGAAGACCGGCCCGAACGCCGGTATGACTCCGCGCCCCAAGCGCGGCCCGACTCCTTCCAAAAGAAAAAACGGTTCGCCGAAGCCGCACCGGCGAAATCGGGCGATCTGCGCGAGCGCATCGGCAAAGCGCGGCCCAAACGCGACCGCAAGACTGAGGAATTCGAGCCAAGCAAAGTTTCCCACGAACCGGGCATGGTCCGGCTTTCGATGAACACCGGGCGGGATCACGAAATCGCCCCCGGCGACATCGTCGGCGTCATCGCCGGGATCGCAAAGATCCCAAAAGAATCCATCGGCGCCATTCGCCTTCTTGCCAAAACCTCCTACGTGGACGTGGCCCGCGAACACGCTCCGCATGTACTGGAGAAGCTCAACGGAATCAAATTCAAGGGCCGCAATCTTTTTATGAGTGTGGCGGAATAAGCGACTTAAACTTGCATTCTCGCACGAGAAAGGCCTATTAAGCAGAACCGCGTATGCACCCACTCCTGCTGCCTCTGCTTTGCCTGGTCACGTTCATCGCCGTCGCCCGTGGAAGTGACTGGCCCGGCTTCCGTGGCCCCAACGCCGACGGCATCTCGCCGGAACGTGGCATCAATAAGGAGTGGAATACAAAAGCGCCCAAAACCCTCTGGAAGATCGCCCTCTCCGATAACGGAAACGCCGCTCCCGCCGTCGCCAACGACCGGCTTTACATCGTCGATCACCAAGGCAAGGACGACATTGTGCGCGCCCTCGATGCAGATACCGGCAAAGACCTCTGGCAGTTTACCTACCCGGATGCCGAGGCCAATCGCTACGGATTCACCGTCAACACGCCGCTCGCCCTCGGCGACAAACTTTACGTTTACAGCCGCAAAGGTAAAATCCACTGCCTCAACGCAGCCACCGGCAAGATGCTCTGGAACCGGGATCTTGCCAGCGAGTATCCCGGCACCCCGCCGCCTTGGGGCTTCTGCCTCTCACCCGTGGCGGACAACCAAGCCCTGCTCCTGGGGGTGAGTGGCACCAGCGTCGGCCTGGTTTCCCTCGACAAGGAAACCGGCAAAACCCTTTGGGAAACCAGTGATTTGAAGGTCAGCTACGCCAGTCCCGTCGTGGCCACCCTCCACGGACGCAAGCAATACCTCGTTTTTGGCGTCGAAGCGCTGTATTCCCTCGATCCCGCTACCGGCAAAGCGCTTTGGCAAGTGCCTTGGCCCACGAAATTTGGAGGCAAGAAAGGACCAACCCCCGTCCTCGTCGGCGACCGCATTTTTGTCGCCACCACCGAAGGCGGCGACACCGGCGTGATCGACCTCTCCGGCGGCACCCCTGTCGTGGTCTGGAAACACCAGGAGATGCAAGACCACTTCACCACCCCCATCTTCTACCACGGATGCATCTTCGGCTCGTCGGACCCCAAGTTCCTGACTTGCCTTGATCCCGCCACGGGCAAGGTCTTATGGAAGCAGGAGACAGGGCAGTATACCTCTGTCCTCGGCGTGGACGACACCGTGATCGCCCTCTCCGGCAAAACGGGTGAACTCTTCATGATTGACGCCACCAGCATATCAAATTATTTAGAACTCGGACGTTGCACGCCCTTGGGGGGCGCAAGCTGGGCTGCCCCGATCGTTTCGGGCAACCGACTTTATATTCGCAACCAGAAGGAACTCGCCTGCATCGATCTCAAATAAGTTACATTTCCAAGAATCGAAAGAAAAAGAGAGACCCGCCTTCCTTGCTTAGATAAAAAGACGCTCGGAAAAATATTCCATGCCATCCAAAATTCCAACCCCGCCCGACCAGTGGCAACGCCGACCAGGCAATCGGCTTGCCGGAAAGATATGGCTTGTTGTGATCTTTGTTGCCTTAACCGCAATGAATTACGCCGCCAGTTTGGTGTCCCCTTTCCTTGGCTCCTACGGCCCGGGCTACTGCGGAGCCCTGTTCATCGCGACCTTTTGGAACGGCGTGTTGCTTTCCGCCATCTGGTGTCGGCACGGCTGGGCGCGGTTCGCCCTGTCCGCTTTCCTCCTGGCCTTCGTCGCGGGACAACTCCTTTTCTTCCCGGATGCCGTCGTCCGTTATCCCGCCATGAAAGAGGATGGAATCCGAGTCATCGTTTTGCTTTCCGCCACCTATGTTTTGGCCGCAGGCTTTCTTCTGTCATCCATCGATATTGGTTGGATCACCCGCCCCGCCGATCCCGGAGACAATTAAGCTGCGAAAATTTACAACCGCCCTCCGAAGCGCTTCCGATAAGTGAATAGCCAAAATTCGGCTGAATATTGGCCAACTCAGGCATTGCCAACTTCGCCCGGCGCGTGCATTCTGCGGCGTTTTCATCGCGTCATGTACAAACGATTCACGGCATTCATCCTGCTCGCCTACCTCCTGGCACTTTATCAACCCGCCTCCGCGCAGGAACCAGCCGCCTTTGCGATCGCAGACGCGACCAGCGGCCACCTCTTGGATTCCCAAAAGCCGAACAAAAAACTCCCCATCGCCAGCCTGACCAAAATCGCCACCGCCCTGGTGGTGCTCGATTGGCTGGAGGTAAGCAAGCAAGATGTGGGAAGCCTCGCCACCATCCCCAATGGAGCAATCGCCATCGACCCCGCCAACCCCGTCGGCTTTCAGCCTGGAGACCAGGTCTCCCTGCGCGATCTCCTCTACGCCATGCTCATCCAGAGCGATAATATCGCGGCCTACACCCTCGCGGAGCATGTCGGGCGCGACATTCAGCGCAACACGCAAAGCGGCTCGAAACCGGTCGATCTCTTCGTGGCCCAGATGAACGCGCTGGCCCGCAAACTCGGCATGACCCGCACGACTTTCCTTAATCCCCACGGACTCGACACGGACCGCGAATCCCCCCATTCCACCGCCCGCGACCTCGTCCTGCTCACCAGTTCCGCATTGCAGCGCTCCTCGTTCCGCTTTTACGTCTCGCAGAAAGAACGCCGCATCGCGCGCCACGCGGCCGGAGGCAAAGCGACGGAATATAATTTGGTCAACACCAACGAATTACTCGGGATCGACGCCATCGACGGCGTGAAAACAGGCAAAAGCGCTCGCGCAGGCGAGTGCGTCGTCATCACGGCGGCGCGCGCACCCGAATCCGTCCAAAACCCGGACGGCTCCTTCACCATCACGCCGCGCAGGCTGATCGTGGTGGTCCTCGGCTCCACCGACCGGTTCAACGACGCGAAGCGGTTTCTTGACAACGGCTGGAACCTTTACGACCAATGGGCGGCAAATGGTCGTCCCCTAGAAAAATAAACATGAAACGAATCGGCATCCTCACAAGCGGCGGCGACTGCCCCGGACTCAACGCAGTATTACGGGGCGCAGTGCGCGCAGCCACCTCCCTGGGCTGGGAAGTCCTTGGGTTCAAAGACGGCTACGAAGGCCTGCTCAACGGCGGTGATTACATGGTCTTGGACCGCAAAATCACCACCGGCATCATGGCCCTCGGCGGCACCATCCTGGGCACCACCAACAAAGGTCACTTTGTGGCCAAGGTCGGCACCGGCGATAAAATGGCCGTTCCGCCAGCCGTGATCGAAGAATCCCGCGCCACCCTCGCCCGGCTCGGCGTCGAGGCGCTCATCTGCGTCGGCGGCGACGGCTCGCTCACCACGTCCTTGCAACTTTTCGAGGCAGGCTTCAAAACCGTCGGCGTTCCCAAATCCATCGACAACGACCTGGAAGCCACAGCCACGACCTTCGGGTTTGACTCCGCGGTCGCCTGTGTTTCCGACTCCCTCGACCGTCTGCACACCACCGCCGCCAGCCACAAGCGCGTCATGGTCACGGAAGTCATGGGACGCCACGCCGGGTGGATCGCCCTGCACGGCGGCTTCGCCGGAGGCGCAAGCATCATTCTTATCCCGGAGATTCCCTTCGACCTCGACCGCGTGGCCGAAGCCATCCTCCGCCGCGAAGAAGCCGGCCTCACCAGCACCCAAGTCGTCGTGGCCGAAGGCGCGCGCCCCAAGGATGGGCGCCAGATGCTCCACGTCACCGGTTCGGGCGAATACAAGCTCGGCGGCATGGGCGAGCAAGTCGCCCGCGAAATCGCCAAGCGCACCGGCAAGGAAACCCGCACCTGCGTTCTGGGCCATGTCCAGCGCGGCGGCGCTCCCACCACCAAGGATCGTATTCTCGGCACCCAGTTCGGCGTCAAGGCCGTCGAACTCATCCAGGAAGGCAAATTTGGCCACATGGTGAGCTACCAGAACTTCGTCGTCACCGAAGTCTCCATCTCCGAAGCCGTCCATCGGCTCCGGTTGGTAAAACCCGACAGCCAGATGGTGCAAATGGCGCGGGCCGTAGGCATCACCTTCGGAGACTAGGCTTATGGACCGTCTGCTCGAACTCCTAAAATCCAACGGTCGCGCCTCCACCGGCGACCTCGCCAAGGTTCTGAACATGAGCGAGGCCGAAGTGGCGACGCAACTCGACGCGTTGGAGCGCGACGGCACCATCGTCGGCTATCAAGCGTTGTTCGACCCGGAAAAAACCGGCAACGGCGCTGTGGAAGCCGTCATCGAAGTCAAGATCACCCCGGAACGGGGAGGCGGCTTCGACCGGCTCGCCAGCCGCATCTCCAAGTTCGAGGAAGTGCAAAGCTGCTACTTGATGAGCGGCGGCTACGACCTGCTCATCATCGCCCAGGGGAAGAATTTGCAGTCCGTCGCACGGTTCATCGCCGAGCGCTTGAGCACGATCAAGGGCGTGGTCTCCACAGCCACCCATTTCCGGCTCAAAGCCTACAAAGAAAACGGAATGTTCCTGCACCGCGAGAGCAAGCCCGAACGTCTCGCCGTCTCGCCATAGGCAGATCATACAATTAACCCGAAAGGGTTCCCAGAAAAGCCGGGGGTTGAGCGAAAGCCACAATCCCCGGCTCTTTTTTGCCTGAAAACGACGCTATGCTCAAAGATATGCACCAATGGAATGCAGACGAAAGCCAAACCCGAAGGCCCCGTCGGCAGTTATCGCAGCAGGGTTGAATAAGCTTGTCGGACAACCGCAGCAAAGATAGTTGGGTTCCATGTCCAATTCATCGCACAATACGCTTCAGGCTCTTCGTGGCCTGCAACGACTTTTCAAGAATGAGTTTGAACATGTCATTGCGTTCTTTCAGACTGGCATCAAGCCTTGAATTACCCAATTATACTGCAAGTCGCTCTCTCGACCGTTCTCATTTCGCCCACATTTTTAGCGGCGGATTCTCCCGCTCCGTCCGCGCCCGAATCGCGCCCCGCTATAGGTGCTATTCGATGGGATGCTTGGTATGGCAAGGATACGGGCACCGATCCGGAGTTGCCCGTTCGGCAAGTCGAAAGGAGCCTTGGCCCCAAGAAGTTTCACTTCCGCCTTCCGTTCTTCGCCAAGGTGCTTTCGGCATCCAAGGTCAGCATCAACGGTGACTCGCAGGATGTCATTGAGAAGGAGATAAGCTACGCCGCTGATGCTGGACTCGATTACTGGGCGTTTGTAGATTATTGGGATGACCCCACCCTCTCCATTGCCCTCCAGCGCTATCAGGCGGCCCAGAACAAGAAAGGGATTCGCTTCTGTCTCATTGAGGAAGGCAACCGGCTCGACAGCATCGGAAGCAAAGGGTGGCCTCGACTCATCGCGCTTTTTAAGAATTCCGACTACCAAATGGTGCTCAGCGGTCGTCCGCTACTGTTTGTCTTGGGACGCCCGAAACTTCTAGACAAGGCGGCATTTGCAGATCTCAGCAATGCCGCCGTCGCTGCCGGTTTGAAAAGGCCCTATATCGTTATGATGGATTTCAATGTGGAGGCGGCTGCAAAAACGATCCGGGAACTGGGCTTCGATGCGGTATCAGCCTATGCACAATGCTCCGAGAAGATGGTTTCCTACGAGGAGTTGACCGGCTGGGTTCGGACGCGATACTGGGAAAAACATCGGCAACTCGGGATCCCAACCATCACGTTTGCCACCGCAGGATGGGACACCAGACCGCGCCGTGAGCACCCCGTCAGTTGGATACCCGGCATCAAGGCCACACCCGATGCCACGTCTCCGGACGGGCAAAAGCCTCTCATGGACGCTGTCACCGCCACTCCCGCGCAACTCGCCCGGCATGTGCAGGACGCCCTCGATTGGACCAGGCAAAACCGCAATCTCAACCCGGCCAACGCCATCATCCTCTACGCCTGGAACGAGAACGACGAGGGCGGCTGGATTATCCCCACTCGGAATCCTGACGGTTCCCCGAATACAGAACGCGTCCAAGCCCTGAGGAGCGTATTGCGCCCACGCTAAGGCCCCTCGGGGTATTTTCTCGCCGTTTCGTAGCTGGTAGGCTGGTATCGTAATAGACAAAAGTAATGGTCAGGCCAATAATGCTAGCCATGCCTAACTTTTGCCTCCATGGCATCATCAACTGGAGCAGGTCAAGGCAGCCGTTCTAGCCGGAGGGATCAAACCCGGCGATGTGAAGACGGTCCAAGCCGCCATAAATGTGCTGGCCAGAGCGCAAAACGGGGCTTCGGCAGACGGCTCCCCTTCCTGGGGCCTGCGTGGCCTATATTGATCCCGACAATTTCGCGACCAACATCCAGGCCGGGTCGCAGTTTGGTTGCACTTTGGTTTGGGTGGAGGCAAGCAATTTAACCCGAACGCCGAAGTTGGAAGCGTTTTTATCCGCAGATTCCGCAGATAAACGCAGATTTTAAGAGCATAAAATCGGAGTCAAAGGGCATTTGCGGCGGGGAATTTTTTGTTGCGGATTTGCCAGAAAGTTCTGAATGATTTCTTCTGGTAATCTGCGGCAATCTGCGAAATCTGCGGATGCCTTCTTCGGTTTCCGGGTTTAATGGCGCTCCTTGTCCAGGCGCCCTCCGCCAAGCTGGAAATCGCCACAGGAGGGACGCCCGTGAGCGCGGTTTCAAGGGCGCGGCGCACGAGCGCCTGGAGACGGTGGAGAAAGATCACGGGCGCATCGAGACGCTCCGTTACTGGATCACATCGCAGATCGATTGGCCGACCGCCCCGGACTGGGAGGGGATCACAAGCATCGGCATGGTCGAATCAGTGCGCGAGATCGAAGGCAAGACCACCAGCGAACTGCGCTTCTATCTTTGTAGAGCGTTTCTCGAAAAGAATTTCCGTTATTCGATGGGAGCGCCGTGGGCTGGCGCGCAAGGCGCAAGCGAAGCGGCTGTAGTTACCTACTGCCCGAGCTTGCAACGCAGCGCAACGGCCCACGCCGCCCCAGCGAATAGGAAATTCTTTTCGAGAGATGCTCTAGCATCGCGGCCGAGGGCCGGTGTGCGGCTTTTCAAGCGAAGCGGCTGCTATTTTTACAATACTGCCCGAGCTTGAAGGGCCGCGCAACGGTCTGCACCGCCGCAAAGCGTGCGTCAAATTAAACCGAAACTGCTCTAAACGCACCCTGATCCCTTTTTCCCAGATACATGGAGCTGCGCCTTTGGCGCTGAAACTCGTTCTGCTGTTGATTTGCTCTGACGCTGCAATGATGAAAAAACCGAATTTTGGCATCGGTTCGTCGGCATCAATCCGTCTCCGCAAGCAACTCATCGGACTGCGTCACTCGGACGACTTCCTCGACGGTGGTCTGCCCGCGCAGCACGCGCCGCCAGCCGTCTTGGCGCAAGGTTTCCATGCCGTCTTGTGTGGCGCGGGCTTTGAGTTGCGCGCCGGTGGCTTTTTGGATGATCAGGTTGCGCAACCCCTGGCTCACGGCGCAAAATTCGTAGATGGCTGTCCGACCCCGGTAGCCGGTTTGGCGGCAACTCTCGCATCCCTTGCCGTGCCGGAATTTATGGTCGGCCGGGATGGGACAGCCGATTTCCTTGAGGTAAGCCTCAGGGTATTCGATCCATTCCGCGCAGTCCGGGCAGACCGTGCGCACGAGGCGCTGGGCTACGAACGCCCGGACGACCGAGGCGACGAGGAACGGCTCGATTTCCATGTCGAGCAGCCGCGTGATGCCCCCCACGGCGTCGTTGGTGTGGAGCGTGGAGAAGACCAAATGGCCGGTCATGGCGGCGCGGATGGCAATTTCTGCCGTCTCCACATCGCGGATTTCGCCGACCATCACGACGTTGGGGTCTTGGCGCAAAATGGCGCGCAATCCGTTGGCAAAGGTGAGGCCGATCTCGGGTTTGACGTCAATCTGCGAGACGCCCGGCAGACGGTATTCGACCGGCTCCTCGATGGTGACGATGCGGCGCTCGACGGAGTTGATGGAGGAGAGGAACGAATACAATGAGGTCGATTTGCCGGAGCCGGTGGGGCCGGTGACGAGGATGATGCCGTTGGGCTCGCCCAAGAGGCGGCGGACGAGAGCGGCTTGTTGTTCGCTCAGGTCGAGCCGTTCAAAGCCGAAACTGCGGGTCTCGTCGCGGTTGAGCAAGCGCAGGGAAATACTTTCGCCGGTGACGGTGGGGATGGTGGAAACGCGCACGTCGATGGCGGTTCCGGTGTGCTGCAAATTGATGCGGCCATCCTGCGGGAGGCGTTTTTCGGCGATGTCCATGTGGGCCATCACTTTGAGGCGCGAGATGATGGCGCTTTGCAGCATGCGCAACTGCGGCGGCACGGCGACTTCGTGGAGGATGCCGTCGATGCGGTA